>ENA-UOUE01000512-UOUE01000512.1-compost-metagenome-genome-assembly--contig:-NODE-512-length-30863-cov-14.590171_pt1 | contig 30863 bp, 17 predicted proteins | sample MGYA00238146_ERZ747223 | MGnify/ENA primary metagenome ERZ747223 (study PRJEB28781, sample SAMN06268865) | compost metagenome | isolation source: single cell | place: USA: California, Emeryville, Joint...
TGAGTTACTTTCAATTGCAAAATGGCGCTCGCAAGGTTCGTTCTTATAATCTCAGGAGGGCTGTTCTCATAGAGACTGTCAAAGTCCTGTTTCGTGCAGAGCCTGTAGCATTCTCCGGCTAATTGGGAAGTAAAAGTTGAAGTACAATATTGAGGAATTAGAGAAATACGTTTCACTCTTCCAGCACGACCAGCTCGCTGATTCGCTGAACTTTTTGATTCTGGTGTCACTATCAGACTCTCCGTTCCTATAATATTAAGCAGCAATTATTTGTTTGTTTTGACAGAAGGATACATTACCCTTAAAGTAATCAAAGTACTTGATTTTGACAAAACCACAATCAATCAGGTAAACAACGTTCTCGATGGTCACACTGGATTCTGCGATGTTTGTTGATACGATGATTTTTCTTGTGTTTGCTGGGGTAGGCTCAAAAACAGCCATTTGAGCTTCAATGGGCATGTTACCATACAGTGGCACACATTTCAAATCAAGGTCAGTTTTCAGACCTATTTTCAACATTAATTTCTGCAAAACACCTGCAACTTACTGTCCGTTTGCTGGTCTACCAAATCAATGAACGCTTGGATCTCTTCTTGACCAGTTAGAAACACAAGAATATCTCCTAGCTGCTTTCTTTGATGGATATCTAACGCCACCTCGGCGGCTTTCGTGACATAATTTTTACAAGGCGCGCTTAAATAAAATATGTCCACAGGAAACTGTCTTCCAGCCACATACACAATATTGCTTTTAAACTCCTTCTTTTCATCTTCGAAATAACTTGCAATTCTATCTGCATCTAACGTAGCTGACGAGACTATTATTTTAAGCTCAGGTCGTTTTTTCCGGATTCTGAAGATAAAGAGGATGAGATTCAGAGCTTTACAAAGGGATGGTTTGCTACTTCTTCAACAGTCCAAGGATAATATCGGTGTACACGGTTGCTTCATGTATATCATCGACCATAACAACAGAATAATTCTCCAATAGAGGATCCTGCATCATTTGTCTCACGAGCATACCGTCAGTAAAAAACTTAATAACTGTAGATTCGGATGATTTATCTTCGAATCTGATGTGATATCCGACTTCTTCTCCAACAGCAGTGTCCATTTCCTCAGCAACTCGCTGTGCGACGGTGATTGCTGCCACTCTTCGAGGCACAGTAACTGCGATGCATTTACCTTTCAGAGCGTACCCGGTTTCAACAAGAAACTGAGGAATTTCTTTAGGATTAGGCTACAGCAAGTGAAGTAAAGCTGGCTTACGTGTTGTTTTTCCTGAACCGGTCTCTGCGATTACTACAGTACAAGAAAAGTTTTCAACGGAGTACAATATTTCGATTTCTTCAGGTATAATAAGATGAATATAAGCTTTAATGACGCATTTTACTTGAATCTTGGATCGGAAGTTGAGAGCGCGACGGACCGTATTTGTTAAATCCCATAAAAGTGTCATCTTCGAGGATTTGATCGGTGTCTTTCTGTGGCTTTGGGTATTGCTTTCTCATTAAGCTTCACGAAATTGTATCTTTTTGTTTATTTCCTTGGCTAAAAAATAAAATAAGAAAAAAACTTTGTAGTCGAGCTTCGAATTCGAAATCGTTGTCATTCTAAGCAATCGACTGCAACATCATGTTATTACAGCCATTTACGTTGCATTAACTCTTTACCTTACTTCAACCTAACTGGGCTGTATTCTGAGCCAATTCCAGATGAAAAACTGGTTATATGACCAACGACATGGTATACAAATTAATTCCCAGCAAATGCAAATTTACAACATTAACGAAAAACAACTCATATTCAATACTGATAACCACAAATTTATGTACATTGAACTCTCAAATAAAGCATTATCTTCCAAATAAGAGCTTAACGTGTGCATACTGACTTAAGAACTGAGAGCGAGCTCTAACATCACTTGGGTCTCTTATCTTGCTAAGTACCCTAATAGCAGATTCTCCGCCCTCAGAAAGTAGTTTATCCTCTTCCTTTGTCCAAAGCACGCTTTTCTCGCCGCTCAAATAGAGCTCCAGCACCTTTGGGTTCATTGAGCAGTAATAGTACATCTCCATTACTGTCGGAGGAGTCAACTGATGCTTTTCTGCTATCTCCATGAGCCAGCCCACTTTCGAAGCGAAGCCATCGCTTCGGTCATTATCCTTTTTCACGATCTTTCTCGTGTTGTCCCCAAGATAGCTGTCTTCGTTCTGGTAACGAGGCTGCTCCTCAACATTCAACATCTGAGTCACATTTTGAAGTGGCTTTTTATGGGGTTTCTGTTCAAAAGAAAGGTTTTCATTTAATTGATTTTCGGAAGAGAACCCTCTCCATTGAGTAGGTCTCCAACGATCTGATGTACTGATTGGGATTTCCTTGAGCGTCTTGCTCAACTCCTCGAACTCGATACTCTCGAATTGATTTCGATAGATTTGCTTTTTTGTCTCTGGGTCAATGACGAGTTTTTTCTGAAAAACGATATATCCAGGTGAACCATACACATCATTCCAGGCATGTATTCTACCAATTTCCTCTTCGGTGAGATCACTTAAGAAGAAGCGGTAGCGACTGCGCAGCGATTCCGCTGTTCTCGTGCCACCGAGGAGATTATCTAAGGTGACTGCACGTTCCCAAAAGTTCTTTGAAACACACTCTGATTTATCCTCAATGTCTGCAACATATTTCAGTATCTTGGCGTCTTCTGCAACGCTATACTTCTTTCTTTTCAGCTTATCATCCTTCTGAGAACGAGTTTTTGTGGCTGGAGACCCGTCTGACTCATGATCTGGCGAAAGACTAGCTTTTCTCTTCTTCTTTTCGCTTTTCTTCGCGGTTTTGGGCTTTTTCATTTGTATCGGTCTTGAACTAGTCGTTTCTCGTGATTCTTCTTGGGGTAAAATTGGGTTTTCGTTAGAATGTTGGGCCTGAGCCTCAACATCCATTAGATTAGACGATGCTTCCTTTTCAGCGGAGGTCAGCTGTGAATTTCTCTCTGAGCTGACATTCTCTTTCGGAGCTTTAGCATTCAGGACTCTTTGCAGACGCTCGAACAGCTTGTTTCCAGGCAGTGAAACATCAATGTAGCCAATTTCGCCTTCTGTTGCAGAAATTTGAGCTTCTTCTATCTCTTCGCGAGAACCGCTTTCATTCTGAATAGGGTTTTCAAGAGTAACCTCTGGCTTTTGAGGAGTGCTATCAGGTTTTGGAGTTTGGTTCACGATGTGGTGAGGAGACCTTAAAGCTACATCTTCTAAATCCTCAAATTGAAGTTTTCTTTCAGTTGGTGGGTTCTCAACCTCAACCTCGTTTCGAGGGTGTTCAAAAACCATCTTCTGCTCTCTCGGCGTGTCCGGTCTTTCGTTTTCGGATCTTCCTTGCTGCATCGGCGACCTTTCAATCCTTTGTAGATATACAACTTTCGTTTCTTCCTGAGACTTCTTTCCACTAAATATTCTCGACTTCTTCTCACTGTGTGACAGATTCAAATTTCTCTCCTGCAGCTGTGGCTCCTGTTGCATTTCAGTATTCTCAAAGAAACTTTGATATACAAATTCTGTATCCATATTACTTTTGCTCGTTTATCTTTATATTTTAAAAATTTGATTTGGTTTGGATTTAAAATTTTGACGGATATACCAACTGCCAATTTAATTTTGAACAACAAGATATCAAACACAACATTTTTTCAAAATCTTTCTGTCTTCCTAATTTTAGACCTGGTTGCATCACGACTCTCTGCAATTTTGTTAATTTTGGTTAACCACCCAAAAATTTCGTTCGGAAATCAATAAACTTCATTTATTCTACTTCCTATAGCTCGAAAAATTGGGCCTCGCTTCTATGGACAGAATTAATTAATTGTGTGCAAATCGCGTCTCCACATTATTAACACAGAATTACTCGAACACAACTATTACGCATTTCCAACAATTAGCAAATACTAGACCACTTCTTACCATCAAAACATAAAACTCTACGAGAGACGCAGTAAGACAATTTTGGATTGCTATGTGTAATGATATTTTGAAGACAATACAACTTATTGTTGTGAATGATAGGCTGCTTCTCCCAGAAAGGCGCCGCGAATATCAGTCGCTTTTTATTAATGTATTTAATCTCGAACCCTCTCCTCCCCTTTTCACTGCTCTCCTCATCAACCTCGAGGACGAAGCTTTGGTTAGATATATTTCTTTCTTCGGAATAACCACCGAATACGAAGATATGCTTGCTGTTTATTTGCCGACAGCAAGCCTGAGACGTCAGAACAAAGCCTCCGATACGGTCAGACGGCTTCATATGCAAGGTGAGCCAGGAATCTGTGGCGATGGTGTAGCGGGAGATCTTATTGATGAGCTTTGTGGAGCTAGTCCTGCCGCCGAAAGTAAAAATGTATTTCTTGTTAAATACGCAGGAGCAATGGTTGCAGACAGGATATTCCATTGGCTTAATCTCGCTCCAGCAATCGTTTTTGATATCATAGCGTTCGCAGCGCTCGGTGACGACCTTTCGCGAGGTCTTCTCGTCGTTTCCATCGCTTATTATCCCTCCGAGAGCGTAGATGAACCCTTCGCAGAAGACAAGACTATGAGAATCACGCGCTGTTATCAAATCAGCGCATCGAGTCACTTGCATGTCTTCGATGTTTAATTGATAGGTTTCCTTGTGTTTAAGGCCTTGCTGAGTCAGGTTCTGGCCGCCGACAATATAAATTTTCTTGTTGGGAAGGAGGATGCTCGCGTGAAAGTCAGGGATTGTAAAATCAATATTAAGTTTATGAGTCTCGAAACGAGGGTGGATGCCTTTGTCAATCTGGTCAAGACGCATCAAGTGCAATAGCTTTGATCTCCATTGGAAATAATAAATAAACCCTATTTTGTCGTTTTCAATTTCGGTTTCGTTTTCGATGGGACTATCAGCTTTAATTGAAAAATCTGATTCAATTCTTTCTAGTTATTGGATCGTGATGAGATGGTGAGGAAATTAATAGTTTGTTACCGAGCAGTTGCTTCCTTTCGAGAGTATCGAAATCTTTAGCTACACTGGTACACTATAATTATAAAATTGTGTTAGTTGGAGAGAAATAAAGGGAAAGATTGAGTTTACTCGCGAAAGAGCCTCAGATTCTCTGTCTGAAACACCAAATTGCTCGATGCTAAAAAAGTCTCTGATTACAGAGTTTTTGGAGTCTGAGCCCCAGTAGGTGTCTTGTGAGAGACTGTCGTAGGAGGTTCGATTTCGAAAAGGAATGAAAGAATTTTCATTCGGTAAATCGAGAGCTCCTTCGCTTGGTTCTATGAAAAGTTGGCATTCCTCCTCGACCTTTTTAGATTCAACGGCTTCAAACTTAGAAATTGATTTGTGCTCTTTAGAGTCAAAGATAGGTGGATATTTGCTTGGAGTATTTGTTGCTAATAAGGAGTGCTCTACTTCCATGATGCTATTTGCATATTGATTGAGATAAGATTTCTCATGAATATCATTTTTGCGATGAGAATCATTCTCTCTGATACTTCTTTCTAGGTGAACGACCTCTTCATCATGAACCTTCTTGGCTATGTCTTCTTTAGTCGGGGATTGGATATTTTCAAGCTCGACATGAGGAGACTGAACTCTAGACGATACACTTTTACTAACTGTTTGTTTGGTTACGTTTTCCTTTTGCAAATTTTCAGGAAAAGTATCTTCGACCATATCATGAAGCTCTGAATGAGGAGATCGAAGGTTTGGTGTCTCATCTTGGCTCATGCTCTTTTGACTGACACTAGACTTCTTTGACTTTGTTTCATGTTCTTCTTGCATTATATTTTCAGGTTCGACTAGCTGAGATTGTAATTCACATGAATCCCCATTATTCATATTGTTTTTATTGCCACTCTGCTCTAGTGAAATTGTTTGTAATTCTTCTTGGATCTGATCTTCAATTTCGGCAACAAGAGATTTAATCTTGGATGCTTCTTCCTCACTGGCGATTTTTTCGCATTCATTTGGCTTGACTGGAGTCTCAAGAGATTTTTCTTGCTCTATATTGTGGACCTCTTGCAGCGGAGATTTTATGTTGTATGAATTTCCTTGATTTTCAATTTGTGCGTTAGTTAGAGCATTTGGAAGTTCTTCCTCTATGATATTCTCAAATTCGACAGGCTGAAATTCTGACTCGTGCGAATCCCCTTTATTCACAGTGGTTTTTTTGACACTCGCCTTTAACGAATTCGTTTGAATTTCTTCTTGAGCCGGACCTTCAAGCTCGATAATAGGAGAATTAATCTTGCATGGCTCTTCCTTGCTGCTAATTTCTTCACAATCATTTGGCTTTACTAAAGTCTTAAGAGAATTTTCTTGCGCTAGATTTTCACCATCCTTGAGAGGAGATTGTATGACATACAAATCCCCTTTATTACTTATCGCAATTTCTACAAAGGCACTCGGCTTATTAGAATCATTTGGAAGTTCCTCCTCCTCCATGACATTCTCAAATTCGACAGGCTGAAGTTGCGGCTCGTGTGAATCCCCTTTATTCACAGTGTTTTTGTTGGAACTCGCCTTTAAAACATTTGTTTGAATTTCTCCTTCAACTGGATTTTCAAGTTCTGCAACAGAGGGGTTGATTTTGGATGGTTCTTTCTCACTCACAACTTTATCACAATCATTTGGATTGACCGGAATTTCAGAAAGATTTTGTTCGCCTAAATTCTGATCCTCTGCCAGCGATGATCGAACATCACATTGATCCTTTTTATTCACAATTTCTACAAAGATATTCTGTTGATTTGAAGCCGTTGAAACCTCTTCCTGCATGTTATTTTCAAGCTCAGTTGACTGAGGCCTTGACTCTTGTGAATTATCTTTCTTCACAATTTTTTTGCCGACGCTTGGGTTTCTTGAAATTCGCGGAAATTCTTCCTGCATTAAATTCTGAAGCTCAACAAAAGGGGTTCGAATTTTTGGTGGCTTCTCTTCTTTACTATTTTTCTTGCATGTGCTCTGTTTTCTAGAAATTTCTCGAGAACTCCCTTGAATTTGATCTGGCTTTGACAAACTTTCAGAGAAAATCTTCTTGGGTTTTGTTTCTCCGAGATTGCTCATAAGTTGATTCTTAATGTCCTCTAATTTTTTGTCTATGTCCATGTTACTTTCATTTTGAACCGGCGCCTCATGAGTCTTATCAGCCATATGATTCATAGCATCAAAAATTGTTTTCTCCTCATAGATTTTTATATAAGCATCCAATGCCTCTTGCATTCGCTGCTTTATAGAATCATGCTCCACTATCATCTTATAGCTCTTCAAAAAATTGTTTTCATTTGCTGTTTTCTGGCCAATCTGCTCGAGCTCCTCTAACAGCCATTTTAGCTTATCCTGCTGAAGAAGTTTATGGATAACCTCAGCTCCGGTTTCTCTTGTATTCAATTGCTCGTAATAAGACTTAGTTTCGGCTTTGAGGCTATTCACCTTCGCACTGAGGCTGAAAAATTCTTCTTGAATGCTTCTACATTTTTGCTCAAAAACAGTGTCGATTAAATTATGCATGTTTTTTTTGCATCTTTCCATTTCCTCCAACAGAGCCTGCTCCTGTTTCGAATATCCTTCGTACGTTGTGATAATTTTTCGTATGTCTTCAGTCTGTTTAAGGATGTTTTGCAATGCTTCGGAAAATTGAGAGTAAAGTCTTCCAGCATCTTCGAGTTGTGGCTGAGTGCCTTTGATAAAGTGAGCCTGACAGTGACCGGCGATGCATAATATGCAAAGAGGGAGATTGCAAGCTTCATCTAAGCAATAGCTGATTACTCCGTGTAAAGGGTGAAGAGGGCATTGAAGTAGCAGGTTAAATTTAGAGTCTATTGAGATAGTAATCGCTTGCATTGAGTTAGAATAACTGGATTTCTATTTTTGTTTTTCTGGGTTGCAGCGATGTTTCAATTCAATTCAAAGCGAAGATATAACAACACTATAAATTTGAATACTGCGGCAGGAAATTTTTGAATCCGATCTATCAAGATAAATTGATTGTATCCAAGTAAAAAAACACAACATATAGGTCGCTAACCAACTAGAGTAGAAAACGCTGATTTTGTTATTTTTAAGAGAATAATGATATAGGATTGAGGTTAGCCTATTTATCCATATAGCTGCCGATCATATACTAATAGGTGAGAAATTCATTGAAAATGTTTTAGTTGCTGTGAAATTTGTTCGATCCAAAGACGATAGTTGTAACCGAACATCATTACAGTTATCCTTCATGCCATGAATAACATAGGAAGAACAAAATTTTCATGTTATGCTTTGAGAAACTTCTTCGCAGCTTGAATTAATTGAAATTTTATTTCACTCACTAAAAAAAAGGAGATTCTGAGTTTCAATTTCAAGCTGGATCTTTTTGGCTTTGAATCTTCTATTTGAAAACAGAAGGTGGCATGACCATCATAGTCCATCAATCAGGTGGGTAGAGCTATTCGAAGCGTTCCAATTTCGTAAAAGTTCCCAACATTTTTTATGATGTGTGGTAAGTACTTCTTAAATTGAGGCTATCAGCGCTTTTATTAATGAGGTACTGCTCTTAATTAAACGAATAGTTATAGGAATAAATAGAATGAGCAGAAATGATAATGTGTTATATCAATAAATATTATAAGTAATTATAATTGAAACTTGATTCAAAAAATTTGTTAAAATTCTAAAGCCTCTTTTTAATACGTAAACCGAATATTTGAATTTCATTGGGTTAATTGGTAGCTAACCTTGAGTGATGGTACTTTTATTATGCGTGCGAATTTTATCTTCTGCAACTTAACAAATGAGATAACAAGATAACTGAATCTCCTTTTGTACCAGGTTATAAAAGATGATATTGATATTTGAAAGGTATTACTCTGAGATTGAGTTAAATTAATTGAGATACTTAGACATCAAAACAATAAAGCCGATACAAAGTTAATTAGCAGCAATATATCCAACTTTATGATCAAAGTTAAAATACTTAGTAACAGTAAAAAAAGATTTCTTTTATATAAGTTTTAGAAACGTTAGCCTGTCTTCAAGATTGGTAGATCTTAACTTTGAAACTCGAAGACAAAACTATTTACATAATAAAGGAATAGTATCGATCAGTAAATTTTTGGTACTAAGAGTATTACCAACTCATTTATCTCGTTACCCGATTGCAGTCATTCGGCTAATCGAAATGAAAATGGTTACCACTTTCTCATGACACTTCTCATTTAATTATCGAAAGAATTTTTCTCGGATAACGTACAGATTTAATATATGCATTTAAAAGTATAAAGTTTCAATAGCATGAACATTTCAATATCTATGCTTTTAGACTAGCGAATTTATGATTGCTAACCTTGCTTTTTTCCTAATGAATTAAGCTACTATAACATTCTTACCCCCTGGAAATACAACCAATCGAGGATAAAAACCTTTGGAAAAACCCAGGTTCCTAAATGAATCATTCAATAAAAAGTAGACAACACAATAAGTTACCTCCTGCTCTGGGACCACCGGCTTCTTCTTTTTATGTTTCGCAATATCAACGCTGTGGCTGGCATATCTACCAACCTGCTTCGCTTTACCAGAATTCTCATCTTGCAGCCTAAAATTCTTCTGAATTACCATTCTTACTGACAACACTTACTCCTGGTTCGAAATTTTTTGGGATTTCTGACTTGAGATTTTAGTCTCTGCCCCAAAGGTAACATCTTCAAAAAATTAGAAAACTTGAAAGGAATTAGCTGTATACGTCGGTGATTCGACCGTGCAGCAACTGGTTCTTGCTTTTGGATCGAATTTGATCTTTTTAGGCTTCGAACTCCTTTGTTTGAATTTTCCTTTTCTCCAAAGGACATTGGTCGGAACTCGCCTTCATCATCAGCATCTTGGTTATCAAGTTTCCTTAATTCCACTTTTCTTCCCTCATTAATTTCTCCTTTAGAATTGTTTAGCTCTTTGGCTTTTTTATCTTTCAGTGCAATCTTATCTAGTTCTCCCAAAGAGGATTGAGAGTTTAAGTTCTTTTCTTTCAAATATTTATCCACGTCAAAATTGTTTTTCTCATTAATATAGCGTGATTGCGGCTTGGAATCTTCCTTTGAAGGGTCTAGATCCATCAGCCGTGACCTGTTTTGTTTCGGTTTCACCAAAGGAGGTTTATCTGTAACCGAATGTTTCTCGATGTTAGGTTGACATAGCGGGACCCTATCATCTTCAATTGTAATAATTTTCGCTGGAGCCTTCGGTTTGCTGCCCGAATCTAAGCAGCCAGAATCTTTTAAGGACGATGGCTCTTTACCAAAGCTAGGGTCTCTCTTTGTAGTTTGCTCTATTGTAAGGTGTGAGATGATTTGATGAGGGATTTTTTGTTTACCTGTTTTGCTCGAAGCGATGTAATTGCTGAGATCAATCTTGTAATGTTTCTCAAATTTTTTCATCCATGGGTGGTTGAAAATCCCATTCATAGAAATTCGATCGACTGGAGCTGTTTTCAATATCTGTTTGATCAGATCGACAGCTTCTTTGCTCAGTGAAGGGTCAAATTTCACTCCGGTGTTTCGTAGGATATTCGCGCACTTCTCTTTGTCACCTTTCCCTTTAAACGGAGCATATCCATGCAACATCTCGTACAGCAGAATTCCCAAACACCAGATATCAAGGCATTCATTATGAGCCTGCCCCTTTATCATTTCAGGAGCCATGTACTCTATTGTCCCACAGAACGTCGTTCTTTGATTTCAATAATTATTCAGTTGAGACTACATAGACGATGAATACCTGTCCTTTGTGGTATATGCACTCCATCCGAAATCGCAAAGCTTGATATTCCCGTCTCCATCAAGCAATAAATTTTCGGGCTAAAAGAGCAATGTTGAAATACACACGCAGAGTTTGAGGAAAGATACTTTTAAGTCTCTATGAACGATGTTTTGCTTGTGCAGATAGTCAATACCGAGGCAAGTTTGGAAAAAGTAAACAAATGCTTCGTTTTCTGGGAATTTATTTCTTTTTCTTAAGTATCGGAAAAGAGAGCCATTCTCAGCGTATTCGAGAACAAGATAGACATTATCAGCATCTTCGAAGCAGTGGAAAAGTCTGATGCAATGGGGATGCTTGATTCTTTTCTGAATCATGATCTCTCGTGTTAAGATATCTGCAGAAGCATGTCGAAGAAATGATTTTTTCTCCATCTATGCGACAAGACTTGATTATGATTGTGGTGAGAGAGTCACTTACTATTTTAATTGCATATAGTTTATTATCCTGTTTGTCTCTAGCTAATTTGACGGCACCGTATGATCCTTTGCCGAGATCAGAGGTCTTGGTTTTGCTATCCGATACAAACTCATAGTCTTGTATCGTTCGTCTCCTTTTCGAGTTTGATTGATTGAGTTTTTCAAAGTCTCCCATGGTTTGTTGGAGCTAACTCGCACTTGTTTGGTTGTAAAGATTTATTGAAGACGTTAAGCCTGTTTAAATTTTCAATATTTGGTATTAATAACGTATTTATTGAGGCTTCGATCCAAAATTTGATAGATGGAACACAATATTGCGATATATATATATGGAGAGAGTATGATAGAAGATCTACATGAATTCAATAGACATATTCCTTTTTTCGAAAATTTAATAAAGAAGATGAACAAATTCATACATGAAGCTCTCTTAAGATCTAAGAGAACGTTTTGTAAAATGTACCTAACTATATGAATTTAGAAATTTTCAAGAAATTGCTCAATGATATAATTTGTCTCAATTAACACTAGTTGCTGAGTATTCTAATTTTAGAGCACTAGTGTCGTTTGACAAGACATCATCAACATTGCAAATAAATAATTCTGGTAAATTCTTTCATACTTGGGTAACAACTTTTTTCACATTCATCTGAAAAGTGACAAACTCAAATAAATAAAAACAGTACGGCAAGCAACCTCTTTATTTAGACAAAAGAAAAGGATTTGTTAACTAATGGAAGAATTCGAAGAAATTTCAAATTTTTCAGAGTTGATTTTCATCGACCATTACTTTTTTGGGTTTAATGCTGACTTGATCTTCTCTTGAACATAACGCCAGTTGTCTTGCATTACTATATCTGAAAGAGTAGTACTAAGGAAATTTGGCGATTCAATGGATTAGAATCTTGCAGGAAAAATACTTGAGTCTGAAGTTCGGGTCCGTTTTGTTATTATTATATCTTCCGAATTGATGATAAAAGAGAACATAAGGAACGTCATTACGGTGTTTTCTGGAAATGATTGAGACAAAAACTTCAAGGAAAGATGAAATTAAATTTACTTAAAGTGCATGTCTATATTTTCAGGAATGACTTCAACAACAGAGTCGTTAAACATGATCCATCGATTCGTATCAATATCATCTTTAGCCAATAAATAGTAATGCCCAGAGCTCGATGTTGAACCCTATAAGTACGAATACGTCCAAATTTGGAATTAATTTGAGTTACCCTATGAGCTATAATTGCATATAATCCATGATTAAGTCCTTCGTGGTTTTGAGAAGGACTCTTCAATGTAGGCGGGATGTCCACAAGATTGAACAATTTCTTGCCGGATTCCTCATCGACTCTGCCAAGGGTAATAATAAGTGTAGGAGGATAGCATCTGTTCTCTATCTGTTTGGACACAGGTGATCCACATTTTTTGCAAGCACCTCTGAGTGTGTTAGCGAAGAAACTTTCCTCCAGTGTTTTTTGTAAAGAATTGACCGAAACTTCTATGTTGAGAAACTCTTCCTTCTTAGGCCTGACCAGCCCGCAATTTTTGCAATGAACTATGGTCTTCGCCTTACCGGTAAAGAGCTCAGAAATAAGATTCTATTATTTTCCAAACAAGCATTAAATTTGAAAACACTATTCGTCAGAATTACTTTAATGCTATTTTTTTTAAATAAATATTTTAGTTGATCAAGGAATCGCCAACCGAAGCTTGAGGTATCGTGCTCTGAAGTGGATTGGTTGAAGGGGCTCGGCAGAGCTAATTTAAACTCTTTCTGGTCAATAGCTGGACGATGAGAGCCCATTAATAAAGCAAACAGTTTTTGGGTTTGCAGCAACAGGTCTCCCCCCTCTTCCAATTCCAAAAACTTGAAGCGAAGGAATCTGTACCGAAATTCCTTTGTCATATATAGAGCCTGAAGATAGCTATTCAGATAGCAGCGGACTAATTATAATAATATACCAATGAATGAAATAGTATTTTCTTACTGTTGTCAGGGTTGACTAGTCCTCGAAAGTTAGTTATTCCAGAGAGCATGACGCTGGGCATGGTTGAGTTGAGCTGCGTGCTTCTGGACATAATAATAGCTGTGCGAAAAGTGTCTCTCGGCATCTTGACCACTAGCAAGTCTCTTAAGGAAGGAAATTTTTTCTTTAAACGTTCCGTCACTTTACACGCACAGGTTCGCTCTTTTGAAAGAGATGATATCAATTCTCTTAATTCTGAATCTTCATAGATTTTCCACAATAAGCAGAGTGCTAATTCTTTTTCTTTTCCAAATGCTTTAGTCACACAATCCAATTCGAAAGATTCGATAGTTAAATGATCTTTTGTATAAAGATTTATTAAATCTTGAGAACTAATGAGCGTTTCGGCGATTAAGGAGCTGTCCTTTAATATCTCAGATTGTGCAATTTCGGATTGCTTTTTGAAGTAACCCTCAAAAAATCTTATGTCAGATCTCTCGTTCTTTCGCATTTCTCTCAGTATTTTGGGTAGACGTCTAAAGGATGTTGCGATATGCCTGTTATGTGTTTTTTGTAATTTTAGACATCCCTTTTTCACTCTGGGAATATTCATCCGATTTGCCTTGCCAACATTATTTTCTGAGAAGGTCTCAATGATATGAGGCCAGGTTCCAACTGTTCTCGTCATATCCTTTAACTCTTCTACTAGAAAGCTGCTCTCATCACCATTCGACATGCTCTCAACACCATTCGACATGCTCTCAATTTCCATCACCGTCTTATAAACGACATATGTAGGCAAATTGTGCTCTTTATCAAATGGCTGACTCTCTGACATTACATTATTACTGAGCTGTATATCAACAAGTCTATCTCTCTGAAAGAATGGCTCTTGTAATTCATATAATTTTTTTATGGTTCCTTGAAGCTTGGCTGTGACCTCATTTAGCTCGTTTCGATCTTTTGAGACTTGTATATTGCTTTGGAACACGTTCAGATAGAGTTCATTGTCAGGATCAATGGCGAATTCCTTCGGTTTTTCAAGAACTTTTGGGAACTTGTGAAAAAATTGAATGAGCTTGTTCATTCTGGAAGAATGTGTTTGAAATAGCGTTTCAACCAGTTGAGGACTTTGCTCGGAGAGCAGGATGATAGTTTCAGTACAAGCCAGAAACAGAGCCGACAGGTCCATAATACTTGATAAGGATTAAATCAGTAATAAATTTAAATTGGCCTATGATCATGATCAAAATAGTAACAATTACCGCTCGAAGCAAACATAGTAAAATAGCCTAAAATTCTCTGAAAAAATTTGTATTAAGGAAAGATACTATGATATGAAGCTTCATGCCTTGAGAGGAGCAAAAACAGATACGTATGAGCATTATAATTTCTTTAAAAATGAAATATAGTGTAGAGATCGTAAATTCTGAACAAGCCGAACACAACAATAAGAAACCTGTCAGTCTCGATTACATACAAATAGAGAGGTAGAGAAAAAGAATTCATTAATTTTTTTAATATTATTTCCAGGCATAGATCATTGTGTGTATATTACACCTGTATCACTAGGCTTTTTCATGAGTTAACTAAACCTATGCTTACAAGCTAGGATAGATTTGAAATTACCACGATAAATAGAGTCCAGATCTGCTTAATTATCATATCTCTCCTACGATTGTCGATCGTTTTTTACTTAAGATCAAACTCTGTTTTCGAGTTTCAGTATCTTTGCATTTACTTAAATTTATTGATTTTTTCAACACAATGATCCAACAAGATCTTCGAGACCTCATTGGTTTAAGAGGCGATGGAAGAAAAGCTTCTGAGCTCAGAAATATCTATTGCAAAACAGGAATAAGCCCAACCGCAGATGGTTCATCTCATTTCAAAATCGGAATAACGGAGATTATTTGCTTGATTCACGGTCCGAAAGAAGTAAAAACTCGACTCTTTCTTCGATCTCAATCTGAAAACAGATTAACACGACAGACAAGAAGACCGAAAAACAGCATTTGATCAACGTTGAATACACTGTCACCCCATTTTCAGGCTCAGAAAGAAGAAAAGTCTCAAAATTCGACAAGTAAATCTCCTTTCATGGCTGTGGCAAAATATTTTCGTGGTTTTCATTACGTTTAAACAAGGGATTGGAGTGACTTTGCAGAGAACCTGAGAATCAGTTTTGAAAGCCTCATCTGCCGCGAGGTGTACCCAAAGTGCGAAATCAACATCTTAGTCAGTGTGATTCAAGCTGATGGAAGTAAACAATTTGATGGGAAAATGCTATAAACGACGTTATTAGGCACTAAAAGCGCAATTTTTAATGCAATCTGCCTTGCATTGTTAGACGCAGGTAGATAACACAATATCTTCATTGTGAAATAATATCCAATTTCCATTTACTAGGTATCGCTATGAAAGATTTCATGGTATCAACCACATCAGCCTTCGTCAATAATGAAGTAGTGATCGGTAACAAGTGTAATGGGTAAAGATTCGCTTAATGTTTCATTTTAGATTTGACACATCAAGAAGAGCTGAATTGCAACGCTGAGCTTATCGTTTCTTATACGCCGAAAAAAGATAAGATTTCCTTCATGGAACTCAAAAGCTCTAAAGTCTCGCAGCAGGATTTCGTAAAGTTAATGGAGGCTAACACGGAGGCATGTAAAATTGTTTATAAAACGATGAGAGAGGAAATTATTAAAGCTTCATTACAACGATTCATTTGTTCGAAATAGAGTAATAGCACCAATAGTGCGGTGTATAAAAAGGATCTTATTTCACTCAATTGCATCCAATTCCCCTTTTTTTTTTTCCTTCTGTCTCTCTCAAGAATTTGATTTCTCCATGACAAATAGTTATGATAAAAGAGAATCCTCAGCGATGAGCTTGGGTCTTTTAGAATTAAGCAATCACTCGGTGATAATTGGTTATAATTGAAGGTAGCTATCTGCTTATTCAGCTTATTTTCTTCTTCTCCTCTTAATCTAAACAACACATATTTATCGTTTGGCATTTATTTTGTCAGAGCTATGCGCGGATAGAGACAACAAATGAAACGAAATCTAACAAGCAATGTAGATGTTTATTTAGTAACAATCAATCATCAGCGCAAATGTATGAAATGTTTGTATGTGTAAACTATTTAAGCATACAATTTTTTCCAGTCCTCGAAAATCTCTTCAGGAGTCTTAGAGCCCTTGAAGTCAAGCTGGGCTTTCTCCTTCAAAACTTTTCCGTTTTTGTCGATTATAATCAGAGTAGGCATGCTGGTGACCTTGTATCCTTCTCCTAATTCTTCGACTACATCATCGTCAAGAGGGACAGCGAGCCAAGGCATAGTGGCGTAGTAATCCTGAAAATCTTTATCACCTTCATCACCTGAGACAAACAAGATTTGGAATTGATTCTCGGTTTTGTTGACTTCTTCGTAAAGCTTGATGAGTTTTGGAGTGAGCTCTTTGCACAGTCCGCACCAGCCTGCTGAGAAATAAAGGGCTAAGACTTTAGCAGAGGTGAATGTGCTGAGGTCAGTTGGGCCGGTCTTGGATAAAATTTTGGTTGGGAGCTTGCCTTCCATTTGGATTTTGTGCTTTTTGTCTTTTATGTTGTAAATGTGTTTGGAATATTAATTTTCTGGGAAAATCGCCAACTTAAATAGGCGCAAAATCACATTTTCCGAATCACGAAATACTAATCAAATCACCCTCATACAGATCACTATACGGAATCACTGGCGATCTAATTCTATAGCCCAAACTTGATCAACTAGGGTAATTCGCTTTTAATCCCCTTTATTACGAGTATTTTAAGAGGATTTTTTGAGACAAACACCCTCTACTTGTAGCTTTTCAGGAAAAGGTAACATGATCTTTACAAAAGCAATAGATCTCTTCCCAGAAAAAAACACTAAGAGGACGAAGTCTCATGAACACATAATATGAATCTCTAAAGCCTATGATAACTAGCAGGGTCAGCGACGAGCACTCGATGATGAAATAAGAACAACTTTTTAAAAATCTTCATCTCTATTGTTCTTTTGTTTGTTTGTTTTTTTCAACAAAAAAACCCTAATGGATACTATTTGCTAAACCAAGGTACTACTTCCTAAACGAGGCTCGAAAGATTGTAACGGACTGTAACCCTAGCGTGAATTCCCTGCCTGCTTCTACAAATTGAAAGGGTTTATGCCTTATCTTTTCTAATTCGATTTTATCAAACTAAACTCAGCGTCCGGTTACTGAAAAAAATTTTAATTTTCCCAAATAATAGCGCTTAGCAACAGAGTGTGTAGGTACATCTACTAATAAGGTTCGCATCGTGACTCACTCATGACAGGTGAAACTAAGTCCAAATATAAATTTCTATGAAACAGCAACTATCTACAGTAAAAACCATTTCATATAAGAGCTCAGAGATGATGCCCATAACCACAGAAAAATCGCCTATTTATTGATAACAAATATAGAAATGCTTCCTTCGTGGTCTGACTCTCACCTCTAGCATATGAATCCCACGATAGCTAAGCCACATTGGAAATTTTTTCAAAGATCTTGTTTATTAGTTCTTCTTACCACCAGTAACGAAAACCTTCTTGAGCTCGTCATAAAGAACCAACACAAGAGAGCTTCCAACACTACGGACCATATTTGAGAGGTTGCCTTTGAAGAAAGCAGTGACACCTTCCTTTTCTAAAATCTTTTTAGCGCAGTCCGTGGTTCCGGTATACAAAATCTCTTGTCTTCCAGATTGCATCATCAATCTTCTTCTGATGGTATCAAGTGGATAGGCAAGGAACTCAGACGTACTTGTCACAAACTGTGCGATGGCAAATCTGAGGAGAAAGCTTGAATTCTCAGCGCCCGAAAGGTTCTTCTTGGCGAAATCGTAACCTCCGAAATAGAAAGCTCTGTAGACGAAAATACCAAGGACAGAGATGTTGAATCCTCTGTAGAGACCTTGAACACCGTCAGCCTTGTAGATTTTTGCGCAGCAGTCCCAAAGGCCGCTGAACTCACGTTCATTGGCGGCTTTGCCGACATCAACTCCGAGTCTTGTTCTTGCGAAGTCAAGTGGGTAGACAAAGAGTAGTGAGGTTGCTCCAGCAGCTCCTCCGCTCAGAAGACTTCCCAAGAAGAATTTGGTGGATTCTTTCTTGGCATCAAATGGGTTGAAAATCTTATTATAGACGTCTTTGAAGGCGAAGTTGAGCGCCTGGGTTGGGAAGTATCTTATAACGTTAGCCCAGTTGCCTCTCCAGAGAGAGAGGGCTCCTTCTTCTCTGACACAGCGTTGGAAGCAGTCAACGAGGCCGGTGTATTTCTTGCCTTCAAGTTTGGCATTCGCGTCCTGTGTTTGTAAGAGAAGCTTTACTCTCTCAATTGGGGCGGCGATGGTCTTAGAGATGGCACCTGAAGTGCCTCCGAGCAAGAACTCAATAAGGAAATCCTTCTTTCCTTTAGATGATGGGACTTGTTGATGAGACATTTCAGGCCTGTTTGTTTTTTTTAAAAATTTATTCGAATTTGTAATTGCGGTAATTTCTGCATTGCTCAAAACAGTTGGTTCTGACCTTTATTACTGAATTCACTGAGCCTATTTTTTACTTTTTTTTCTGTAGAGACGCACTATGGATCGAGTTGACGTATATTATCTCTTAATTTAACATCATTGAATCGACTTCAACTAATGGAGACAACTAGAGCAGCAATATTGGAATCGAAACGCAGTCATACCTATCATCTGCGGATAAGTTTCTCGAACCCCATAGCTAAATTAATGAGCTCAATTATTGGCCATTATTTTCGTGAAACGAGACAGTTTCAAAAAGGTTTTTGAATTAAATTCAGCTCGCACAACAACAACCCTGATCAAGTCTGTCTATTCAGAGCTTTCATGCCTTGATGGTCTCAGAGCAATATGTATGGAAACTGAACAATCAAATATCACTATCTACAAAACAGAGTTGTAATCCTTAAAAGACATGTAATAGGGCTTAAGTTGCGACTCAGCAGTAATTTAAGCCGCTTATGACGAGAAACTCGCTTTAATGAGGGCACGTAGCAGTTTTTTTGGGAAACAGATGTACAGTTAGAAATCAGAGCATCTGCCCTTTCTTTCCCAGTCACCGTACCTTGTCGGCTCAGGTCCTTTAACTTTAAAACCGTATTCTGGAACCATGGTAGCAGCTTTCTCTGCGGCAGCTTTGCTAGCTTCAGTTTGGAATTTTTCTGGGTTAATTTCTGTTTTTTTTGATGATTTCTCAGATGGTTTGACCTGAATCAGCTTTCCATCTTCGTCAACACCTTCGTACTCATCGATTTCATCAGGATCTAGAAAGCCGGTTGGATTTAGAAGCTTTTCCAAATCTTTCTTTTCTATTTTCGTTCCAAATGATTCCGCCATGGTTGGATTCTGTGGTGGAGGGATATTGAATTTGACATCTTTCTTCTCATTGGCCGAGAAGCAAAGTCTCGATGAGTTGGAGAGTGATTTGGTTGTAAGATTGAGTAAAATTTTGCCTTTCTTTATCATGAGATTCACTTTATTTGATAACTTCTATTATACATTCAAAGTTGATCGCTGATTAAAATTACTACTGTTATTCTATTGCATATCGGAAGTTTCTTTTCAAAGAAAAACGCTTTTTTGCAGCTAATTGATGACAAGATCTCCTAATAATTAGACAAAAATCAGCGAGATACTAAAATTCTATCGAATTTTATGAAAATTGCTATTGTAAATTAGTGATTTGTAAAAACAGTTTGGCTTATCAATGTAAAACATCTTTGTAGAAAGCGATTATATTGACTACAGCTGACTTTGATGGGAAGTTTTGCTCACAAACTTCTTTTTATATAACAACAATAATGTATATTAGAAATTCAATTCATAAGGAAGATGTGAATCATTTTTTCTAGCACGAGGCTGATTTTTCATCCATCTTCAAGGACAAATTTATTGGTTCACTAATATTAGCTAAATGGAAAGAAATCCTTCACAAACAGAACAGACAACAAAAAGAATCGAAAGGATTTCCTTGAAAAATACACTATCATTTTCACCAAATGTTGATATAATCCGACAGGTTTTAAATTTGTTGTATTTAAAGTGATTTTTTTCGTTTTCATCATCAAAAAGATTATTACAGCTCAAGAACTTCCACAAAATCCAAAACAAGTCTAAGTAACGTTCGAGAGATGAGCAATACATTAATTTTTTTCCCCGAAAACGAGAAAATAGACAACATTCTCAACAGAATCGAAGAAATCAAAAAGTTTCTAAAAATCTTTCGTGGTTTTCTAAACGACCACTGTCTATGCTTCGATAACTTCGGGAAATCAATGGTTAAATCTGCAAAAAACCTTGTTCAAGCAACAACCAATACCCCCACAGATCCCAGTTTGACTCGGCAACTCTCAACGAAATTATTTTCTTTTGAAGACGCCTTTGGAAAGATCTACTCGCTTAGTTTTACAGAACTAAATGCCTCCGTTAACCAAATACTAGACGATTTTACTAACAGAGTTGAACTAGCTCGCAGAAGGATTTTTGACAATTCATCTGTTGCCATCAAAAACTTAAGCATATGCAAAACAAATTATATGAAACTCAAGGCGAAATATGAGAAAGCAGCTAAGGAAGCTGAGCTCGTGTTTTCGCAAAGAAAGAAAACGCTTAGCGATCCTTTGAAGGCTTATAGTCTCACAACTGCTCGGAAACTGAGCGCTGAAGCAAAAAGTACTATCACCTACTTTCTAGCGACTGAAGAGCAATTTCGAGAGAGCGTTGACGCGGCGAACACGAAGCAGTTTGCGTTTAATATCGCTTTACAGGACAGTTTTAACACGTTTAAACTGCTATATGGTTTACTGCTTGATAAGGTGCTTTTACTGATGCAGAAAGGAAACGAAACCTTCACGAAAATTATTGAAGCTTTCAGTTTAGAGTTAGAGTTAAAAAGCGGTTTGAATCTTGAGGATTTAGCTCAGGTGAGCAGTGATCAAGAAGAAGAATACGCCGAAGAAAGACGGCCACAGGACGCAACTTATCCGAAAGGAATTTACACAAAAATCGCCAAAATCGCATTAGAGGATCCTAACTCTCTTCAAGAAGCTCAGTTACAGTCGTTTTCAGAAGCAGCGTCCAAGCATATCGAAAGTAGTGTTGGGATTATTGAGGAGAGGATGAAATTATTCAAAACAATGAAAAACGTAATGAATGATATATCAGCTGCCAATGAGCAGCTCTCAAAAACGATTCAGAAAGTGACGAAAAATTTTCAATTGAGTGGTTTTTCCTCAGTTTTTATGAAACATGTGACAGAATGTGCATCAAAATACTACCTCGCTGTTGAAACTTTAGCAAAGAAATATTCAATCCTCTCGAATTTTTTGAATCTGAAGGGTGGAACTTTCGACGTGATAGCCAAAGAACTAGCAACAGGTTTAAAAACATATCACTCGACATGTCAAAAAATATTAAAAGACCATGCGCAGGTTCGAACGAGTTATCTAAATGGACTGAATTCGCTTGAAAAGCTTTCAAAAAAGCTCAGCGATGCTGAAAAAGAGAAAAACGAGGCGAAGATAGCTCAACTAAAGCAGGATCTAGAGACTAGTCAGCAAGCTTTTCAAGAATTGAAGCAAAACATGAAAAATTCGGTGATTGAAGCAGCAACGGGAATCAGGAAAGCTGGGAGAGAGTATCGTGAATATGAGTCGATTCGAGTGAAAGGAGCTTGTAGTACTTTGCAGATGGTCATAGTCAACCAGCAAAACACAACAAACGATCTCCAAGAAGCGAGTAAAGTTATCGAGGAGAGCTGCAAAATGGAGGAAACTACGCTTGATGACGAAGTCGAAATGCTGCTGGAGCAGGACGAGCAAATTTTTAATGATATTAAAAGAGCAAATCTGGGCATAGGCGATGCAGCCTTTGATTTCCAGCAGCTGTTCACACCTCCAGAGGATATACTACAAGAGCTTAAAAGACAAAGCGAGAAAGATGAATCTCCGCATGGTAAAGCTGAGAAAGAGGAAGTGAAAGAAGAACCAGCGAAAAATGGAGAGGACCGGAAACCTGCTGATCAAGAATCATGGGAGGTTTCAGAAAGAGAGAAAACTCAAGGCTCAGTTCCGAAAGAGCTTGAAGAAACATTTGGGTTGGGGCCAAAGGATAGATTCATCACGGACTTCTCTTGTGCATTGAAACAAAATATCTTGCAGCAGGGAAGACTATACGTTTTGACAACGAAATTATGTTTTTCTTCATCGTTGTCAAGCGAAGTGCTTGTAATCCCCGTCGCCGATGTTCTATCAGTGGAGAAGAGAGTGAACGCGTTGATTTTTGATAACGCGATCTCGATTAAAACCGTGAACGGTGAGATTGTGTTTGCTTCGTTCTTTACAAGAGATAAGGCATTTCAGGTCTTGACGCAGCTATTGAAAGATCCTCAAGCCCTTGAGCTCGAATACCAAGCGAAAACAGCGTCCCCTAAGAGTGGTAATTCAAGAACCTTAAATAAGCATCAGGGAGGCTCACGCTCTCAAGAATCTAGTCCAGCCAGAAGCAAAGCTTCTTTTGGTCTTGATGCTCTTGGAGTGTCGCTACCCAGAAAACCAGATCGGAATGGCAAATATCACATCAGAGAAGCTTCTTTTGAAGAGACTCTACATGAGGAAAGCCCTCGACATAGTATTGAAGAAGATTTTGAAGCCCGTGGCCAAGTGGCGCTTCGCAGATCCCAATCAGCAAGGGACGAAGGAGTTAAACTTACAAATTCATTCGTTGAAGAAATTGGGAAAGGGGCTTCTGCCGAGCCTGACTTGAAAACAATACCTAGCACTGAAGCATCCTCTGATTTGAGGCTAAATCCTGAGGAGACAGAGAAACTTGCTCAGAGAAAACTGTCCATTCTGGAGGGAATGATCTCGTCAGAGCAGTTTGAGAAGGAAATATTTCGTTGTACTTACGAAAATACTACCCTTCCACAGTTTTTTAGGGCTCTGCTAACTGATGAGTGTTGGGTGAAAGGCACACAAGATTCGGCCAAGATGACTCCCTGGGAGGCATTGCGTGCTGAGAGCGAGTCTAAATTAATTGAGCGAGAGAAGTGGACACCTCCAGCTCCGAAGCTATATCGGAAAGGAGGGCGCCTTAATAAAAAATACCTTGCGGAATTCATGAATTCTTCTTATCAATCCAAGAGAGTCTATAAGTATACGCACCCGGTCAAAGACCAAAATATTTTTTCAGCAGAGTCATTTATAACTGAGGAATACCAGACGTTATTCTGGGTTCATATCGATGAGTTAGTGGTACAAACGGAATGCATTGCTTCTGGAGCACCCAATACTGAAACGTTCAAGACTAAAAATTGCTTAATTATTAATCAGCTTCCTGACAGCAAAGTCAGTTTCGTTTGGAAAATCACTGTTGAATTCATCAAAACCACTCCACTTGAATCAGCAATTACTAATTTAATTCTCAATGAAGCTGAAGAATTTGCTCAAGATAAGCTTGGCCCTCTCATTGGTTGCCATCTGAAAGTAATTCAGGAGCATGATAAGTCAAAAATACAGAAAAAAGGTTCAAAGAACCCTGAAATCCCCACAGTCAATGGTGGCAGCAGCAGTACCAAAGATCAAGAACCCAACACAAACAAACCAGCTCTACAAGGCAGCGAGCCTGCTCAAGATTTAAAAGAAGAGATTAAAGATGAGCATTGGGATTACGCTGCTAAAGAAAAAATTGAATTATTTGAAGCCAGAAAAACCAGGCAGTATCAACAAATCACCCCATTGGAAAAATACCCAGAGCAACTATTTATGGAAGTATTTGAAGATTGCACTGTACCTGACATCTTCCAGGCGCTTTTCTCTGACCAAGCTACCAAGTATAAAGGAAAAGCATTTGATACACCTTGGCATGTTCTCAAGGTTGAAAGTGGAGATACTGACATTTCGTACACTCCCTGGACGCCTTCAGCTCCGACTATGTTTGCGAAAAATGTCATTAATGAAACATCAATCAAGGAACTGCTGGAATTTGAACCGATTAGCAAGCGATCATACAAATTTGTTCATCCTCTCAATCAAGGTGTATTTGCACCCAAAACTGCAACGGTTGAGGAAAGACAGACAATTCATTGGCTTGGAGTCGATGAAATCGTTGTACAGACAGAAATACACCTCTCTAAGGTGCCCTATTCAGATTGTTTTTTGGTGAAGAATATCTTTCAGGTTAAGCAGGTAGAAGAAACGAAAGTACTGATCTGCTGGCGCGGATGGGTTGATATTCTCAAGAATTTCATGTTTAAGGGCAAAGCTCAAAAAGATTCGGTAACGGAGATGAATGATTTCAATAAGAAAATATTCACGCCATTTCTCAATGAAGTCATAAAAATTACTCAGCTAAAGAACATGTCTCGAAGAAAGAGCCTTCAGCGAGCCAAAAAAGAAGCTGAGCAATTAGGATCTTTACAAAATCTGTCAACAGATATACGAAGTTCAAAGCAACATCATCACCACCTGTCTGCTGATTTCCAGACTAACACGAGAGAATCTACAAACATGCTTAATGATCAGGAGGAGGAGATCGAAATTGAAGAGGAGGTTTCTGAGATCTATGTAATCAGTTCTGATAAACTAGACAGTCTAAGAGAGAGAGCAGAGAGAATCCGCAAACAATGCATCCCTTCTGACAAATTTATTACCAATATTTTCAAAGAGACCTTAGATGCTGGGATTTTCGAAGTGTTCAGTTCTGTCTTCTCTGAGGCTGAAATCAAGGCTTCTACAGGAGAATGCTATAAAAACTCTTGGGAAAAGATGAGAAAGCTAATGGAAGACACTAATTTAGAATCAAACCCTTTCCAACCGTCATTCCCTAAATACTACGCAACAGGAGAATTTTCCGAGGAATCTATCAATGAGCTGCTCACTTATCCTGATAAAAGTGAAAGACAAACGAGATTTACTCACCCTGTGCGAGGCCAAGGCATGTTTGCTCCTAAAAGCTGCACGGTTATTGAAAAATTCACAATATATTGGTTAAATCATGAAGAAGTTATTGTTCAGCTCCAAGTCAGTACAGAAAACGTTATGTATTGCGATACTTTTGTCACCCGAACGAATTACCATTTCAAACAGTTGGAAGATGGAAAATGCTTGCTTGAGTATTCTATGTTTGTCGATTTCATCAAGAGTACGATGTTTAAAGGCATGATCTTGAAGTCATCTACTGATGAAGTCACTGAAACTGGTTTGAAAAAACTATTGCCATCGATCAAAGAGAACATTGGGTATTTTGCCAAGCAAAAGCCTCCACCAAGTTCGAAACTCACGAAAAAGAAAAAGAAAATCAAAAGAAAAGTGAGGTCAGGTGATGATCCGGCTGAAGAAGCGAATCGCACTCAGCCAACTATAATTGTTTCCAAAATGAGTCCGAATATCAGAGATAGTGGTTATGAGGAAGACGTGATGAAGGTCTCAAAAGAAGAAATGGTTATGCCTGTGCGAGAGGAGAAAATCAGCCAGTCACGAGAGGATGCTAAGAAAGATGATGAGATGCTGAACAGAATTATTTTGTTAGAGAAAAAGCAGGAAAGTCTGTCTCAGGAGGTCAAAATCCTCAGGCTTGCTTTGATAATTGCAATATCTATCAATTTTATAGGTTTTGCCTTTTGGTTCCGATAAATCATGTGTAAATGAGTTCATTTGCTTCAGATGAGCTTTCAGTCAAATATTTTAAATTAATCCTTTGTAGCTTACCAAAATCCTTCTCAATAGTTTCGAGTGAGTTAGAAAAGCTGATATTTTTTGCATAGGAGTTGAAATGCTTCAGTCCTCTCCTCATAATTCATTGATGACTACTGGTATCTCGTGTGGAGATGCATCCGGTAATTCCATGTACATTACGAATCTGCTATGATTTTAGGAGGATCCTATTTTGAAAATAATGTCAAAGCCTAAACGAGTGCATTGGGACAAAGAAAAAAGAAAATGCTTTTTCAATCATCATCAGATAGATAATTATATATAATACTATATTACAAAATTCCTAGTTCCTAACTAAGCAATTCTTAAAAATTAAGATTCAAAGGTTTTTCACATCGTCAGGAAACAAAAAATATTATTATTCAACTTATGTTGTAAGAATGAACTTATTCCCATGTCAATGGAATCGTTCCAAAGTCATCCACTGCTTTTGAAACGATGAGAGGAGTGTACATGTCCCCTTTAGAGACAGCAATATCTGAAACACTCCTCAGTTTTTGGGGTGATAACCCTGCTTTCATCATGCCCATAAGCACTCGGTCAGGAATAAATTTCAGCACCTCTTTCACAAGCTCATTTGGGATGCCTTTCGTTTCTTGCAAAGACAGAAAAATTATAGCATTTACATCCAAAACATCTCCTTTTGAATCATAGAACGGCGCTTTTGGTTCCTTGAACGCTTGAAACCCATCCATACTTGGATAGGGACCTTTCCCCATCCCAATTAAAAGCAGCGTCACCGGCATTTTCTCGTTTAATTGCACCATATAATCAATTAATTCTTGAATGTCTTCAATATCGTCCTCAATCAAAAGGATAATATTGTAATACCTCGCTTTGGAATTAAAACCTGGATCTTTCTTTAAATTCGCTACGATTGTTTCTACTACCGGGGTGATAAACCTTATCTGGTGAGGTTCAATCTGGCTAACCGCTTTTCGATAGCTTTCTTTGAGCAGATTGAAATCCAAGAAGTTATTTGATATTCCATCATCATCGGTTAACAGAAAACAGCTCGAATATGTGTCATAGAGCTCTTCATTTATTGAGCCAATAGGTGACGCACCGAATCCAAAACATGAAAGGGCCTGATACGGACTGTAAGGTGTAAGAACCTCGAAAAAGTTTCTCATCGTGGCCTCACATAGAGACTCGAAATCTCCTTTGAAATAATGCTGCGAGTTTTGCTCTAGAAAAGAGCCTTGTTTATTAGAAAAATCTATTCCGATAGCAGTGTATAATTCCAAGCCTCCAAAAACAAAATCTACAAACTGCGGTATCTGGATAATCTCTTTGCTTTCAAAGAAAATTGCTCCTAACTTCTTCTTCACGGGAGAGTTTAACTTGGAAGGGATTTCAAGCAAGTCTAGCTTCGTCGCGGTATTCGCTGCTAAAATTTCTCCCAAAGTAAACTCCACAAAACCTTTGGGCTCACCGCTCCCTTCCTTTGTCGCTTTGTGGACAACCAGCTTAAGTTGTTTTGTATAGTCCTTATCACATAAATTCATGAGACTCACTTGAATGGGATTCCAAGCTGGTAAATCCCCGGAACACACGTCAGAGCGAGCCACTTGAATGTGTCTTCTCGAATGTTGCTCATACTTTGAAAGCGTGATATATGTCCGTGTGGGCAAGACTGATTTAGGGAGACTGGCTCCAAATTTCAGTTTGATCTCATCAAGACAATCAGTGAGATGTTCTGCTCTTATTACTAAAAAACTTGGTTCTTTGCTAAATGCTGGAGGCACTTTCAGAATGGTAACGGAAAGCTCTTGGTTGGGCGCGGTGAGGATATCTGCAAGAGTAAAATAAGCTTTTCCAACGATTGTATTAGAAGAATGGTCAATAACTTCGGCAAAAATCTCTTGTTTCGCTGAGAAGAAGTAGATCATCATTAAACGGTTTTTGAACACGGGGTCTTCCGTCCCAGAGATTTCTTCCGTCGCACCGAACATTATCCAATTCTGCCGAGTGAAAGCTGTGCGTTGATAAAGGTAAACACAAGAAGTGCTTGGGAAGTTCAGGCCAGAGACCCAGAGATCTATTCTGTTATTCCGCAACATGTATGAGACTTGCTGTGAACTTTGGTTATTCGCTTGCATTCTGCGAGGAAGAAGCTAAATGTGCAGGCGCTAGCGAGAGTTTCCGATCCTGATTGATTCAACAAATTTTATTGAATTTTATCTAGTCTTAGTAACAAAGCCTCTGAAAGTGAATCTGAATCCTACCCGCAGAGATAGACGAATACGAGCTCACTCACAAAAATGTTGCTTATTTTTATTTGATCACGAGTCAAATTTCATGAATATAAGCAGACCAATGACAACAAAATATAAGTCTACTGCAAGATATTTATTGAATGACAAAGATATAACTATTGTGGAATTATAACTGTCTCATTTTTTAACGAGGTACGCGCAGAACCGTCTAAGTACTTGTATAATTTTCTTAATAACAGTTGGAGAATCAGGTTTGTTGAACTTTTGCTCAATCCAGACATTAATATCAGTAGCCGCTTGTTTTGTAGTGTCGCTCAAAATGTATTTAACCCTCAAAAAGTTTCCATAAATCAAAAACAGCATCAGTGAACCCTGTCCTAACAAACCATAGAACAAAATGATCCCAAGCTCATAGAATTCGAATTTGGCCTTCTGCAGCTTCAAAAACTTGTCATTTTGACGGGTGAAATCAATGTACTTGCTCATACGCTGATAGATTTTAGGGTGCTTAAGGTAGATGTACTGAGCGAGTCCAATCCAGAAGTGAATCCCAAGGGGTATGTAATAAACGAAACTATAAGCACCTCCGAAAAAGAGGAACGGCACCATATAAAACAAATTATGAGTGAAATCGTTTGTTAGAAATTTGCGTCCCCATGCTTTCGTAAGCGATGGCAACTTGCATTGTCTGAATATGCCCAAAATGCAGATAAATGCAGCAATGTGATTCGCTTTACCGGGCAGGAGAAAGATTGATGGGAAGAAGATCAGTTTAAGTATTCCTTCTAGATGAAAAAGCATAACCACAATCGTTGGCTCTGGCACACGCGATTGCGTTTTTGGTTGTTGTTGCTGCTGTTGTTGTGTTTCAGGCTGCTTTTGATCAGCGTGTGTATGATGGTGTGAGCACCCCGGTCCGTGTACGTGTGAGTCCATTGTGAAATTTCTTTATTCGAAAGTTAAATTCTATTGAGATTTGATATTCAAAAGAAATAGAATTTAAAATGCTTTTGCTTTGAATTATTGTCCATCTTATGCATTAAATCTCCTTCAGCAAAGGGACCACTCTAAGGTGAATGAATATTGCATCAGTTCAAATGAGAGGAAATTTTGTAGATTTGAGTCTAAACATTCTTTAAATAGATTTCAGAAAGTGATGTATTTTGAATGAAGTTTCCCTTCGGATATTATGTAGTTTTAGGAGAAATGATAATAGTTGTCAATAAATGAAATACAAAAATACACAATATATATGTCCATGAATTTGCAATATTAAGCCTTTATTTCATTTATGTGAAGTCTTATTACAGGAGAAGCTCTCCATCATCAAACTGCCTTTCCAGTTCCCCAAATTGTTTCAGAAAAGTTTGGCGTATCGTTACATTTTCAGGACTTTTGTATTTTCTTAGAATCCGGATCACTCGGTCACGCCCCTCTTGAAGAACTTCATCTTCTTCTTTTGTCCAGAGAAGATTTTGATCTCCTTCAAAGTACTTCTCAAGCATCTTAACATTCATTGAGCAAGAATAGAACACGTTTAGTATCTCTTTAGGACTTTTGCTGTGTGTCTGTGATGCGTTTTTGAGCCAGTTGGCTTTCTCGATAATAGTCTGTATGGTCTGCTGGTTAATATCTGGTCGTACCTTTTGGATTTCTCTTTCAATTTGGTTGAGTTTCAAGATCATATCGCCAACAGCAGTGTCCTCATTCTTCTTTATTTTCTTGCTAGGTATTGCTCCTTTTATGTGGATTCCTTCCTCATTGTCCCTGGAAAATGCTCGGTTTTGTTGGAGACTCTCATTTTCATTGTTCTGGAAGTCCTGGCTAAGTTGCTGAGTATTCTGAGTCTTCATTTCTGGATCTACCTTCTTTCTAGAGTAATAGACAATTTCTTCGGCCTCACCTTCCTCAAGGTAAATACTTTGTCGTTGATTTTCTTTCTTTTGAACTGAAGACTTGTCTGTCAGCGACATTTTATTAGAAGTTTCTCTAGATAGTTTGTTCGGGTGCTTGGGCTTTTGATAGGCAAAATTTTGTAGGGTTTTGAGCCAATTATCTGTGTCATTGCTATCGGTAAGATATGCACTAGCTTTTTCTTTTTTCGAACTGATCTTTTTGCTGGTGAAATTATTTTCTTGGATACTATTATTGAACCTCCAAAAAAAAGTATGGCTTTTCGATGCCTCTTCATCGACCTCGATGATTCCTGGAACGGAGGCATTCGAATTATTATTGTTGTTGGTCTCGCTTCTATATTCAATTGTACGATTTGTAGCTTCATCATCTGAATCTTCAACGGAATATTGAAACTGCCTTTCAATTTCCGTAGACCTTTTCTTTTCGTTATTTTTCGAACGTCGCTTCTTCTCTGACCTCTTTTCCTGTGTTTCAGACCATTTTGACAGAGCGGGGTTATGTTTCAATGTGATAGTATCCATCACATAAGTATAAGCTCTTTCACCGCTGCTGTAATTACGCGCCTTCTTACGGAAAATTAACAGCCCTCTATTGCCATGCTTAGTTGTCCAATTTTTTATTTCTGCCTTGTTGGCTTCGCTCAAATTCATTAGATACAATCGATATCTTTCATGCAATGAATCAGCAGATCTCACACCACCCAAAAAATTCAACTGCTCAACTGCAAATTCCCAAAACTTCT
>ENA-UOUE01000514-UOUE01000514.1-compost-metagenome-genome-assembly--contig:-NODE-514-length-30828-cov-14.578193_pt1 | contig 30828 bp, 31 predicted proteins | sample MGYA00238146_ERZ747223 | MGnify/ENA primary metagenome ERZ747223 (study PRJEB28781, sample SAMN06268865) | compost metagenome | isolation source: single cell | place: USA: California, Emeryville, Joint...
GTGCTTGTTTCTCTCTCTCTTTTTGTAACCATTTATGGTAGCTATCTTGTTATCTTGTGAGAAAGAGCTGCTTACTTCTAAATCACAACCTATTTTAGAGCTCGAATACCGTTAATGTTCTTGCCATGGTAATTTCACATATTTTTCTTCTTACCTTTCGCAGTTATAATTCCACTTTCAAAATTGTGTACATTTCCATTTTCACTCACAGCAACACTGCTGAAAACAACTTTGTCTGAGGAGTTAGCCTTTTTGCTGTAAGGTAACCATAAAATATAATTATTTCAACAGAAACCATGAGAGACAAAGATCTCTTTCTCATGAAATTCGAAAACCAAGGGAATTATCAAGTCCTCAACTCAATTTACAAGGAAATTCGACAAATAATAAGCTTAGCAAAGGTTCTATCACTACTATCATGGATAGAAACGAGAGTAAAGAGGAGTGGCCACCATGAAACGATTAGATATCATTAGTCAGGAAATCTCATGCAATAAAACCAATTTCCAAAATAAAAGTGGAAACCGTTTTAGCAAAAGTTTTATTCCTAAACATTGCATGAGTATTCAAATTCAAAAAGCTTCTATTAAATCGAACTGTTCTCCGAAAAGCATCACCCTTTTCCCATTTTTTTAGAATATGAGCTTCTATCTGATAACCAATAAACTTTAAGCTTCTCTGACGGCCAAAATAGCGAAGAAACGAGAGCACAGGCTGCACAAGAGTGAAGCTTTACAACCTTGAAAAACCTATTGATGGGTGCTTTAGTGACAACGAAAATTTTATATTGAAATTGTTTCAGAAAAATTTTTATAGAAGGATTCTGAAAGTGGCTTGAAATAGAATTTATGTTCTTCGGAATATATTAACGCAAAGGCTAATCGAGTCTGAGAATCGAAGAAATCGTTAAATAATTAAAAAACCAATCAAGCATTGTTAAAATATTTGAGGAAAATTTTTCTCTGGAACGGAGATATTCTAATTATTCAAAGTATCATAGAATAGTTCTGAGATCCGTTCCGTAATTTTAAATAGTTTTTACGATTCTATATGTGTAACTTTACGCTTCCTAAGTCTTAATAGCTCCTATCTAAACTATAATTGAATTTTAAAAATCGTACACAACTTATTCTTTCTTCACTTCAGTGAAACAATCAATGGAACTATTTCGAAGTCAACTAAGCAGACAATCAACCGCATTGAGTTTCCAATCACGTGAGCCTATGGAAAAGGTATAAAATTTTCAAAAATTTTAAAATTCTAACTCCGCCATCTTAGAACTGCCTGGTTCTTGACCTCGACGAGACTCTCATACATTCAGACGCCGAATGCTATAGCGATGCCTGCCTGCGAGTAGAGGTAACCTACTATATCTTTCGCCGATCTTAATTATACGCTCCACAGGTGCTCTGTTCAACTCAACCAGTTGCTATCTATGTGCTGCCGCGACCAGGCTTGATTGAGTTTTTGGATGAAATGAAGAAGTATTACAAATTATACATATACACTTCCAGCCATAAACAGGTAAATTCAAATCATCCTTTAATTTGAAATTAAATGAACATGGCTATTAGTATGTTGAGGCGATTCTTGATAAACTCAAGGTGTCAAGCTACTTCGAAAAGATTTTCAGTCGAAACTATTGCGCTGACTTAGGAAACAAGAAACTTGAAAAATCTTTGAAAAATCTAGATCTTCCATTGAGCAGAACGATTTTTATCGATGTAACTACTCTTACGCTCTCACTCCTCTAAAACTCTCCTTGGTTAGGATTCTCCTATGCATGTCATGCAAAACGCCTTGAACAGCATTCAAATCAAGCCATTTAAAGGAAGTGCAAATGACAGAGAGCTATCGGCTCTAATTCCCACGCTCTTGAAGCTTGCATATGAAACTGAAGTCCGTCCAGTGCCTTCCAAATTGAAGAAATTAAGTCTGCCTATTGAGGAAGACTGCTCTCCAAAACTTACAGAACCATCTATGGCGCATGTGGCAAATCGAGTTCCAGAATCAAATCCAAAGATCTTCATTAAGGGGATGCATCTAAGGCAAAAATCAATGGATGCGCGAGTTTTGCCGGAAAACCGAAACCCAGTTGTTGATTTGGTTGCTGTTAATAAAAAGGGTATGAAGACTTTTCAGCAGAAGCTGGTACCATTGACGATCATCAAGAGAAAGAGAAACGCAACGGTCCTTGCACTTTAAATTGTGGGAGTGTGTCTTATTGGAATTGCCTGACGACGTCTTGGTTATAAATTATTTTGCCACCTTTATTAATTTTTTTCTCTCAAGTTTTTGACTTTTCTTTGTAAGTAGCTGCTGCAGTTAACTTAGCTAGCGATTCTTGATTTATAATTTTAGAAATTTGTTCTTCAACGTTTCTGTATGGTTGTATTAAAGAGACTATATGCAGTTTCAGTGGTCTCATTGTAATGAATGACTTTATCAAACAAATACTTCAGTACTTACTGTTCCTCTTGAGAACTTTCAGAACTTTAAAATCGAAGTCGATTAGCTGTTTCAAGGTCTTATCTGTTAGGTTATTAAAACATTAACCCATATCTTTACTAAGTTTGGTCATTAGTTTATGCAAGATACATCCTTAGCCTCTGGTTCCTAAGGGTTGGCATTAAAGAGGTATGCGAAACAAACCAAGTATGATAATAGATTTGCGACTGAAAGTCAAGTCACGGATTCAAGAAACGACACAAACCCAAATAATTAATCTGAAGTGACCAATTATTAACAATTTAAATGCATTTACATATTCCAGTATTTAGTCTTTCTACTACTACAACTATTTTACAAGAAAAACCTTCTCAGCTTCAAACGTCACTACATAGTCAGTCAGTCATACAGAAGTTCAGAGCACGTCTCTTCGAAAGGGTTGTGGTCTTTGGTTGCATTCTACGTGTCTAAAAGTACCCAGTCTTTTTAAAATTAACTTTGATTTTCGGCTTTGGGTCATTAACTTTCAGGTCCAAAAGGAATTGTATTAAAATGTCCTAGTTAAATTTAGTTTCAGAGGTATGTATGTGTCTGAGTACCCTAATCTCTGTAGCAGATTCATGTGTATGTGCCGGTTTTTGTATCAAATCTTCAAGCGAAAAGGGGACTTCCTCATCTCTCAAGCCACTTGGTGGATCTCGAAAGAAGAGATCAATCAAAATTGTTCCCAGGCACCACGTCGACACCGACGCATCTTGCAAGGCCAAGAAACCGCCTCCATTTAACACTGCTTTTACATCTTCTAATTCGATCGCTAATGAGCTCTGGTCATTCAGATCAATTATCGCATTAATAACGTCAACGCGCCATAGTTTGACCTGCTCTGTATCATCAATAATAAAATCAGCTGCCTATGAACATTTTTACGGGGTTATTTTTGCTCATTTTGTTTCTAAAAAATACTGTAACTTTCGCATCGTAACCGAGATCATTAAGGAAAAGCAAAATCAAACATATCTGCCGTAAAAAATCCTTGCATTTTTCGGTTCCAAGTTTACTTGAATATCAACTGTTAACATGACTCCTGAAGGAACATTACTCAGGATGATTATAGGCCCACTCTTCAAGATTATATCTTCCTCTTTCCAATACAATGTAGTAAAGATTCGCTTTTTCGTCCTCCCAGTTTTCCATTATCGTCGCGATAAATTTCGATCTAAGTTCCTTGTAAAACGTGCGGTCTCTAAAGTAAATATAAGCACAGTGTTGGTTCGGAGTTGAACGAAGGAAGTTACCGTTCATATTTTTCTTTATCCTCGTAAATGATAATCGCCACCGGGAGCCCTTTTTGATAATTTGACTGCAGATCGATACCATACAGAAAGTTAGGATCTCGCTCGGACACTTCAATTATCTCTGAAAAAGTAATACCCGAAGTCAGTGGGTGATTGCTCGAAAATCTGAAATTACTGTAGCGTTTCTTGATATAAATCGGGTTCTCTGATTCTAATTCACGTCTATACTGAGGAGTCCTACTCTGAGGCTCCTTGGGTTTCATAATCTGAGTAAGAGCAAATAATTTTTCTTCCGCGCCTGCTCTCATAGCTACCAGTATAATTTATTTTGTTCAGTTCTATAAACGAATCCGTATAATTAATTAAAGTTCCATCTATAGTTTGTTTCTTACGCCCAGACAAAGCTACTCACAACTTTTCCTAAATGTTGTGCAGTCAAAAGATTCTCCTTCTTAACTTCTCTCAAATCAAGCTATTTGAAATGAAGGAGTGGTACTTCCCAATTTGATTGATGATTCATAAATCAACGTTTTAATGAAAATATAGAACGTACGTTAACTATTTCATTCTAGCATCACGTTTTGAAATGATTTACAATTCAGGAACGTTTTCTTGAATCGGATTCTGACTAATCTATGATTGCGTTTTCTCTCTTCGCTTTCTCCCAAAGACCATAGAAGAAGGAATTTGTATTGTCTAACAGATTTTGTGGGGTATCGAACTCGACCACCTTTCCTTCTCCAAGTACTAAAATTCTATAGTAAAGAAAGACACATAAGAATGTGAACGAGAAATATGTGCTCTTACTTATCAGATTCGATAATTGTCTTGAGTCTATGCGCAATTGTAAGCACAGTGCTATCCTTCAATTTTTCTTTGATAGTATTTTGGATGAACGACTCTGTTTCAATATCGATGTTTGAGGTAGCCTCGTCAATCAAGATAACTTTATTTTTCTATTTGAATCAAATTTGTTAGTTCTTTCAAACGAGGGGTGCTATCTTTTTACCTTAAGAATAGCTCTTGCAATGCAAATAAGCTGCTTCTCACCAGCACTGAGATTTCTTCCATCTTCCGTGATGACCATATCGAGACCTCCTTCCTTCGATTCGATCTTCTCATGTAAAGAAACGCTTTCCATGACTTCCCATATCTGCTCGTTTGTAAATTCCTTCGCAATGTCGATATTCTGTCTCAAAGTTCCGCTGAAAAGCATAGGATCCTATCATAACCCTCGTAAGGACGATTTCAAATATACTAAATTACCTGAGGGATGACCGTGATTTTATTTCTCAGCTCATAGAGTCCGATATTCGAAATATCAACTCCATCTACCAGAATACTACCAGTAGCAGGCTCTAAAATTCTCAGAAGAGAGAGAATGAGAGTCGATTTGCCAGAGCCAGTACGTCCAACTATACCGATCTATGATTAGTAACTTAAGCACGAAGTTAAGGGAAAACGATCTCACTTTCTCACGAGCCCGGATGCTCAACGAAAGGTTTGTGAGCACGAGTGGAAGCGCTGGTCGATATCTCACGCTATAATTCACAAAGTCAACGCTGCCGTCAGTTGGCCAATTGCCAGGAGTATAATTCGGTATATTTTTTGGATTGAGAGTTACTTCGCTTGCTTCTGGCTTAACGCTATCGTAAATTCATTAGATACCACGCAGAATTCTCCAAGATACTTGATGAAACTTAGACATCTTTCAATCGAGATGAGATGACTCTGCAACTCGACGTGTGCAGCAAGAGTCTGTCTGATATCTTCGTCCAGAGTCAAACAGTATGAGATGAGCAAACCAACAACGCCGCCCGAAGTGCCCATGTAATCTTTCATGCAAACCTATCATGAAGTTTTTCTTTAGTTCCCAGTTTTCCTTTTGAAAAAAACTTACGCAAAGGGCGATGCTCGGGATAATCAAAACAAGCGAAAGGAGCGATGTGTTGAGCGAGAACCAGTTCGCTAGCCCACAAAGAACGACATGGTTCTTAATATTCTCATCTTGTTGTCGTGTTTGGTCTTTGAAAAACCTCTCTTCACTTCCATAGGCTCTGATCACAACCAAACCGTTGACAGTTTCACTGAAATGCGAAAGGACCGGGCTTCTCGAAACGCTTTCTATTATATATTTCGATGAGAATATAAGTAGAAAAATTAAGTTTACCGAGTCGATAGACCTCTCTGTTGAGCGTTTGGTAGCTCTTTTGCGCTCTGACGCAAAAGTAGAAGAAAATTCCCACGAGAGGAAGGATGAAATAGGATCCTCCGTAAACACAAATAAAAACATCCGCTATCGTCATAAAGCTGAACACGGAGAAACGCATGGTCGAGAAAGCAACCATCGTATCCACAATGTTGAGATCTTTGCTGAATCTGTTAAGGACTCGACCGATAGGCACACGATCGAAGAACAGGTTAATGGAAGCACGGATAACACTTTTCAGCATATCAGCATGGATATGCTCAGAGCACTCCACAGATTTGAAGAAAATGGTTGCTGCACGTGCGACGTTGAAAAACGCGCAACTCAATGCGAGAGCACCATAGATTTTCAATGAATGCCATTCATATGAGTTATCTCCTGTGTGCTCACCACTCGTCCAGTGGGAAAGATAGATATTAGAGCTTAATGAAAGAATCGTCCAGGTGATCAGACTGAAGGAGAGCATCAAGAAGAAGCGCATTCCACCGTAGAATCGATAGAAGGCTTTGTAGACATCGGTTTGGAGTTTACCAGTCTGGCGATCTTCCTCGAGGATGAGCTTTTTAAGGTTCGGGTCATCGTCAAATCCCTCGGGTTTCTTCTGAGAGGATTTTTTCTTTTTGTCGAGTTCAACAGTTTTGGGGGCCTCTTTTTGAGCTTTGATGCTCTCTTTCTGTTTCTTTGTTGTTGGACTGGCCTCTTCCTCGGTTGAATGAACGCTTCCAGTTCTTTGAGAGATATTCTCAAGGCGTTTGTAGTAGCTGTGGGTTTTGATTTCTCTATATGTGCCTTGTCCGACGATTCGTCCTCTTCTCATGATGTAGACGTAATCGACGTATTTCAGATAATCAAGATTGTGGGTGATAAGCACTCTGGTCTTGTCTTTGAGATAGCCTGACAAGCAATCCTGAATAATGAAGGTACCGACATGCACGTCAACAGCACTAGAGAGGAGAGCTTAATAAAAGGAAATTTTTTCGTGGATTACCTTAGAGGATCGTCCAGGAGGTAGATATCCTTGTCAGCATAGATTGCTTGTGCAAGAGCGACTCTAGCCTTTTGTCCACCGCTGAGGTTGACACCTTTTTCTCCGATTTCAGTCTGGTCGCCGTGAGGCAGGATTTTTATGTCTGACTCGAGACTAGAGTATCTTAGAGCGTCTTTGTATCGTTGCTCGTCGTAAGGAGACTCGAATAGCACATTCTCTTTTAAAGTTTCGTTGATAATCCATGGTTTTTGTGGAACATAAGCTATGCTGCCGTTGATGGAGACATGAGGCATGTTGTAGTCATGGAATTTCATCTCTCCTAATAGAGAGTATAATAGAGAGGATTTCCCGCTACCAACGCTAGATAAAGTCAATTAGAACTATTTTCAACGTGAGAAAATAATAGTTTACTCTCCAATAATTGCCACGAAAGCTCCCTTTTTGATTTCAAGGTTGATATTCTTGAGGATATAGAGAGGTTTCCCTTCTTCAATAATCGAGCTTTCTTGACTTGAAGCTCTTGAAGCTATTGAGCCTCTCTGTTCGTTTGGCATAGGACCCATCTCAAGTGCAAATGTCCCTCCTTGGTTATTTGCGACCTGCTTCTTGTCTTTAGGACTCTTCTTTTTGTTTTTCTTGAGATCTTTCAATTTTTCAGGTTCAATCCAATAGAAATTGCCGTTTTCAACTTTAATGGCAGCGTCTTGACACCAGAGATCGTTTCTGGTGATATATTTCGTAGTGATCTCTTCTTCATTCAGGAATTTTTGAATTCTGCCCATCGCAACGAAGGTTTCAATACACTGGTTAACTTGATTAGGAAGCATTCTCAGAGGCGTCTGAAGCAAGAAAAACACCGAAACGACAGGAAAAGCGACTTGGGCAGTCAACACGTTCCCCAAAGCGATATACGTCCCGAAGACAGAGACCGTAATGACCATGGGAATTGACCACCCAGAAAATATTTGCATGAGTTGATTAGTGTATTGTTTCCTGAGAATTCCTAGTTCTTCAAGTCTTTTGTTTTGTCCCTAATAATAATATATCACATTTAGTTCATGGTAGGCAAATGAAATACCTTCTCCAGGAAATACTCTTCCCAGCCACTCATTTTGATAAACTTGATTCCATTGATGATTTCATTCGTAAGCTTCATTCTCTCGTCTCTTCTTTGCATAACCTGTTTTTGGAACCTGTAAGAGGGTTAGGTTTCGAAATTCTTATTAAATTGGAGAGTTTACCCAATCATTCTTTTGCTCAATCTGAAATTGAGGTACCCTTGACAGATCAGCACGAGCACGCCGGCAGTTGCCGATATCCCAATGAAGCTATACATCATGATGACACCTGCGATGATCTGGAAAGGTGCAGAGAGACTTGAAGCAAGTTGCTCGCTGACAGGAAGCAGTTTGTACGCATCTACTTGCATGTAGTTCATCATTTTACCGAGCGACTGTTCTGTGCTTCGCATGAGCGAAAATCGCAGCGATTTATGGTAGGTAAGAGCATTCACAGCGTTATAAGCACGGGTTCCTGCCATTCTCTAAAGAAAAAAATTTAATGGTCTCAATGAAAAGTTTATTTTACGAATGCAAAGGCTCCTTGGGTCGAGCAGAGTGACATCGAGATCTTTGTAAGACCGATGAGACCAACGAGGATGAGCCCTCTTTCATACTCGAAGCTATCGGACTGAATGTACGTAATTAATTCTCTCATGATGTACGGTCCCATCAAAGCGACTAGACGGGAAGCCACCATGAAGATAAACCCTCGAATCAGAGGTTCTATTAGAGTTAGAGCCGAACATTATGGTATAAGACTTACCTTTAACTGTTTTCAGGAGCGAATAGACAAGCGCATACTTTCTTTTCTGATTTACTTCCCAGTATTGGAGCAATCTTGCGAAGTTACCGTAGGAAGTTTCAGTATCTCGAAGTTTCGAATGCATATTCTGCTGGAAAGGCTTCCGGAGACCGAGCTGGGATATGAATTAATAAATCCTTTAGCGTTTTGGTATTAATACCTTAATGTATCTGGGTATCCATCCGAACAGCAGCCAAGAAAAGAACGAAATGTCTAAGTACGTTGCTTTCTTAGTCTCCTCAATCTCAGCATCAAGCGAGGAGTCGGTCGGGAGAAGTGGTTCCTTGAGAGTTTTTTCCATCTAAATGCTAATTTTATTTATTACAATTATGAATCTTGAGCTGTCCTGTCCTAATGATCATGAGCAATTCCACGATAAAATGCTCAATTTTCAGCTAAGCATAAATATTGTTAAATTTAGAGTCAATCATAGACCCATCAAAGGATTTCAGCTAATATCATCTATGTTTTGTATTTCAAAGGCCCGAAAGTCCCAGGCCATTGATCTCTTTCCAAAAAAAAAATTTCCGTTCGTTCTCGATGAAATAAACGCTTTAATGGAATCGTAAAATGATAAAGGCAAGAACCATCTCTCCTGAAATTCTATTAGAATTTTTCTGATTGGCTCATATTTTTTCAGTATATATGTAGAGCTATGCTTCCCTTCATATATGGAAAGAGAATGAAAAGTCATGGGGTTTTGGAAAATGAAGTGGTGAGTTCAATCTTTCTGGGCGTTTAATTAACAATTTCGATTTAAGGTGATTTTATGAAACTGAGTCGACTATTCCATTTCAGGATATGGCTGCTCTTCTCCTTCTATATCTTTCTGTGAGTGCTTTTCAGCCGATAATGTGGCATTTAAAAGTTTTTCTTCGGCATTTTTCTGAGGGTGGTTGCAGTGACCTAATTGTAGCGTTTTTCGAAATAAATTTATACAACCAACATCGGTTGTCTATATCGTCCATACAACCGAAGCAAGGGATAATGGCAGATGATATGAGCGAAAGATAACGATCATCGGAGTTCCATGTGGGAAAAAATGAAGTTTACAAACCTGAGGCATCAATTTCCCGCGTTTTCAGAAAATAATTTTGATTGTTACAAATCAGTTTTTCTCTGGTAAGACTAGAGAGCTGCGAATCAGAAGAAAATATTCAAGCAGAGCCCATTATTCAGGTCTAAGGGATATAATAGGCTTTTTTTTTGGTAATTATCATAGAAAGAAAACTCAATTGAATGAAGTCACATTTTTGAAGGTAATAGCAGAACTTCAGTTTTCTGTGATACTACACTGCTACTCATAACTATGAAACGAAAGTCTTTGAGCTCATGAGAGCTTCATTCATTTTAGAGCATCTGTAGTGGCATTATTAGAAACTAAGACGAAACCCTTAATTGCATTCAGGTGTATCCATGCTTATGCTGAGCCTTGAGAAGAATTTGACCAAATAGCTCTTTACTCAGACAACCACTGAATCCTACCAATATTTGAGCCATCAAAGAATTAGGTTGTGCTCGATCTTCCTTTTTCAGATTTATTCAATAAGCAATAAACTCTCTTTATAAGTGTGTTTTCAAAACACCGCAATTATCATAAATGTGAAACCAGAAATTGGCCGAAATTACTCATTCTAACTCCAAATTTTTCTCTAAACCTTAAATAATCATCATTACAAGTGCTTCAATAGTATTAATAAAGTATAGAATTCTGAAAGAAATATTATTCATGGACGATTACTGAATTATTGAGAACTGTTAGAGCAGAAAAATACGATGTACGATCTATAAAAATTAGCTGATAGTGCTCAGCAATAATTTAATTGTGGAACTATATATCTTTCCCACGAAACCTCCAACTATATGAAGAAAAATAACTCATAATAACTATTATTATTTTCATTATCAACCCTGTACCAGCACTAATTAAATTGACGACCGAAGTAGCAGCTACCTTAGTTAAATGCCCATGTCGGCGTTCTTTCAACTTTGGACACTTTCGCAGTATTCTCAGTTTTCACATTAAGTGCTTGAAAGACTGCTTCCGTTTCACGATCAATGAATTCTTGTCCAATGTATTCTCTTTGGTTACTTCTTGCTTTTAAAACCCCTTTAGTAACCTCCAAATCCAGTTGCGATATTTCATATTTGCTCGAGCTGCGTTTTTTGCTCCCATTTCCAAGTGTCCCTCGTTCTATGCCTTCAAGAGATCCCGATGTCGATAAACTTGAATTCGACCTCTCCCTAGAGCTGTTTTGTAGTAAATCTGCTTTCGTATCTTGATACATCTTGATCCATGGATGTTCAAGAGCTTCTGCTGCTGTTTCTCGGAGATCAGGGTCCCTCGTTAATAATCTATTGAGCAGATCCTTGGCTTCTGAAGAAATCGCTTCCCACTTTGACGATTCAAAGTTTAGTTTTTTCGTTCGGACTTTCTCTGCCAGCGCATTTAGGTCCTCCGAGAAGAATGGAGGTCTTCCAACCAATAAGATATGCATCATTATGCCAAGGCTCCAGTAGTCGGCTCGATAGTCATAACTTGCGTTCATAATTTCAGGAGAGCAGTAATATGGAGTTCCCATGCGGGTTGTGAGAGCTTTCCCTGGGACAATCCGCGTGGCAAAGCCGAAATCAATCAAAACGATCTTAGAATCAGTGCTATTAGTCGCGTACATAAAATTTTCTAGTTTAACGTCTCGATGCATTACTCTGTGACTATGCAAATAATTCACAGCTTCGAAGGCCTGTCGCATCAGATTCGCGACATCAGCCTCTTGGCTTTGGCCTCTCTTTTTTAAAGAGTCGGATAGCGTTTCACCATTTAAAAAATTCATGACGTAGTAGACATTTTCCTCGTCTTCAAAGCCTTCATAATATTTCAAGACATTTGGGTGGTTTAAGCCTTGCATAAGCTTGAATTCCTGCTGAAAATCAGTATCCGATATATGCAGAGATTTTTTCTTTGGAATTTGTTTAATGGCGTAGACTAGCCGATCAGAGTTTTTACGATATGCCTTGTAAACCTTTCCAAAGTGGCCTTTTCCTTCAAAAGAAATTTTTTATATTCAAAGAAAATTGAAGAAAGAAAATCACCAACAGGTGCAGACTCGATGTCATAGCGCGCTGTGATGCGTGCTGTCTTTACGGCTTCCTTGAAAGTCATTACGCCAGGTATCGATCTCCTATCGCTGACACATAGGATTAATCCCATTTTCTTATGGTAGCCGAAAGAAGGAGGCGGTCTATTTTATTGTGTAAAAAAAAAATTATTTCTGCTACTGTTTTTTCTTCTTTACCAGACGGCTTTCCAGAGCTAGTTTAAGGTTTAAAATAAATTTTCTTGTTGAATCAGTAAAGTCAAATCGAAAAATTTGTTTGCTGGCTGATTGCTTCCGGTGACCTGAAAGCTGACGACTTGGATCAGTAATTCTCTAATTTGAAGAACCACCTATTTGCTTTTCTCAGTTAGCAATTTCTGGGTGATTATGGGGCAGAAACTGATAAAAAATAAGAATTGCATGTGGTAAGCTTGTGTCGGTAATGATATTAAAATGATGTGCTTTCTGTGGATTTCGGAGAAAAGTTCTCTTAGGTATTTGGGAAAGGAGGATCATGGGACCTATTTCAATCAGAGTCAGGAATTTCGTTGGGATTCAAGCAGCTGTGCTTACTGCTCTTAAAATGATGATGGTGATGATAATCTTGCTGATACCTTGGTTTCAACCTCATTCCACATCAGCAAACACTCTATTTAAACACGATGTCGATAGAATATTTGATAAACGAGCTTGAATACCCATTTCTATTCACGAAAAAGAGGATTTTCTGGAGGGCTATTCCTATCAAGTGAATTACGGTAACATTCTTGCTATACAGATAAGATTTCCCAGATATTGAGCTTCTATTATTTAGAAAATTCCAATTACTAACACTATTAATTTAACCGTTTTCGTATGTCCAATTTTGATTTCTTTGATAAATTTCTTGTTGTAAAAAATTACAAGTCAATGCAACTTTTGTAAAAATAATAATACCCACTCACAGAATTTAAAGTTAATAGAACGTTAGACTCAGGAAATTCTTCGTCAATGATCATTATTACCCCCAATATTTTTTAAGTATTGAGACATTGACTTTGACTACCAAGGAAATAATTTGCCTTCGATTAGAAACATTTAATAAAAAACTTGAGGGGAAAGCAATAATATTATGTCAGTAGCTGCTGGTATCACGTCTACAATTCTTCAACCTGAGTTTTCATCAAAATATCCATTGCCAAGTTTTTCGTAGCTGCCTGATTTATTAATTTAAGACCCGCCTCTCTGAGATTGTGCACATCCTCTTCATCAGCTTCCTCGATAGCATTTAATGCTTCTCTTGGTTGAAGGTTTGAATGCGTGAATCTGACCGTATTATCAGGCATGCCGCACAAATCGATAAAGAAGTCCGTTCCAAAAACATCATCGTCAGCACCCTCAACTCTTTTGACTTCCTCCTTTTTCTTTTCAGCGATTCGTTTCGATATGAATTTCTTCATATTCGCTGGTGAAAATACTTTGTCCAAAGGCGATTCTTCAATGAACCTATCAATGAGGCTGTCTAAATTCATCTGCTTGAAAAATTCAAAATGTCTTGTGCTTTTGATAGTCCCATCTTCATTAGGTTTTGCGGTTTCTAACACGTCTTCCAGCTGCTTGGTTATAGGAATAACAGATAGTAAGTGTGTTGGTAATAACATCTTTGGGGTCGCATCGCTAAAGCTGTGATTTGGAATCGGAGAGTGGTTTTCGTTGGTTTTATCTGATCTCTCTTCTTCATTCTCATTGGAGCCGTCTTCCTCTCCTTCATCAGAACGACTTGGGTCCTTGCTTTCAGGGTCGGCAGGTTCAACTTCCTTCCAGTGTTGCACAGCGCCATTCACGATGAAACTTCCAGGCTTGTTGTTCTTTTTCTTTGGTGGTGAGTTCGCAGATGAATCAAAGACGGCCATCGTATCTTCTCTTGTTCTCTCGTGTATAGTTAATAATTTATTGGCATAAGCGGAATGTCGAGCTATTTTTATCCCTCGAGGAGAGCTGCTTTTATTTTGAACTCTTGGGCTCTGTTCTGCTGACCTTAAAGTCTTCGAGTGCTCTTTGATTATACTTTCAAGGTCTCTTGGCTCAACAAATGTTTTCACAATTTTGCGTCCCATAGACCTTGTTATGAAGTGGCTCTTTGGGAATGGATTTTGAGTGTCATTGATTTGCTGAATTTCGACCGGCGAAAAGTCATCTAATGCAACTGCAAAATGACTCTCTTGAAATTCTCTCTTTTGCCTGGATTTTCGATGAAGATTAAGCACGAATGCTCTCTTAAATTGAATGAAAGAATTACATTTGAGAACAAACCACAGAGGTTTGGCTGTTAAGATTCTCTTCAAATGGCGTGGCCAGCTCCTCAATACCAACTTTTGTGGCTGAGTACATATTGATATCGTTGAGCAACCTTAGCGTCACTTTCTTCTTAGTACTCCTTCTATTCCAACCTCTTTTTTCTTTTGGTTGCTGGAGCATCTTCTCCCCGAAATCCAACAGGTGATTTTGCAGAAGCTCATCGAAATATTGCTTAAATTTTGGATTTTTTTCTAAACCGTAATCAGGAAAGGGCAAACTTCTCACTTACTTACCATACATAATGCGACTGCCGCTCATTAGTGCTTCATCTCGGGTGAGTGGATTCTCGATTTGATAGTTCTTTAATTGAAAGGGGAAATTATCAGGAATTGCGTTCAAAGAGTTTTGAGGTAGTTACAGTAGAAAATTCTCTCTTTGCGACTGAGTAACTTGGCTCTGAAACCGCGAAGTTGTCGACTTTGAAAACGGCTCTGTTTAACAAGTCCTGCGGAAGTGCTACATGGCAGAGAGTGATTGCAAAGGACAGAAAGTAGGCCAACACCTCCTGGAACGATCTAACCTCACCGTTATTGAGGAACCATCCCCAGAACAAGCATCCAACCTTTTGAGGCATATTATGTAAGATTTAAGAGAAACATATCAGTACGCTGTAAGACAAACAAGTATTGTCAAGTAAATCGATCATTCTAGTGTTGAGTTTGGACCCGAGTCTACATCTGGGGTAGCTGCTGGCTCTGAACAATTCAACCTTGAAGATCAGGTTAAAAAAAAAACAAAAGAAAATGGCTTTCAGGTACCTTTTTTGCCCAATAGAGCATGATATACCCAACGATAACGAGAAGATACCCCAACGGGAATAATGGTAAATAAAACGCCGCAAACCAAGCGTTGCTGACAGCAGATGAATAAGAATATGTAAGATCGAATGGAGGGTTTTCGAAGACACTAAAATAAGATAGAATCAGAATTTTTGGCGCATATGATTCGCTATTACGTGTTGCAGTAGGCTTGTGTCAGCTTTATAGGTCGATTTTTCTGAGCAGCTCGTTTGATTTTCCATCGTTTTAACAAAAGCATAAGATAATTGGGATTGATCATACTGGACGTAACTGGTCCGATGATTTTTGCGAGAAACAAGAAAAAGACGTCCCACATAAGTCCACCTAACGCCCGAGCAATTAAGACTCTTCAAATACAAAAGTCACTTACTGTTTTTATAGGTTTGAAGATCAACAATGATGTTATTCCCTTTGATGATCGAAGCGGCAATATTGGCCAAGAGTATCATAAAGGTACTATTGACAAACTGGGCTACACTCAGCATTGTTGCTACCCGAACGAAAAATTTTGTATATGTCGTCGTTTTCTCCAGACTGCTCATTACATATTCAAAACAATTAACAACACTATTATTAAAAATACCTTTGGGATTTTCTGATTCCAATAGAAAGAAAGCTGTTGATTAACAGAACGATAAGCACATTCACAGCAGAAAGGAACAGCTGCGCTGGACTCGTGTCGAGATATTGGTCGATATATGTCTAGTCAAATTGAAGGACTAATAAGTATCCATTCATAGAGTATTTCAATATTACCTGCGCGATTTTTAAAGCAAACAAAATCCCGAAAGTGATAGTAATCATGACGAAAATGAGTAGATTCGTCAAACCTCTTCGTTTCCATTTCTTATGACTATACCCTAAGTTTTCCCAGGCAACGTCAGTGGGTTCAGGTGCTCGATCTATCGGAATAAATTTCCCTTTGAAGTACTGCTGGCCTTGATAGCAGCACTGAGGTCTCTTGAATAACTTTCCGAATTTCTTCTGAATAAATTTCTGCTTATATGTGCGCGCTATCATCTTGCAATCTATAATACCTCATTAGAGTTGATCCCTAATATAACGAGCTTACGCATTGATTTTTCAAAGCTCACAAAAACGACATCCGTATAATCGAGATCCTTATGAATAAGATCTCTTAACTTATCATCGAGCGCTGTTCTTTCACGAGTGCACTTTGTCTTTTCTTTCCATGACTTAGCGTTTAATTTCATGGCATCAAGACGCTTTCTTCGCCGTAGCAATCGCACGAGTTTCCCGATTTTATGAGTGCGAATTAACTCTTTCACCTCCAAATCCTGGTTAGGAAGCAGTTTGCTGACCCAGTCCACAATTTCTTCATCAGTTGCGTCTTTTGGCACTTTCCTCAGCCGAATTGTGTAGTCAGATGGCTCAATCTCGGACTGATCAACTGCTAAAATGAGTCTTCTTTGCCTTCTTCGATGGCAATGTAAAACAACGATCGCAATGAACACAGCGCCGAAATTGACCCAGGCCTGCGCGTTGACGAGGTCAGTCTTAGATAGCTTGTTGATCCAGCTGCTTTTTGTTAAAAAATCCAACGTCGACTGTTTTAATGAAGACGTGAAGATGCTGAGGATGCTGGAAGGTTCATCGTTTGATACGAAGTTTGATATAGTGCTAAATATCCCGGTTTCCAAGAAAAGAAAAGTGAATAAAATGATGCACAGTTTCATGAATTCGAAATAGAGCGCCATTGAAGGACCAAGGTGATACATCTCTTCCTTTGGAGCACAAATCGGGATTAACTTATCAGCCGTTCCTTTCTTATGGATTCTACGTTTTTTCTATTGAAAGTTAACAGATGAAACCGCCATGATGATACTCCATATGTGATAGATTGCTCGACATTCGGTGGGATTTTGTGGAGGCTTTTAAGGAAAACTTGAGCCATTGGACTGCCGCGGTCGCCGTTCTCGGGCACGTCCTGACTAATTCGCCGCATCTTCGGTCGGGTTCCTCCCAAGCTCATCATGCTTGATTAATGGTAATCAGGTAATGCAATTAAAGAAGTTACGTTGCATCTATTCCAGCACCGACGGTAAATTCATTGAAGCGACGATCTCCAAACATAGCTTAACAATAGTTTTTGTGATTAGTTAGGTTGTGTGATCTTTTGCTCAATAGAATAGTTTTTATTCGCTCTGAGTTATTTATAGAGAAGCTGAGTTCAGCTGATAAATATTGCATTTATAAACTTAAAATTTGCTATCAGAAAGAAAGATCTTCGAAAGCAAGGGTTCCTTTAAATAATTAGCCATTCGCTGAAGGTGACAATTATGAGAGAGAGTAGTTCAATGGCAGGTAGTAGAAATTGCTGTACTACTAAAGATAGAATCTGGAAGGGAATCACATTCAATATTTTTTTCATAAAAAATCTGGATGTTTTAACTAGCATATTATTCCCTCAAGCGAAATGTTATTGGATAGAAAGTAAATAGACTAGTTGAGCACTACAATCAGTAAAGAAAGCTATGGTGTTGTGGTTTTCATTTTATTATTTTTTTTGGCAGATAAAATTCTTAGTGGTAAACTCAGGAAAGAAAAGCGAGTTCTTAAGCAGAAATGGCATGACTCACAACGCTTCCTGCCGCAGATAAAAGGGTTTCTTTCTTATATCTTGGATGAGTGATTGATAATTTGTGATGACGAGCAGAAAAGAAGAGCTCAGATATAATTAAGTACTAAATATCGTTGATTAGATAGGTTTTAGATGCATACCTTCTGTTTGTTTCGCAAATAAGGAGAATAAGCAGAGGCTAAGGGAGCGCGAAAAGGGCTTGCTTAACTAGTATTCTATCAATTCTGCCTTCTTTCTTGCTAGAAAGGTAGTTATATATTTAATTATCGAATGAAGTTATTGGTAGTGTCCAGGTTTTTAAAGCTTCCAGAAATATGAACAAGAGACCCAGGCTCCTGTTTTACAGAGATCAACGCACGCTGACTAATTTAATAGATACAAATAACCTATCTGATAAGCCTTTGTTGAAACTGAAATTCTTATCGCTGAAAACATGTTTCTCCAGGTTGCTAATAATCATATCTTCAATAATTTGAAGACCTCTGAAGCAAGCCATTGACACCTGAGATCCGATAAAAATCACATTTTATAGTCTTCTGATGATGACTCATCATATATGGTTGAATTAACCAGGCTCACTAGGGTGAATTTCTCAGAATTTCGGAATCACCAGCTTATTTTCCTGAAAGTGAAGGTCGATCCGCGAACATCCTCATTCATTACATATTTAATACGCAGAAATAGAGGTTAAGACCAAAAAAATAAAATTAAAGCTCTTCTTAGAACGCAATTTCAAAAACAATTAGCAGCAACGTCCGCTTATGGAGACACTGACATCAGTGTCCTTGCGCTGCAAATTTCCGTTAGTCAAGAAAGAGTTCTCTGCACCTAATCTCCCTTCCATTTGTTTATCGATTGTTTTAATAAGCGATTCAAAAGCGAAATACACATTCGTTCCGAGTAACGAGCTGGTTTGAATGAAATCCAATTTGTTTTCTGCAGCAAATTTCGAAAGTGTTTTCACCGTTGCATCATCAACGGCCCCGTCGCCCTTTGTCCCTACCATAACGATGATACATTCATCGCCGATATGCTCCTTAGCTTCATCCACCCAGCTCTTAATTGCCTCAACCTCCAAAGGTTTCGTGAGGTCAAAGCAGATGAGAACTCCATTGGATCCAGTGTAGAAGTTCTTGTTAATAGCACGATATTTTTCTTGACCCGCAGTATCCCAGATGCTTAGTTTTATAGTACGGTTTGCGGAAAGTTGAAACACACGAGAAATAAAGTCACAGCCTGGTGTTTTTAATTAGAGAGTTGTATTGTGTTAAAGATTTACCGATGGTGGCTTGAGATTGCTGAATGATATCGGAAAACGAGTCAAAGGTGGGGTTATCGAGGATTGCGGCGAAAACTGAGATCAAGCAGCTCTTGCCAACTCCGCTGTCACCTAAGATGGAGATCTTCACCTTGGAAATGGTCTCTTCGAGAGCACCAGACATGGTCAATGTGCTGCGCATTTTAATTAGAGGTGAGATAATTATATTTGGTCACTATTATAGGCTCATAAAGAAATTATCTCAAAAATTTTGAAGTTGAAGTGATCTTAAGAGGGTCTGTCTATTCGTCTTCCAATGTAGGAGATGAAATTGGGAATCTTTTTTTGTGTTTGAAGAGGATAATTGAGTCATATTGGAAGTCAATGAGGATTATCTTACTATTTCGAGTGTAATTTTAAAAAAGTTTATTAGCTGCGTAGGTTGTTTAGAGAAGAGAGTTTTAAGAGTGCTTAATTAAGAATTTAACACTTGAAATGAAGGACTAATAAGGGAGGGTGAGAGATGGCGTTTGAAACTTGAGTCTTTTACTCCGACAATAATTCGCTCTGCTGAGATGTAGAGAGTGATGCCACTGAATAATCTGTGCAAGATAATTCTCTCTTAATGATTCAGGAGTTAATGATTTACAAGCTGAATGCAAAGGTCAGAATCGCTGTTGAGCTTTAAACTCAATAGCAAAGATTCTATTGATCAGGGTATATTTCTTGAATAAAAATCAATTATGGAAAAAATAATGTTTCCTCTGAAATCCTTTTTGATTTCTAATAATGTCATATGTATGTGATGCTATTCATCTTTCATCGTCTAAATATTGAGAAATTTCTCGAGGGAAAAAAACACCATTGCTTGGTTGAACACGGACAACAGCTATGAGGTGGTTGTTAAGAACGCGCTCATACTTTAAAGCTTTACTAATTATCCCTTTAAGCACGCAAAGGAGTCTCCTGGTCTCCCTAATAAATGTGAGTAATTACTGGTATTCAGAAGCATTCTCAGAAAGATTTACATGTTCGCAGAGAGAGATCTGAGATAAGAATAGCCTTGCGATGATTTTCTTTTTGGATATGAGCAAATGGAGCTTTTCATCGATTGCCGCTGCTGTATTGCAAGATATTATTCTTAAGACTCTCGCCTATAATACTTATGAAATTTAGAAGGGTGGCACTCAAAAAACTATTGCCACTTTCAAGCACTATCTCGCGTCAAAGCAAAGAGAGGCTAAAAGATATCTCACATGTTATTCACTAAAGTAATGGTCTAAATCTCCTCTTTATGAGACTGTTGTATGTGTGTGTTTTGAGTTAACTCTTCAAATTCCTTTTGCAGAGTTCACAACAGCGTGGTGTTGTCCATCAGGTCGTCGCTGTCGGTGGTGATCCGAATATAAATACATAAGTTCTGCGAATTTCTGCATATCCAGCAAATGACTCAGAAAATCGATATAACAAGCTCCGAAGTAATCGAATTAATAGGACTACCTATGGCCTTGAAAGAGAGATGCCATGCCGCCGTTTTCTGACTGTTCGTTTTGATACGCTACTTTATAGATGCTTACTAGTTCTGCTTGCCCCTAATAAAAAAGTAAGTAATTTGAAGCTCATAAATTCTCTTCTCGCCCGAAGACATAATTGTGTAAACCAGACGAAGCGAGATAGAAAAAGGCCTAGCAAACTTTCGAGAAGAACGAAAAGGAGCTCTAATTTTCCAAATTTCTAATAATATGAACATTTCGAAAAAAGAACAATCGATGAGAAACTCGATAACATCCTAATATTTACCAGGTAGTTGAAATGCAAGCAGTCAAATTACTTTTTTTTAACATATACTTTCTAGTCGGAGATGTGGTGTCTTAGACGTTGTTAATATTTGAAATTTCTATCGCTTTGACGTCTCGCTGACCTGGGAGAAAAGGACTTTGATTCATTACGAAGACAACCTTTCTTTTCTTTTCGCCTACTAGCAGCCCAAGAAATGAAATTCGACGTCTTTTTGCTAGGATTAAATGCCAAAGTTCATAAACAACTAAGAAGAATTCGTAAGCTCTTAACTTAATTTCTACCGAAGAAAAAAAATAAGGCGTTTAATCAGTCTAATTCAGAACTTAATTAACCTTGTGTTCCAATTTCCTAAATTTCTCGAGCGTATGCTGTCCAAAAATCCACTTAAGAAGGAGCACAAAGTCTCCTTGACAAAATGCTATTGGTTCTTGGATGGCTTAATCTAAATAGTAACTACATGATATCTCAGCTGGATGTCAGTATTTCCATCACTGGCATTTTCTATCCAGTTCCTTTTTTTTTTCTCTCTCTTGCCTCTATCAGTCCACGACGGAACATATTGGTTAGCCTCGGTCACCGCATTTGCTCTAGTGCAAGCGATGAGTTGTAATGCCTTTTGGATTTAACCTCTTTCCTCAGATCGCGCTTCTGAGTTGAGAAAATTTAATTTTATAGAATAAAACAGAGCACCTTCGAAAAAAATTTAACAGATTCTCAACTAAAGACGCAATATAGAACGTCCGGAACATCGGGCAGTAAATCATAAAACTTTAAGTTAAAACAAAGTCATATTTAGCACATTCAGTAATCCTCTACAGTAAAACTTATAGAACAAGTTCTTAGTAGTTTTGCGATCTAGCAGAAATTAGATTGAAACTAAATACAAAAACTCTTTAAGGTACTTTGGTTTTAATAACTGTTTAAATTTACTCGATTTCGAAGCCAACCCTAAGATAACGCGCAGAATTAAGCTAACTTCGGAATAAGTCTTCTCTAGCGAGGGAGGATAGCCTTTCAGAGCTTCGAATAGAATTAGTTAGTCATCTATGTTCCTCGATTTTTTAACAGGCAAAAAAGTAGAATTGAGAGTTTTAATGCTATTCTCCGTACCTACCTTAGGTTGTTGCGATTATTAATAGCGACTCTACGGTAAACCTCATAATGTTTACTACTTCGCCTTAATTTTTGAATCAGTATTAATGATGCAATGGGAGAAGCAAGGGAACTCCAAAAAAAAAAATCGCTACAAGACTTAACTAACAGGCAAAAAAAGAGACTTATGGTAGCTTGCCTTATCGATACTGAGTCGCATTGGACTACGACCATTTCTCGCTTGATTTTGTGAGAATATCATTAGGAATTTCTCACAAAAAAGCTTCTATGTGCTTTCGTTTTTGAAGATCAGCGCACAATTGTTCTATGGTATTTTGTTTTAAATAAAACCCTTTACAGAGGAGACTGATCAATTTAATTTCAGAGTAGATATCGTTCTTTAAATTCTATTAATAATAGCCAGCATTCTTAACTTCTAATTCTCGAGCCTGTTTTATTAAGACATACAGTTAAATTACTGTATTCTGAAGGCCAAATCCCTTTTTTAAATACCCATAGAACCCCATCCTTTTCTCAAAACACTCAGCCATCTTCCCTAACAACCAACCTCTCTAAAGCTCACTCCACTATATAAGCTTCCATGGTTTTTGAGAGATCTCAACAGTCTACCCATCCTACTCATCATTATTCTACCATTGGCTAGGTATGAATAGGCTTGCCTGATAAACCATCAAGTCAGCGCGAGGGCAGTAGGGCTCTCGAGGTTATTTTCAAGCTAGGTGGTTCTGAGAAAAATGGAAGAAAATTAATTCTGAATTTGATTCTGCCGGATCGATTTACAGAAGCTTAGATTATAGAAAATTGTCGTCAGCACACTTACTGATTTTTAATTGATAAATTCATTCAACCAAATAAAATAGAAGTCAGAATTCCTGCTTATTCGTGTTGGATAAATTCGTACTTCAGATAAATAATCCAATAATAAAAATTTCAAATCGAAAGAAATTTTTCCTGTTCGCTCTGGGATATTTCAATGGAAAAATCAGAAGATTCTATGCCTATCAAAGAAAAATTGGAGGCTGCTGGCATTAAACCCGTGAGAAACACTTTCTTGTTTAAGCTCGTCGAGATCTTAGAGGTAATTCCCGTCCATTTGCCTAAACTCACTGATTTTCGGCTAGGAAAAAGATTTTGAAGACATCATAAGCTGGGACCCAACGGGACTGATGGTTGTCATCAAGAATCCAAGGCTGCTTGCTCAAAAAGTGCTAACCAAGTATTTCGATAACACCAAATATGCGTCTTTTCTCCGCCAAGTAAAGCTAGTTAAGGCGAACTGCATAGCTCATATTTCTATTTAACAATACAGCTTTGCTTTTATGGATTCAGAAAAACGACGAAAAAGATGAAAAACCGTGTGTACTACCATCCTAATTTTAGACGAGGAAGAATGTAAATATCGAGTTCCGAACTCCGAAATTAATTTTGTTTCAGCGACCTTCTAAAAACAATCGAAAGAATCCACGGAAGTTCCAAAGTTCGCAAGGACGAGCAAACGCCTGAAAATTCTCAAGCTCTTCCAGTAAAACTTTTAAAAATATTTTACGCTCACAATGAACTGTTTTTCCAGTCTCAATCGGAAAGCTTAGCCACCCAAGTAGAGGCAATGTCAGGTCAGATTCAGAAACTCCAGATGCAAGTGAGCGCGCTTACGAGTTTTATAGAAAACCATGTGTAAGCTTAGAATTGCCTCTGTAGCCCTAATATTTTCGACTAGTCGTGAGTGCCAAGCCGAGAAAAAGTTGCTCGAATTAAGTCAATTAGTCTCTATGCCGAATTCCAATTTGCAGTCTATGATTAAGCCATCCTACCAGACTGTATTTGATCCGATGCTGGGAGAGAGCTTCAACAACGAAAGACAGCTTTTAAATGTAATTCAGGTCATGGAAGCTTTGTTTTAATAAGATTTGTAGACACTGCTGGCGACAGGGAATCCTTATCAATTTTTCCCGATGGGTGGGCTTGTCCCTCACATGCTTCAGCATGGAGAATTGAATAGCCTTCTAAATAAACAAAATAAAGTCATAAGTAAGTTGGTTAGTGGTAATTTGTCTAATTGTTTGATTTTGTGATAGATCCTTGCAATAAAAGCGCTGAGAGTGTTTCATCAGACCAGCCTAGCAAAGGCTTTGAAGCAAAAAGTTTTTCTAAGGTTCATCATCATTGATTTTTGGACACCGAGTTTGTGAATGTGATTATTATCGATTGAAACTACTTTTCACTTTTTCTCCATTCAATATGAATTTCAATTCGAATGGCCGATTTTGTGGTTTTTCTGTTTAGTGCCAGACGTGTGATTTCTATGTTTCTTTGTATCTATATATAGCCTACTCAGTAAGTTGTGCTCGATTCAATTTGAAGAATCATCAAATTAGTAAGACTAATAGTATGAATTAAGAGAGTTATTTGTTCCTAAATGAGTTACATAAAATTGAAAAGCTCAATTCATGTAGTTGAGACTCAGATTTATGAGAATCTACCGCGCAACTATCTAGCTAACACTTTCCTTATTATAGTTGATTGCCAAATCGCCACACATGTGGAGATCTGGATCTTGGTTAGTTTGTTCAATGTGTGTAATTAATGAAGAGCTAATTTGCATATAGATAATAAAGAATGTCACTCACTCAAAAATTCAAACTTTCAAAGGCTTTTTCACGTTGGTTACCTTTTTTCGAGTTACTTTCTTCTCAATCATCATCTCGTCCTGATCGCTCGAGTTTGATTCTTCCTCTTCTTCTTTCTCAACGACAATTTTTCTCGATGATGACCTCGTAGTTCTCGCATTTTTCGGCTTATCTTCAACCACCATTTTCTTTTCTTCATCTGCTTTTGCGCCATTCTTTTTGACTCTTTTCGACACTTTCGTCTCAATTTCCTCCTCCTCCAAATCCTTCTTCAAATTCATATTCAAAAACCTCTTCTGCTCACTATTTGGAAGCTTCTCAATAGCATATCTCAATCCTTCTCTCGAGAAATATTTATAGTTCTCTTCAATAAACTTATGGAGACGTTTTTTATCAGCGACTCCAATCTCTCTTAGAAGCCATCCAGTTCCAAGTTGTACAAACCTCTCTGGGTTTTTTATTGTCACTCCACACGTCTCTATCAGCTTGTCCAGAAAACCTTCATAGTTGGGGTCTTTGTCTCCATGCTTGGCCAAAACAACGAAAGAAACGCAGCTGGCTCTTTGTAGCCAGATGTTTTTTGAGTTCTTCCAGCTAGTTATGTGGTTTACTCGATCAGGATTTCCAACGCACCAGTGCTTGAATATCCTTGTACATGCAGCGTCAGTATTTGCCCAACCAGCTAAGGTTCCATCCTCAAATAATTTAGTAATCCTGTTGATATCATCTAAAACGATATCTTTCTTCAATCCTTCAAAGATCAGCATCGCGCCATACTTGTCCTCTCCGTATTTACTTCGAATCAATTCATGGGCAACCTCTTTTGAGACTGGGGTTTCGGCTTTCTTGAGTTCACGCCAAACATCTCTGTAAACCGTTTTTATTCCAGGAATTTTGACACCACGATATTCTTGGATGTTGCGCATGTACTTTTCCATTATGACCTTGCTTTCTGGATTGGCTATAGCCTGGAGGTTATCTCCAAACAGTTTTACATAAATCTTAACGTGCTTGCTAACTTCCATCGGGTGAAGCGAATCTTCTTGAATTTTAAATCAATATTAGTTTTTCTATTATAACAGATAAACTCACAAATCCGCTAAAAAAAGTTTCAATATGAGATCCCATCCAATTTTGACGATAGAATTAATCGAAGGGCTTTGCCGCTCACTTTGGTGAGATTTTTAATCAATAGATAGCTCTTTAGATCCCTCTTATGAAAATATATTGAGAAAAATGAATGTCATAATATTTAAAGCAATATTGCATACAATGATTGTAAATTAACCCTTCAACGTTTTTTTCATAGTTGTAACTTTTTTTCGAGTTACTTTCTTCTTTACTACTCTCTCTTCCTGACCACTCGAATTTGATTCTTCTTCATCCTTTTCTTCCTCTTCCTTCTCAACGACAATTTTTCTCGATGATGACCTCGAAGATCTTCTAGCTGTTGGCTTGTCTTCAACCACCATTTTCTTTTCTTCATCTGCTTTTGCGCCATTCTTTTTCACTCTTTTAGACACTTTCGTCTCAATTTCCTCCTCCTCCAAATCCTTCTTCAAATTCATATTCAAAAACCTCTTCTGCTCACTATTTGGAAGCTTCTCAATTGCATATCTCAATCCCTCTCTCGAGAAATATTTATAGTTCTCTTCAATAAACTTATGGAGACGTTTTTTATCAGCGACTCCGATCTCTCTTAGAAGCCATCCAGTTCCAAGTTGTACAAACCTCTCGGGATTTTTGATAGTTGTCTCACATGTCTCGATCAGCGTATCCAAAAAGCCTTTATAGTTTGGCTTGTTGTCACCAAACCTCGCCAGGTTAACAAAAGCAACGCAACTGGCTCGCTGAAGCCATATATTCTTTGAATTCTTCCAATTGATTATGTATTTCACTCTTTCTACATCCCCAACACACCAATGTCTTAAGACCTTCCCACATACAGTATCAGTATTTGCCCATCCAGCAAGAGTCCCATCTTCAAACAACGGTACTAGCCGATTAATATCGTCTAAAACGACTTTCTTCTTCACCGATTCAAATATCAATAGACCGCAGTTCTTGTCTTCCCCGTATTTACTTCGAATCAATTCGTGAGCTACTTCTTTGGGGCATATATCCTCTGATTTTTTGAGCTCAGCCCAAACTTCTCTGTAGATGTTTTTTACTTCAGGCGCCTTTACACCACGGTATTCTTGGATATTGCGCATGTATTTTTCCATCGCTTTCTTGTTCTGCTCACTGGCAATAGCTTGCAGCTTATCTTCAAACATTTTTACGTAGGTCTTGATCTGTTTGCTATCCTCCATGGTGCTGAGTATCCTGATTATTAAATTTTTGAAATAATTTTTTTTGGCAGACTTTTTTGAAAAGTTAAGCCTTAAAATCGCCAAATAAGAAGGAAGGCGAGGTAGAAGCAGATAATCAAAATTAATTTCAGTTTGGTGCTTGAAATGTAAGCAGGATAGTCATTCTGCTGCCGACATAATTTCCTTTAGAGGCGGCGCCTAATAGTTCTAATTGTATAAAAAATGAATAGGAATAAAACTGAAAACGATAAATCAATTCCGCTATGAAAATTTAGATATCAACTTTTTTTAAAAAAATGCTCGTATTGTAACTAGAGTAAATAAAATAATATATTTGATGAAGAAGAATGTAAGGCTTTCCTTGGTTTCATTGACTTCGCTTTGTTACGATTTGATTTTCATCCGCTCGACCTTCATCGTTATCCACAATCTGTCCTGGCATCTGATAATTTTTTAATACTATCCGAGTATCGAGCTTAGGGCTTTGTTTCAAGAATGAGGCACCTTCGAATCCGATGGGCTTATCGAGTTGATGCCTCAAGGGTGGGTTCGGCTGTAGGGTTAGCGGATTTTCAAATTTTTTCTCCTCCTCTTCCTCATCCAAGTTTTGTTCATACGTTTTCAAATAATTGTTATTATCATCCACGTTTGGTATACTGGACTGGGACAAATTTTCCTCAGTTTTTTTCATTTGAGCCGCTTGTTCTTGCGGCTTGTTCAGAGTAGCAAGCCTGAGAGGAGAGTTTGTAAGAGCGTTTTGAGGTCCCTGGTATTTCGGAGATTCTATTCGAATCGATCGATTGGTCGGTGAGATACGTTCATGACTTTGAACGTTATTTCCATTCTTCTGAGCCTCAGGTACTTCATTTCTGGGTTCTTGGACATCCGCTATGGCCTTCTGTTCTCCTACAACCTCTTGTCTTTCCTGTATACTCCCCAGGTGATTCACTTGATCCGCTTTGATATTCGTTGCTGCGGCTTCTTTCGAGGCTGCTTCTTTTGTTGTCACCACAGCGGTGGAGGTCTGCTGAGGGTTAAGGTTGCTTCTAAATAATGCAATTAGACTAGAAAACCAAGACAGTTTTTTACTCAACTCGAGGACGCGTGACGAGTTCTTTGATTTTACATTCGATCTTGACTCCTGAAATTTCTAGAAGGAAATGGTTTCCTTGTTCTTCAATCAGTTTCTCAGGTTCATCAACAAGAACCATGGTTCCATATCTCGACTCGAGATCTTGAATGTAGAACTGTCCTCCGACGAGATTGATCGCAGCATGGAATCGAGAGACGCTGCTATCATTCACACGGAGATCGCTTTCAGTTGCTCTTCCCTTCTCAAACAAATTATATTCATTTAAGGTGGCAACACTCAATTTACAAAAGTTATTGCGGTTTTCCCTTCATAATACTTTAAAATATGGTATCCTGCACAATAATAATCCATTGAGTTTGAAAGAATCAATTATTCACATACCTTTGGATTTCCCTCCGATATAATATTCCAAAGCGAGATGAGGGATTGATATTGTTGGGAACCCAATCAGCTCGTATCTCTTACCATCAATTTCAAGAAAATCTGTATTTGGAAATTATTTAATCTCGAAAGTAACGGAAAATTTACTTTCAACTTCTTCGCCACAAAGCTCGCACTTAAGTTGATCCCAGAAAATCGAATACATATTTTTTGAATCCTTTACTGAAATCTGCTTCGCCAGCCATTTTTTAAAACATTTCACATGCACTTCTCTCATCGTCCCCTGGCATTTGCATGGGGCTACGATTGGATCTTCAGTATCATCTTCTTCACACAAACATATCCGACATACTCTTTCATGCCCTTCTATAGGCTTTTGATCAGCAGCTCCTGGGTTTTGTTTGGCCTCTCCACGACCAGGAGCGAATTTCTCAAGAGTTTTTATTCTGCTAAAAGTCTTTGTAGATTCGATTCCTTTCTGATTGGCGGTCACAAGCGCGGTGGATGGCGACTGTCCGGCAGCATGAGCATCGGCTAGCGTCTCCCAGGTGACTGTCTGTCTCCGTTTCAAAGTCGATCTCCGAGTTCGCGTCGAGACAGTGTAATCTTCCTCTTTCTCCATTGAGCCTGTTGCACTGAGTTTCTTTATGATAAATTGCACTTTTCCGAATCTGATGACGTCTTCTTCGCTTAATTTCCGTCCCTGCATCGATATAATCCAATGATTTTTTTATTAGTGAACGTAGTTATTACATGGAATGCTCTTTCTCTCTCTTGGGGAAGTGGCATTGCGCATAACCAAGGCGCTTGTTTAAAAGTCACCTGCGGATTTAACAAATCTTCTTTTTCTAAATTGGGTGCATGATGAAACGTCACACTATCAGGACCGAAAACAATTTCTATCAGAATCTGCGCATCTTTTCTTATTTTCTGGGTTATTGGAAATGCGAGGGATGAGAGGAAATAATTTGAACGGCCTTTACTTGGTGTTGATTCTTTTTGTAAAAGACAATTTTGCTGCCCACTTTGACCAGAAAACCTAATATGGTTGATTATTTGGGATTTCTTAAATTATCCTCTTCTACCTGGCTTTTTCACAACGATTTTTTGTCGGATAACAAGCTTATCCTCGAGAAAATCGAATAAATCTCCTTTTTTTGCAATAGTTTCGCAAGTCAGAGTCACTCTAGAACGACATGTTAGCTGCTTCCAGATCAACCATCATTACTCAGCGCTGTGGGATTGGGAACTTGCAGAGATGCTGCCACAGTTGCCCATAATGCCAGAAGTTTAATTTATCGTCTCTTATTTCAATTACCTCGAGAGTTTTATTTTAGCCTTATGTAACTTTTTCAACATTCTAAAAGAGAAAAATCCAGGCTAAACTGAGGAAAGGACAATATTCAGCTAGAGTTTTGTATTTCACATAAAAAATCCGAAAGAGATATCCGTAGATGAGAACTTGTGTCCATGAAAAAACTAAAATCTTGTTTATAGCAGGTAGATGAATATCCACCCAACATGACTAAATTTTTCGCTTGAAAGCCGTCGCCGATATATAAATTGAAAACCATAGAACAGCAATATTTGTTTTGATTCTTTGACATTGTTCTTGATTGATTTTACCAAATGGTATTTTTACTGAATTTAGGTTCCAAAAAAAGAACTTAATGTAGTAAAAATTCCGTTTCGAAAATAAAAAAAAGAAATTTACAAAAAATAGATTTTCTGTAAATATATTGACAGTTCTGATGTAATATATTTTCAACGCAAGCTTCCAATAACCATGAGACTTGGTAATGCATTAACGCAATGCCTCATTACAATAACTCTCAAACCAAAATTAGATTTGGAGGAACCTTCAATTGCCATCACTAGCATAATACAAACTCTCAGGGCTATGATTTTGAGCAAAATTACTGACCCAGAATTAATTTGCCAGCTTTTAGAAATGCAGAAATGGTTTTTGTAAAAAGCAATAGACTCTAACAATAAAAATTCTTGTAATTTCTTTGATGCATGAATTATGACATATCTGTGCATGAGAAACTCAAAGTGATGTCCTCCATTATTAGTGGAGTATGGTGATAATTAATTAGATTACGTATCTTTCTGTTATAGCATAAATAGGCATGATCTGGCTCTCTAATAAATCATTTTCTTGTCGTTATTGATCAAGAGGAAATGTAAAATTGGCTGCATCAATAAAGAAGGTCTTGCTATCATACAAAAAGGGAATTGTGTCCTCTCTCACAAACTCATTCTCCATTATCCGCGGACCCGGATATTTAGACAAAGGACTAGTGTAATTAGCGGCCATGTATCTGCTGCCTGAGAACATATGATAATTCCTTCCAGGTTCATGCTGAGACCCCAGAAATTCTCCTTCCTCAAGCTCTTCCATTAAGCTCATCGGTGCCATTTCTTGTTTTTCAGAGGTCAATAATAGCATTGAGCCCTTTCCAGTGTTAGGATTGTCAATTTTTTGAAGATGATTTGGAAAATTTTTTTGCATGAGCTTCGCCAATTTCTTTTTCTTTTTCCTGTTTTTTGACCTATTCTTCTGAGGCTTGTTTTTCAGTCTCTTCTCAAATTCTATCGGAT
>ENA-UOUE01000515-UOUE01000515.1-compost-metagenome-genome-assembly--contig:-NODE-515-length-30784-cov-8.317322_pt1 | contig 30784 bp, 23 predicted proteins | sample MGYA00238146_ERZ747223 | MGnify/ENA primary metagenome ERZ747223 (study PRJEB28781, sample SAMN06268865) | compost metagenome | isolation source: single cell | place: USA: California, Emeryville, Joint...
CTCTGAAGCATCTTCTGCAGACCATCATGCTGTATTTTCTGATAAGACCTTGTCTAGCACCGCAGACTCTGCACTCTCGGGAGCCCTTTCCGTAGTTTCTTGGGTGGAGTCTATAAAGTTTGTTTGGCATGTTTTTTTGTTAATGGGAAACGAGGATATCTAATTTCTCTTGAAATTTTAGAGATTTTATTTTAGCTGTCGAGTATTTATAGGCTTTTGAAAGCACACTTTTTTTATTAATTTCAATATGCATTCATAGCACAGCAGATCAATTTACAAAAAAACATCACACCAAACCTTGCAGGCATCGAAAAATAAATTATCTTAGAGGTCAAGAGGTAGGATTTGGTTCTTTCTGGATCGCGACCTTTTTAACATGGGACTGTCCATATTATTATTTCTCGTGATCAAGGGCGAATCTGGAAGAATTGCATTTCCTTTTACTGATGATAAATGCTTATTTACCGCTACTAAATTCAGAGGACTTTCCGAATTCTGTTTCAACATCAGAGGAGATTCTGGGAGCATAATTTGATTTTTCGAAAGTCCCAGAGGACTGCTTTGATCAGTCTCAGAATGACTCTTATTTGAATGCAACCTCTGGGTACTGAGAATATAACTGTCAAGATCTTCATCTTCTTCAAAGTTAAGTTGCATGGCTTCAGTAATATTAAAGTATTTCTTATTAGATCTTATATTGTAGCTCGCGACATCGAAGCGAACCAACCTTTCAAGCTCTAATCACAGAGAAGCAATTTCAGTAAAAATAATTTGGAAGAGAGTGACTACCATTTCTGAATGGTCCGGCAGTTTTGGCATCGATTTTACTTTGAACCGCTCTTTCAACTTGAGGTGAAAAAGCGGAAAAAACGGGCCAGACAAAAGTATCGATGATTATCGAGAGAAAAACGACCACACTCAGCATAAAGTGAGCAAAGCCTCGTTCAAACTATAAACCGATTAATATAATGACTTGAGAGGGAGAGAGGTGCTTACTCGAGCTGCGAGATAATAATCCTTATTCTCGATTTGGGAACCTGTGACCGTGTTGGGATCCTATATTAGCAGTGGCTGATAAAGAATTCCGAAGAAAATATTTTTACAAAAGGGAGAATGGTATGGCTGCCAAACATCCATATCGAGACAAAGCAGTGGAATAAGATAGCGTAAGGAATTGACTTTATCACTAAATCGTTCATGGAGTGATCATAACCAGGTGGTTTTCTGCAGAATCTAGCGACTAAAAGCCATATATAATAGAAAGATGCCATGAATCAATAATTTACCGATGTATTTGTCAGAATAATACATTCCAGTGAGAGTCAAGAAGGCGATAATGTAGAGGAGTGGCATTCCAGAGCTGAAGAAAACTGAAACAAAAAGGATATTCATTGCGACCGCATTTCTCAGACTAATGTCGAGTTCTGGTGGAGTGAAAATTTTGTTAAGATCCTTCTGGAAGGTAGCACTTTTGGCCTTCACTTGGATCATACATTTTTTCAATGGAATCAGTAAGAGGTTGAATAATTGCGGCAAAAACATAGCAATTATCATCGGCGCTAGAATCTTCCCACCAACCTGGGAGTACCAACTACGATCGAAGTCACTTGGGTAGATGCTGCTGATCCTAATGCATTTATTACTAATATTCACAACAATAATCATTCTTACATTGTTGATGGGTTGCTAACAAACATTTCAACAAGTTTTTCTGTAAATTGCAAGCCGAATACATTCGCGTTGGCAATAATTGGGACGAGAGCTGTGTTTATGAAAAGAGCCAGGAAATAATTCATTTGCATTGTTTCTGACTGAATTGTGAGAGACTTGAAGCGTTGGAATTTAGTCAATGTGATGAAAATCTGCTTTATAACAGCGTTCACAACGACTATACAAAATCCAGTCGCGACTGTCATCAACATTTGAAAATCCTTCGCTTTGAGATAGGAACTGCATGTGTTTTGAATCTCAGGAGATTGCAGTATTTGCTCGTTTGATAGACCTGCGCAATAGCAATTGATCGGACTCGTCGACTGAAGCGAGGCGCTGAGATTTGAATCGCCCTTTGTGCAAGCAGCGCCTATCTGTGCCTATAGTGGATGTCAAAAAAAAAAAGAGAATTATTTTGTGCTTATTTACATCGTAGCTCAATATATTTGAGAAAATCACAAACGCAAGGGTGACCACAAAGCAGGCGATCATAAGAACATAAACGAACAGTTTTCGCAAAGCTGATCCCCAGAACCCTGTATCTAGGTTTTCCCAGTATATATTACCCGGCTCCTCAGCACGTTTAACTCTATTTAATGGCAATTAAACCGATCAGATGGGAGGGGAAAAAAAGAGATACTTTATGGGGTATCTACCGAGCAGCTTATATTTCTGCGGTAACGCTGAGCGCTTGCAGCAGAAAATAACTCGATACAAAGCAATCGACTGAAACTTTTCGTAGGCACGGAGCGCTCGATTCTGCGCCGATAAGGTATCAAAAATAATCCAAGCTTTGATAGCAGGATAGTCAAGATGCTTTGAAATAGAACAGCGTTAGAGGCCGAGACTAAAGATAATTCTTACTGATACTAATTTCTTTCCGAAAGCTGATGTTATTTTATCAGCAATAGTTTTCTCGATTTCTTCAATCCTCTTCTCATAGCTGAGAAGTTTGCTCGTGTTTTTTGAGAGAGAAGCCTGTATCTAATTTTGTTTTACACTTTAATTCACTCAATCAATTGGAATTACCATTGCTTCGTGGTGTCTTTTTTGTTCCTTGATTTCAGCAATATCAGCGTAATGATGTAATGTTCCCTTGTAATCTCGAGCAAATTTGCATTGAGCGATTGAACCGAATAGATCTCTGAAATGTTTGGCAACCTCGAGTTCGGTGACTCCATTTCTAACAAGTATCAGAAAATATATTAGGAGGAACTTGATTACTCCGGAATCCCTTCGATTTCAATAGCATAATCAGAAACATGAACCCTATCAGAATCCATCCTCTAGCAAATTAAAATGCACAGTTTTAAATTTGCCACATTACCTCTTTTTCATTCAGTGAGCTGCGACGATAAGTAATGAAAAACATGAATAGCAAGATACTGATCACAAGATCGATATATTGCTGTGCCATAAGTTCTACGTTTAATGCGTTCTGAAAATCAAGTCAATTTCATTGAAAAAATTTTAAAATTATACAATTTTTTCAACCCAAGCATTGTACCCATCAAGATTAAGGATCGTCGTCAAATTTGAATAGTCGGGCTGATTTCCCAGAGTAAATGAGTCAAATGGTGATTGTATGTGCGCATACTAGAGAAGGAGTCAATGCACATGGATACGGGTTATCTTTTTTACTCCACTCCCTCTGGCGTTAGAATAAAGAGGGTATATTGATAAGACACTTGCAATGGCAAAAAAGAATGCTAGCCACTTGATAAGTTTGAAATAGAGTTGGAATCCAGAGCTGTATGCTCCTAATTCTTTTCGATCGAAGTTTTTCTCAAGAGGTTTTGAGATTCCATCCCCTAAGTATTTTGTTATGCTTTCACTTTCCCAGTGTTCAAGAGCCTAAATAGACGCAATAAATATGACAGCAAACTTTCTCAGTCACTTTTTTCATTTCTGCTCTTTCAAATTCGCCGTGATCTATTATTAAAGTTAAGCAGGTAGCCCCAGGTATCAATTACTTTCATCTCCACCATCACCTACTTTGACTACGAGTGACATAGTACGCGCAGAAACTTTCGCGTGGTAAAGTATAAAGGTATATTCAAATCAAAATTATTGAAATTTAAAGCCCTAATTTGCGTCAGAATCCAGAAGGAAAAAAAAACAGCTAATTTTGCTGGGACAAGAAATTAGTGGGAGTATCTTTGAACTCCCTATTGCATTTTAATAGATTCTCTTGCTTTCTATAAGATGGGTTTGGAGTGTATCAATCCACTCTGCTGTTAAATAACGAGGGGTTCTTCATTTTTATCAATGTATATCCTTAATGCTCCAGAAAAAGCATCAACAACATTATAGTAATTTCCATGAAAAATAATCGATGATGCTCTCTAAGTGATGAGATAAAACTATATTTCCTACGGACAGCCTATCACATGGAAAGGGATTTAAAAAAAGAGTACTTGCTAAAATTTCGAATCACAAAACATGATTCTTAACTCTTTGAATTAGGATGAAAATAAACTTTGAACTGGAATTATTCAAATGAGAGAAGCGTAGATGGAAACTTATATAGAACCTTAGTATTTTCACGGAAAATTAACTATTCGATGCAGAGATTATTTTATCTGTTTATTACTGGATAGTCCGCTAAAACGGTAAGGTTCGGATATTTTATAATTACTTCATAATGGCTAATACAAAGAGATATTCTGAACCTGCATGGTGAATATTCGACGAGATGCATTCGGAATATATTGTTACTTTCAGCATCACTTTATAATTTGACTTTGCAGGTGCCTATATCACCAATTTCGTCATTATTGAGAAGTTCAACTTTATATTTACAAAGAAGGATGAGTCAACTCATCCACTAAAAAAGGTGCTCTAATGAGTATGATCTATAAATGTATCATTCTATGACCTAATAGCATTTTCTAGTTTAATCCTGACATCCTAAAGCATTTATTAAATGGCATATAGTGATTTAGAAGTTGGAACTTTCACAAGAACCTCTGATAGGAATATACATTCACGCTTAGAGGAGAAACCATAAGAAAGGTTAAGCAAACTTTCTACCTGAAACAGAGATCGATATTGGTTACTTCATTGTGTACATGATACTTTTTGTCGAATTTGGTTCCTATATTCTTGTTGGAATATGGAATAAACCCGTAATCTAAGTCTGCCGCAAATATATATTCGGTCAAAAAGATATTCGATTTGATTCACAAAAAGCATCTTCTCCAAAGCAATATAATTTGACTTGAAGATTCGAAGATTGCTTTGGGATAAAATAAATTAGCAGTTTAGAGTGTGACTTTTTGAATTTCAACTTGGATGTTGAAAATAAAATATATTTTAAACGCCTTCAATCAGCCAATTTCTCAGGATCAAAAAAAAATGGCCATTCCTTACGAAATTGCAATGACCAATCTCCAGGCTATGTTCCAATCTCTCAATAGAGAAGTCATCCATCATATTCTTGTAAAGAATAGTAAGTTTATATCCTATTTATTGCCTAACAACCATAAATAGAAGGAAAAGTTGATCCGAGTATCGAGGATTTACTAGCCCTCGCAGAAAATAGTAATTCAGAAGGGTAATTCTATACCAAAATTGAGCTACAACTCTGATCAAGTAGTGTGAATATGTTCGAAGAGACTGGCTTTGTGAACAGAAAATTTTCTGGATCGAATCTATCATCAAGTATCTCAACAATCCAACCACCAGGAATTGACTTGAAATGAACAGGGAACAACAAAAAGAAGAATCTTTTTGATAATGAGGAGCATGATCGCAGAGCTCGTGAGTTACAAGAACAAAGAGGTAACCAATTTCAGTTTTTACCTTTTCAAGCTGAGCAAAAAGCAGATTTGGAGTTGGCACTTTCGCTTCAAGAAAGATACGAGCAAGAGGAAGAAAGCAGTCTTGATAGTCAAGATCTTGCTGATGCTGACGAAGAAGAGGAAGAGGAAGAAGATGAGAGGGCAAAGAAAACCTCTAAGCCTGCACTTCCCGATAAAGTTGTAAAGAAAGAGAAACGAGCGAATGAGAAAAATATTGCATCAAAAATCGCAGGTAGAGCTTATTTCAAAATAATATTTCATGCCCTCAAAACCTCTTGCTTAGACAAATTTAGCAGACTTTTTGGAAAGAAGAAAAACAAAACTGCATCAGTAGCGGGAAAAAAGGAGCAACCTTCAAAAAAAGAGGCCTGCAAGAGCGAAGAAAATAGGCTGAAGAACAACACAGATGATATCGTTCAGCAGGAAAATCAAATAACAAACCCCTTCTTTTTGCAGATTGAAAAATTGACAGATTACGAAATAATCAGCTTTGATCATAACATTGAGGGAGGAGGGATACATGTGTGCACTGATGCTCAAAGAGAAAGTCAACCCGAGATAAATACTGATTATGAAGCTGAATCAATATTCACAGGACGATTTATGAATGACTCCTTTTTCAGACTCTGTAAAATAGTGTTCAAACTCTTGAACTTAATCGTTCTTTAAAATTCAGCTGACTACAATGACGAGAACAGGCTCAATTATTTTAGCAATACTGACGATGAAGAAGAAACCATTGAAAAGCAAAATAACAATAACAATTATAACAGCGAAAGGAAAATATTAAAAGAAAGAGAGTGCAATACATTTTTGTACGAGGAGACTCAATCTTCTAAATACGTTAACCCAGGAAAAATCAATAGAAAAAGTAATATCCATGGAACAACAAATTTTCTCATTTTTCCCTAGTCGCAGCCTGATCATGCTGAAACAATGGAAGAGATTTTCTGAACATCATTAGAATTAGGACACTGAGATACAGCTCACTTTATTTATGAAAGGAAACTGTATGAAAAATACAAACGTAAATTTGCACAATTCTCCGAAATGCAATCCATAATTATATTATTCTATGTATGAAAAAGTATTTATTACAATTCATCAATTTTGTAGCTGAAAAGATCAATTCTTTGCCATTAAATGGTTCGTTAGTTTTTTAAATGGATATTCTCATGAAGCGGAGATTATATATAGCTATAGGATTTTTCTTGACATTTAAAATTATATGAATTTCGATGCACCAATAAGTAATCAATGAAAAATATTAAAATCAAAGTATTTTTGAAGTAGGATAGTAGCTCTCTCTTCATTAAGAGGCACTTAGAGATTCCTTCCAATTTTTTCGAGAATCGCTAATGCTTCTTTCGCTGAAGGTCTCTTATCAGGGTTCTTATCAGTCATAGTAAGTACTAATTTTGAGAACTCAGGGAACTGTTGGCTGACCTTAGCATCGATTTTCCCTTCTTCACGCAGAGCTTTGATTCTCTCTCCGCGTTCATGGCGAGTCTTGAAAAAGCTTATTAACTCGAATAGTATGATTCCCAAGGAAAAAATATCAGTTTTGTTATCATAAATAGTAGATTTCTCTTGTTCCGGAGAAATGTAAAAAGGCGTTCCAATATTGCTTGTGTAGCCATCAGCTTTTCCAGCTTTAATTTCTTCTTTAGAAAAAGCTGGCTCTAAATCACCGTCTTGCTGATCTCCAAGCCAAGACAGTCCAAAATCACCTATTTTCACGAATCCTTTTTCAAAAAAGATATTCGAAGGCCTATTTAATTACACTCAATTAGACTATTTATTCTAGGGGAAAGTGCTTTACTTGAGATCACGATGAAGAATGCCAGTTTCGTGAATTGCGCTGACTCCTTCCAGAATTTGTTTGAATATTTTAAAAATCTCGGTGTGATTATGGGGGTTTCTTGGACCATCAAGATAATTCATAAGGCTATCGCCTGAGCAGTATTCCATCTTAAAGATATATATTAGCCAAGTAATGGAATCTAATCTTGTACCTGCAAGAATAGGTAGATCAGCTGATGATCTCTAAGTTTGTGTAGAATGCTTGCACCAAGACCCGATTCAGACTCCTCGTCGCTACTTTCCACATCTTCTTCGAGCTCTGAAGGCTGCAATAGAATGACAATTATTTTTCGCTGTAATTATAAGACAAAGTTTACCTGAACCTTGCCGATTGTTCTCATGATAGAACGAGACTTTGAAAAGCTTTCTGACTCTAAACTATTTTCAGTTTCTTCCACTTTCTTCTGTTTATTGTGTTGTGAGTCCTCTTTGTTGCTCACGTCCCACTCAAAACCTAAGTCAGAAATTTTCGTATGCTCTTCGGCCACTGAAATTGTTTCTTGGGATTTCCTTCTCATTGCCAATCTTCTATTGGTGATAGATTTTTTCAAAATTTTCTCAGGTCTGACGTGAGCAGGTGGCTCTTCAGTCCAAGTTGTATGATGCCTAACAATGTGCGGATGGTGCAATGAGATCATCGCAAAAACTTCTCTGAAAAGCTTGTTCTGGCGAATATCTTCTCCATCCTTGACAAGAAGTTTGACTTTTTTCACGGCATATGTTTTTTGCTCTAATTTGTGAGTCACCTTGGCAACAATTCAGTCAGCAATGACTCTTTGAACTTATTTATTTACCTTGAAAACCTCTCCAAATCCTCCTCGACCAATCAGAGTTTTTTCACCGAAGACTTTCTCAAAAAAGCCAGTCAAATGGCAAAAGCCTTGGCTTGTGGGTTGTGGTTTAGAAGAGCATAAAGGGCTTGGAGAACGCAGAATTCGAATCACGTCTGCACCGTTGGATTTTTCTTCGTTTAGTTCCTTTGCTGGACTCGTTTGGCGTTGAGGATTCAAAGCCTGGTCAATTTCCTTTAAGGAGGGAGAAATGGGTTTTATTTCTTTGAAATCGGAAGAAAGCTTTCTTTCTGCTCCCAGTTGTAGCTCGTTTTCCAGCGAAGGTGACGATGCTTTTCCGTTCTCCAAAGCCAAAAACCTAGGGTATACCTCTGATCTTTTATGGAGTGCGTGTTGTGCGCTATTGATGATATTTTTTAATTCTTCGGTCTTCGACTCGCAATATTCTGTCACATTCACCGTCCTTTCTATCTTAACTATTTTACCATCTTTCTGATGCACTTGGATCTCAGACTCTTCTTTCATAGAGGTGATGTCTTGGCTATTCTGATGCAACTTGAGTTTTTCAGTTGTTTCAGGCTCAGGAATCGTTGCTGGTCGAGAGGATTGAGTATATTCTTGTTTTAGTTTTAGCTCCAAAAGTTGCTGATGATCATCAGGAGAGCATTCAACGAACCCATAGCATTGATTAGATCCTTCTGAATTATCTCTATTCTCAGCGAAATTTTTTCCATGGAAACTATGTGGAATGCAGGATAGCTTCATCTCGGAAGGGTCGGGCAACTCAGAAATTAAGCCGTTACGTTGCATTGGATCTGGATTTGAATTATACTGACCGTTTTCAAGGAATATTGGTGCCATTGTATCTCTTATATCGGTTTCGCTGGCCAATGATGGTGAGCTTTTCGCAGAGGTTGATCTCGAGTCCGGGTTCTGACTGTCACATTTGGCCAAATTACTACTGGTGTCGCTTTCTGCGGTACTTGTTTGTGAGTGGGTCTTTTTGAGATGCGCAGCTTTATGGCCCTTTGTTCGCCATTTTTTCCAACGCAGAGATAGGAGCATCACTCCAATTCCCAGGAGGAAGCCTAATATAAGCACCAAGACCAAGGCAAAGAGATGCAGATAGGGAAAATCACCCTGAGGATTGACTATCGTTCTTTTAATGTAAGACTGAGATATAACCTTGGTGATATTCTGGAAGACGATGATTTGAGGTTGTGGAACCTGGTTTATTTCGAGGATGTGATGATAGGGAAGCGCCATTTTGATTTTGTTCTTGCAAATATGAAAGCTCGTACAGAGTTAATAAATTCACAAGTGTGATATTTTTATCAGATTACTCTATCGCTTCTGATTTTTCTCCTACTGAAAAAAATTTTACTGTACGACTTGTTAATGTCTGATCTCAGGTTAATTTTTTAACCACTCAAGTAAATTTTTTTGTTGGATATTACTCAGGATTTACACAAGTAAGATTTTATACCACGCCTATTGAGGCTCGAAGTCTAGCGTCGCTCTGCTGCTGTGTCCAGTTCAGATTGCGTTCCTTAAACGTCTAAAAATAACGAAAAACCCTTTTTATAGTGCAATTTCGATTTGCTATGCCATAAGTTGAAATTAAAGGGATTGTTTGCTAATAGATAACAATGTGACTCAGGAGTATAAGTTCATTAAGAATACAGAAAACTTTAATTTAGACTTGAGTCCTGCAGAAAGTGATGAGTTAAACGAATAAAAAGATCAAAGTTTGATATTTGAGTAATCAAAACAAATCTTAATTTCAATGGATTGATGAGTAACATCAAGAAACTGGTTATAGCTTATGAATTTGGTCATACTGGTTTTCTGAATTTAATTGCTTACACGTGTTTTCAACATGTCACGAGTTTTTCGAAATCGAAAAATTTTTTTATCAACATCCTCTGCTGAATTTTTGTTCCCAATTTGAAGCAATCTAAATAAAAACCGATTCTTCAACAATCCGAAAAGCTTCAACTTATCAAGCTCACCGAACGACTGAGAAGATTCCACTGTTAACACTTTGGTAAATCGGGGATAAATCTGAATGATGCTGCCGAGAAAAGAGTTGCTCTTTTTGACAAGGCCACGAGGCTATTTGCCTGTTCTCCTCTTGAAAATTACGGAATAAATGTAAAGTGAGTGATATTCATCATTTTTCAAAAAAATTTCGTATTTTATACCACTCCCATACCAAGTGAATGTGAAACGATTAAAATAAATTAATTGCTAATACAATAAAGAGTAGCAAAAATCACGCAGTCAATCACAAGTAGCTTCAGCAAATGATAAAATCCAAATCAACTGCAAATCAGCGCGATTACAATATCATCACCGGGGCTCCGAATAAATTTTTTTCTGGATCTTCAGAGCCTTTGGGTCTTTCAGGTGCAACAGCAAGTACATTCGAGATCAATAACAAAAGACGAGAACGACTCCTTGAAAAGCAAAAAGACAATTTCAAGCTGGTGGATATACAGCCTGTTAGAAACACGACTCCCTTTGAAAACGTCATCGATCAAGTGCGAGAAACAAAAACCTACACATTGGGAATACCCTCCAAAATAACATCTAATCCTGATCTGAATCGCAAACGTGGAAGATCCGTTATTAACTCTTCGAGTCTCGATTATGATTTTTTGAGCTATACTATCAAAAAGGATCCCTCAACTCTGCAGAGCCTGATGGCCAATCCTAATGCAGCAAGAAGAAAAGCCCCAATCAGTTCTTTTGAGCATATCGGACGAGTTACAAGCCCAAATATTAATCCCAACTACCAGTTGCTATTTAAGTATGATAGTACCGTATTTCGTAGGAAGCAAGGACTAGGAGGACAATATCTTGATGGTGCAAAGAGTTATGGCGCATTAATGAAAACTTTTAAAAGAGCTGGAAAATAGAAGGGTTCGTTCGCTATTGTGGTTCATGATTTTGGGTTTGTAAATTTTTTATTGGGCTTTACTCTACAAACTTGAATGAAGCATCTTCAAACATGGCTATTAACTCTCTACAATTTCTAAATTTTACAGTCGGGTACATTTCATGCTTTTTATTTCAGATGTGCCTGTATTTTGTATTGAGAGCTTGAAAATAAGATGTTTGAATATACTATGTCGTTTAAAGTTGCTGAAAAATAATCAAATTTCGGTATTTTCTTCATAAGATGAAACCTAAGACTTTAGGAACCTTCATGATTCTTTATGGTAATTGATTTCATTAATCCAGAAGTAAAACAGTTTGTAGAATCGAGTTGTGAGGGATTCTTAGCTGCCTCTCCTTATTTCAAGGCATTCGAGAAATCACATATTTTCTTCAGTATTTTGTGTTTTGAAGACTTCTATTGCCCTACATCATCACCTAGCAATAACCCATTTTGGTTCATGAATTTGTGATTATCTACAATTCAGCGGATTAAAATACTTGATTGAGTTAATGTTTTAGAAAATAAATCGAGTCGTATTGTAAATGCCAAAAAATTATCGCGGATGTCTACTACATTCAGGTATTCAATATGTAAGCGTGGAGTAAACTAAAATTATCGACTAATCTAAACTCCTCCCTAGAAAGAAACCACGACTCAATGTAATCACGAGGTAACCGAATATCTTGGATCAACGAAAAATCAGCCTAGAAAAAACTAAAGCCTGAGTTTGAATTCGATGGCTGAGAAAAAGTGTTCGAATTGGTACCAGTGCTGAAGTTGAAGGATGCTGAGTTTGTTGTTGTATTAGAAATAAAACCTACTTGTTGTGATTGGGTTCCAACAGTATTGGTGCTCTTAAAATCGAAACTTCCTTGAGTTCCCGAGTTGAATCCTGCTCCACCACTGAAACCGGTGGAATTAAATCCACTGCTGCTGTTCGTTGGATAACCACCACCACTATTGAATCCACCTCCGAACCCCTTGTTACTGCTTGTAAAATCGAACCCTGAACTTGGTTTGGTGCCGGTGTTCTGACTTCCGAATCCTCCAGAATTATATTGGGTGCCTCCATAAAAATTACCTTGTCCACCGAAGTTGCTCTGGTAATTGAACCCTTGAGGCTGATTGAAGCGATTTTGTTGGTTCTGTCCCAACATGTCAAGGTAAGCATAGTTAGATTGTCCACCAGAGTAATTTTTAGTAGGCTGCTGCTGAGAGGTGTTTACAGAGTTTCCTACATCCCCTGTCTTATACATGTTGTAAATGTTCGCCTCATTAGATTGTGCGCGCTGGATATTTGAAGTATTCGGAAATTGTTGTGTCTGTTGTGGCTTGGTTGTATTTGTGAACTGAAATGGGTCGCTGTTAGCTTTGTGGAGTGAGGTAGATGTGGTGGGCATGGTTGCCTCGAAATTCATATTCATCAGATTTATTGAACCAGTGTTCTGAGTCTTCTGTGTCGTACCATTATTCGAGCTGAACTTGAATTCTACGTCAGCTTTTGGGATATTCAGGTTCACAGTTTGCACAGGAGCAGACTTAAAATTCTCGAACCCATTATCGTCATCTTCAAAATCAAGGAGATTTTTATTTGATGCTTTCTGCTCTGGCTCTTTCTTAATCGGAGCATCCGACACGGTATTCTTCTTGCTTTGAGTTGAGACACCATTGCTATTCAATTTAAGCGAATTAAGTAAACTCTAAGTCATAAAGATGTACATTTGTTCAAGTTTTAGCTGTCTAAAGGCGCCTGCTGTCATTTGACTGTTCTTCCTCGCCTCGACGAACTCTTCTACCGGATTTCGAGCATCTTTGTTGGCATATAAACGCTTAATATATTTATCATTGACCATCCTGCGAACATCTTCCATCGATGTTGTGATATCAGGCCTTCGATAATACGATGGCAGACTATGTTCCCAATAATTATTTGCAATTTTGTTTCCAACAGCCGCTAGAATTTCGATCTTGTCCATTTTCCAGCTGTCCAATTTTGCTGATTGAACTAAAGTCACGTTTGGACCTAATTGCCGATGTACACCTAACAGAATGATAATGAGGAAAGGGTCGCTAAAAGGCAACACTCAAAAGAAAGCAGTTGCACATAACAACAAGGAAATCGTGTCTTTACCTGCACATCTTAAGCAGATGAAAACGCCGAAATCAATTGATGTCCAAGTGGGAGATTTATTTGGGCAATCTGCACATACTTTGTTTTCTGCGTGGTCCAATAACTGGTCGAAAATAGCTTCTTGAACTTTGAGTGGCACAGTGTTATCCATTTGTCTTGCTAGAAGATTGATATTTAGAGAAAAATCGAGAAGTGTGCTTTTAGAAAGTTTCCGTGAAGAGTTTTGAAAGCGAAAATGTATAATTATACCGTACGATTAATAAAACCAAACGGCTTCAAAATATTCAGTAATTCGTGCAAGGAAAGGATAATTAATTTCTTGGCATTACAATTCTATTTTTAAGAAGTGCTCTGCGAGAAACTAGCGGTTTGGAAATTTTTTTGCGAGGTTAGAGCATTTCTCTTCAGTTTTCTCAAATATCTCATCATAGATTGCAAGATAATGAACCTAAATTTTATAATAATTTAATTTAGGTAGTTTATGACTTGTCCATATAATGCAATATATCTTCGCACACTGAGAGAAGTTTGCGTTGTGTATCACATAGAGTGCCCAAAACGATTATTAGAGGTGTTTCTCTCTCTCACATTTGTTATGCTATATATCAAGGAGAGTTGAAAAAACAGTGGCTTAGTATAAATAAGGTGTGAGAAGACTATTCCCACTGCTGTGAGGAGATGCAATTATTAAGCGATTGTAATTTCTGAAAAAGATAAAGTACATCTTGCTGACAGAAAAAATACTAGCATGAGGGTGTAATTGCAATGCTAATATTACTAACAGTTTCATTTTAATAGATTTCAGTAAACGAGTTGGAATAGTATGGGAGTATGTTTGACTTACTAGAAACAAAGTTCAAAAATTTAGAATTTTAATTATCACAATAAAGAGTTTTACCATCTACAATTCAAAACACGAAATTAATAAAGTTTCATTAGAATTATGATTGATGTTCTCGGGGCACACTTAGTTTTAACTGTCTTTTTTATTTTTTTGAAAGAGTACACAAAAAAGATTTGAATATTCCAGGAAAAAATAGAATGAAGAGAAATCTGAAAGAATTTAATTTTTATTATAATTTGAAAAAGTGAGCGCAAATAATTAGGTCAAAAGATAACAAAGGCATAAAACTATAATCCATTTTCAAACTCCCGGTAAAGAAAATATCCTATATTGGTTCCGAGTAACATCGGGTTGAGGCCTGCAAATCCCTTTGAAAAAAAGCTCGAGAACGAGCATAATCAACGCGGTCCTCTTGTAATGAACAAGAGGACTCAAAGGGGGATTAAGATCACAATGCAGTGCTACAGCCGATTGCTCAGGGGTAAATTCGCTATTGAGTATTGAGGTAGTGGTGTTAACATTGCATAATTTGGTAGCCTCGTCCTATAAAATTATGAATTGAAGTCTCATTTTGAAATCAATTATCGTTCGGTTAATAAAACGAAAGTATCAATTAAATTAAATGCTGCTGTCCTGAGTTATTTTAAGCTTTTGAATGTAAAAAATATTGCTCTGATCTTAACTTAAAATCATTACTAATAATCTGAAACTTTTCAATCATGAGAAAATACTCCTATGAACTAATTAGAGAGGAGATAACATGATTTGTCTTCTTGTGCTTCCTGAAAAGCTCATTGTTTTTCTTTCGATTTATTGCTAAGTCGGCTTAAATGAGTAGCTCAACGTCTGTAGAGGTCACTTGTTTTTAGAGAAAAACCTTGAAATATCATAGAAGCTGTCACTAATTGCTAAGCAACGCTCTTGTGATTCTCTCGATATATGGTCTTCTTTAATCTACTCTACTCCAGCATTTATTGCTAATAGCGACCTAACCTTTGTAACACTTATGGATTGCAAATTGAGAATACACTTAAACTATCCTACTCTAATTGTAGTTTGCAAAACTTAGGATAAGTAAACGGATTGAACTACCATTAGGCATTATTCTCTCTTTTTTTTCCCGAAGTTACCAAGTGGCATTCTGGAATTTAGAAAGCCATTGTAATTTGATGAATGAAATGTTAGCTCCAAGTTTGAAATCTACTCATATAGAGCCGATGTGAGAATTTAGTGCAACATCAGTGAATTTAAGTATTTATTTTAGAAGTATTATAATGTTATCCATTGTAGCGAAATTATAAATAACGTTTTTGAAAGTTAATACAAAGTTCATTCGAATTGTAATTTGATGCAATTGTTTGTTACCATTACATCTAATAATCTACACACTTAGAAGCCATTACAATTGAAATTAGTTTGCTTGCTATCTCAAGTCAAAACTTCTCCTATCAGCAAAGAGGTCTCATGAACTGGAGCCAGTTTGGTAAGAATAGCTCCATTCTTAACCAGCATCCAGTTCATTCAGTCCCTTTTGTACATTCTTGTCATTCTATATCAAATTTTATTAAAATTAATATATTATTATTACAATCAATCTTATAAGTTAAAAAATCCATACGATCAAATACAAGAGCAAGCCTCGTTTCTCTAGTCAAATGAAGATATTTTTCAACTGATATATTGGGATGTCTCAAATTAATTAATGAGAATTTTCCTGAAATCTCGTCAGTGTAAGATGGAATCGAATTTGGAGCTGAAGAACATTCATTCATCATTTCTCTATTTAAACCCTCGATAGCGTAATCTCAAATAAAAATAACATCATTGATTGTTTATCTAATAAACCAATAAATTTTACAAACAGACTGAGTTGTTTGCTTATGACCAAAAGTTTGCGACAGGTTGAGATAATACTGGAAGAATCTGAAACGGAAGTAAAATTCCAACAATTAATCAATCGTCAGTCAGTCATTCAAATTTTAGAAATGTATCAATCTTTTAAAAAATTGCAATGGGGTATTCTCAAAAGACGAATTAGAAACGCTTTCAGAATATCTTCAAAAATTTGGTTTTTTCCGTCAGATGCCCTGCAAGTTTGCTGAGGTCCGAGAGCAAGAAATCAATTCTCTAATAGCGAAATGTCTAAAATATATGCAAATTATTTCTTTCAATTCTGGAGAGATACTCATCGAAAGAGGTACTTGTTTCATTTGAGACAGATTTTGCTGAATACATTATTTAGGTCGTAGGGTTGATTCAATCTACTTTGTTGTCAAAGGAAAATTCGGACTATTTACTTCAAAATCGACCGAAGAGGTCCAACTCGAGCTTGTCAACTGGAGAAAGAACTTTAAAACTGAGCATGACCAAGTCGGAGATCACCTTGAAAGTGAAACCAATGCCCACGCTAAAGAAAATGAAATCAAACTTTCAGTGCTAAGAAAGCTAAGAAAGCACAAACTCGGGTCACTAGCTAAAGATAATATCAGCAAATATCATGTAAAGGAAGCAGTGTACAGAATAAAAGAAATCGGTGAAGTGCTGCCCGGCTCCAATTTATTTGAGAACACGATAAATAACCCTCAAATCAGTGAATACACTGTGTTAGCAAAAGAGCCATCTGTCCTCATCGCGATCACTGCTGGTGATTACCAACGAGCAATACATGAACAACTTGCAGTCTACAAGAGCCGTTACAGGTTGCTCCAAAAAAACTTTTTGACTGCAGATGATCTCTCACTGAACAAAATTGCTGTGTATTTTACAGAGTTAACATATACTTCGAATGATGTTGTCTTCAAAGAAGGAGACCAGAGTGATAGCTTATATTGTGTAGCATCCGGAGGGATACACGTAAGACCATGATAAATTATTCGAGCTAAAAACCTTCATAAATAGCTGCTTCAAGACCGCAAAAAGCGAGACACTGTTGCACGAGGAGCGTCTTATTTGTATGGCTATAAAAATTTGATCGATAGTATGGTGGTAGGAGATTTCTTTGGGGATGAATGGTTCTTCGAGGAAAAAGAGCGAAAGTATACAGCCGTCGCAAAATCAGAAGAAACAGTGCTGCTTTGTTTACACTCTTCAGTATTATCATATCATCAACTAAAATGATTCTAATGTTTTTGATCAGCTTCTTGCAAAGTTGAGCTCACAAAATTCTGATATGGCTCAAAGACTGAAAGGGTATATGGAATTGAAGAGAGAATTACGCCGGAAAAAAAATGACCATCTTGACAAGAAAAGAGCAAGAGATTTTCACGTTAACTTAACGGAGTTGAAGGCCACCTTAAACCATCAGACAAGCTCTTTAGTTCTTGAAAATCGTATTGATAGCTTGAAACCTGAAGGGAAAAAATCCTGCCTAAAAGTCCAAAGTTTACCTGAAACCACATCCCCAAAGATAACTACCCTCATGAGTCCTCAACGAATAACTGCAACTAAGAGGCCAGATTCTCTATTATCCTTGGGCTCTCTTTCGAGTCCTCAAGGATCTAAAATCAGCTCTTTAGGTGACTTAAAAGCGAGAGAGAGAACTATTTACCAGAGTCATCAAATTCTAAAACCAGAATTCAAATGCAAGCCCCCTTTTAGAGGCGCATTCCAAAATTCACACTCGAAAAAACCTAGCATAGAGATCGATCTTTCATCACCGGTCAAACGAAATATTAGATTGGAGTCTCTTCATGATGCCGCCACAAAAAGAAATAAGACTGTTGAAAAACATAGAATTATTTTGAAATCCGAAACAAGTCCAAAGCTTTCAAGCAAAGATTTTTCAGTTGCTTATGACCTTGAGAGACCGGCAACGAGAGCAAAAGATGATTCGCTCTCGAATCAGCAGGGATTGTCTAGTGTCAAAGATCAAGTTACTTCGCTCACAAATATTTCTAACAAACTTGAAGAACTGTCCACAGCAATAACTCATAATTTGTATCTACTTGGTGTTCATAATACTAAAACAACACCATACTCTCACAAGCACACAAAATCAACACAGCTCATCAGAGATGGCAAATTTTGGGATCACAGCAGCCAAGAGTCTGAAATACTGTCATTTCGAGAGCAAGAGACTCAAAGGAAAAGTAGGCTCTAATGATGAGCTATCTTCTGAATATTGAACTATAGAAACTAACAGTACTCACTCATATTTATCTACGATAATTGATTATGAGCTACATGCATAAAGTATAAAATGAATATTGTTTCAGGTTTTTTTGTAGGCGTCTTCTGTGCTAATGTATCTGCGTAGAAATATAAAAATCTAACTTGCTATTTCCTCACTATTACTCTCGGTGTTTATCGGACTTTTTTTTGTTTGAGTTTTTCACTTGATACTAAATGAAAATGCTGCACGTAACTTCTAAAAGGAACACATATCCAGTCAAGAAAATTTCAAATGTTATTAAAATTACATTAAGAGCTTATTGTGTAAAGATATTTCTATCGTAAGCAACCTTTGCATCGGAAATCTAGTCATCATCACTATCGATAAGAGCTAAAATTATCCCAGGTACCAATAGAACATCTTGCAACTGCTGAACATCTAAATCTTTACACCTAGAAATTTGTCTTTCAAATATTTCTGATCTTTTCCTGCATCTTTAAAATTTTTATTTATCTTTCGTAAGTCACAAATGGATTTCCTATACAAGAAAGTTGGCGACTATCAGTATGATCCCAAATCAACCCTACTTGGGAAGGGTATTTTCGGAGAAGTTTACCTTGGAGAGCATAGCGACGATCCAAATATTAAGGTGGCAATTAAAGTTGTTTCATCTTCTGTGTTAGAAGCTAATAAGGAGCATCTCAAACTGTTCTTGAGAGAAGTCGAAGTTCTAAAAGGGATTAAAGGGAAACACGTGCTCGAACTCAAAGATGCAATTCAAACTGCCAGTGGAAACCTTTATTTGGTGACCAATTATTGTAATGGTGGAAATCTTGAGATGCTCCTCTACAAAGAAAAGAAAATTAGCGTCGAAGTTGCTTTGAAATATCTTTATCAAATTACTGAAGCCTTTGAAGAGCTTGCAAATCTGGATATTAAAGACATTTTTGGGAGGAAAATGACGATAATGCACAGAGACATTAAACCTTCTAATATTTTGTTACATAACGGAGAGATTGTCATCGCAGATTTCGGATTTGCAAAATTCACGGTTGAAAATGAGAAGGGGATCAAAAGAGATCATACAAAGCTTGGAACGCCGCTTTATATGGCACCACAGATCTTGGCGCGAGCTGATTATTCATATAAATGTGATGTTTGGTCAACAGCTGTTGTGATTTATGAGTTAATATTCGGAAAGAAGCCTTGGGAAGGGGCGTCGATACACAAATTATTGGACAATATAAGAAATCAGCCCCTCAAATTTCCAGCCCCTATTCCTCAAGAAGTTGAGGATCTCTTATCAAAAATGCTGGTTTACGACGACAGGAATCGATTCAGTTGGAAGGAAGTTTCAGCTCATCCGGCTTTTGAGTTACTGAAGAAGGATAAGAATATAGACATTGACAATTTAGCTAAGAAAGACGATACTCAGAATCTGATCAAGAAAGAAGGGTCTAAGAATTCGCCGGCAAAGATAGGAAGAATCGAAATATTATCCCAAGAACCCACCACGAAAGAAGCCATCGATGCCGAGCAGAAAAAACAAGCTCAGGCAGACCAAATTACACTAAATGTACAACCAACACAAGAGCAAAATGACAAAGCTAATAGAAAAAGCAAGATAAAATTCATTGAGGATTCATGAGAACGTCAGAGCCATCTATCTTTACTGGTGAAAAAAAAGGTTTTCTAAGGGTATATCGTATTTAACGGAAGAAAAAAAAATTTTTAACAATATCTGAATTCTGAATGTTCATGGCTTTTAACGAAGTTAATAATTTCTTGCTTCATATCTCTGCCATTTCCCTTTCACACAAAATCTCCCTTAACAAACTAAGCAAACAGCTAACTTGTAAAGGTTTCGTGATGTGGAATATTGAATCTAATTGTATATCGTATGGTATTCATGCAAAGAAGCTTAATTTTAAGCATTTTTTCCCCCTCAAGAGCGAATCAACTCTCTTTGGTCGAGGTCCGCATCAAAGGAGCTTTAGAAAGCAAAAAATTTCAAAATCATTAATATATAGCGGCTTATATCATTAAATACAATAAAGAAATTACGATTTTTATTGATTCTAAAGATTAAATGAGGACTCTTTTTAAAAACATCAGCTCTTAGGTTAAAATAATTTTTCTTGGCCTTAAGCAGAATATTGTGGAAGCAGAACTAGCGCGAAACCTTCTTATTTCTTACTCTTTGTGATACTTATGAATGAGACTCCCTTCAGGACCTCTTTGAATTCATTCAAAGAAAGCGACAGCTACCGAAACGGCAGCAAACCTTTTGATTATGGATCTCGGAACCATGCAGGACCTATCAGAGCAATAGACATCTTCCAAGATGGTCCTTCCGCAAAGAGTCAACTAAGTAATAGAGCAACCCAAGATCGAGCTTTAAAATACATTGATATACGGACAACAAATTTGGATAATATGCAGAAAAATTCATTCACCCCTAATGAATATGGTTTTGGTTCAAATAGACAAATAAATTTGGAGAGTTCAACTCAAGCCAAGCAAGAACTTGTGAAAGTTAACTATAGAAAGAGCAATTATGTCATTTCTCAGACAAGAAAACTCAATTATGCGACCAATATACCACTGGATTTATCTAATAATCATGACAGCAACAATAATCCAGATGATAAACAGCGGCCATCAGAGAAAAACCCCAATAATTGGATTCAAGAGGAGAATGCAATACAATTAAACTCAACCAAGCATAACACATCAACGAAACTAAATACTTTTAGCGAAACAAATCCTCAGAAAAGCTATGCCGAGCGAACTTTATTTGATAATACTACGAGGAGATCAGAATCAGACGATTTCTTGAGCGTAAACTTCATTCATTGATCTCTTTCTTCAATTTTTTTGTTTTCTTTTGAATTAGAGCATATCTGCTGCCAAACCTCACAGCACTATCTACCTACCAAGAAAGACCTTAAAGGTTGGAACTATCTTCCTCAACAAGCCATTAAAATTCGTGGGTTTTCCGGATGCTTTTCTTGAAATTAATGAATGCATTGTGGTTGATCTGTCTAACTACTCAGAGCCTAATCAGAAAGTTTCGTTCATTGAATGTAACATCCATTTTAAATATAGCAAGAGAGGAACAACGCCAAATCAGTCTCTCTCAACAAGAAGTAAAAAAAAAAATGACGAATTCGTGTTTAAATGGTATTCATAGGATCAAAAGATTCAGAGGAATTTCGGCATTCTGAAAAGAAAAGCTATTCTGACAATGCTTCAGGCATAGGGAATCATGGATCAATAGATATAAATTACACTGGCCAGAGCCATGCGAACAGTGGAACCGATGAAAAAGTTTTTTCTCTGTTTACTGTTAGACAGGCGACAACCATTGAACTGAGAGATTGTGAAATCAAAAGTTTAAATTTCGAGAAAGAACACGGCTTCGATGTTCCTTATCTTAATGATACAGCTTTTCTCTTGAAATATTCGAAAAGCACGTCAACTCACCGCGAAAGTAGTAACACTGGCCCGAGCCTCGTCATTAAAAATTGTCGGATAAATCGATTTATGACAGCCATTCAAAATACTTTTCTCTGCTCTATTTACATAGAAAAATGCAGTTTCAACGATAGTCGAGGCCATTCTATTAATCTGTCAAATCCTGAGAGCTTCACCATTCGAGAGAGCACAATTGATAAATCTGGAAAATCATGCATAAATATTAGATTCTCCAAAGACATCAGTTCTCAGATCCAATGCAGGGTTGTAATTGAGAATAATGAGCTTCTGAAAAGTAATTCTTATGGTATCAGCATCTTTGGAGAAAACATGACTCATCAAACTTGCGCTCTGGTCATTCGAAATAATTTAATAATTTCAGCCAAGAAAGATGGAATTGGAATCAAAAATCTCAATATTACTGGTATTAAAATTATAAAAAATGCAATTACCGAGTGCCACGGAAACGGAGTCTTTTTACAAAATGTAATAGATGGAAATTCCTCTGGACAGGTAGAATTAAGAGAGAACAAAATCTCGCAAACTCACCTGTATGGCATGACAATAATGGATACTTCAGTGCTTTCTGATAAAGATGAGTTTGTAGCAAATGAGAAAGGAGGAGTTATTATATCTGCAGGAGACGACGTCACTACTCTCGAAGCCTATAAGATTTATAAAACTTCTCCTTTGAGGTGTATTTTCAATTCCTCAAACTTCAACTCCAATAAGGACTCTGGACTCATTATCGTGGGATGTCTCAAAGGACCGATAATTCTCAATTCCTGTGAAATCTATGGAAACTTAAACGGCATTTTTATAAGACTCAAACAATTACTAAATTTTGGAGCAAAACCTGCTGGAGGTGAACCAAAAAATACGGAAAGCTACTCTCTGGGTCATGTATTACTTGACAAATGCAATATTTTTCAGAATAAAGATAGCGGACTTTATCTCAAAGCCCTGTATGAAAAGCTGTTTTTTAGAGAAACTTATGTACAAGAGAACAAACGATATGCCGTGTTTTTAGCAAACGAACAGGAGAAAAATTATCTTGTGCTCGAGAAGGGCAAATTAAAAAATTTCATCAGCGGTTTTGTTGGTGGAGATTGGGGTTTGCTATATGATCAGCATGAGCGGGCGTGCAAAGGAACTAAATGTAATATATTCTGAGTGCAAAACAAACTTGTGAATTATTTTCATTTGTCGATATTAGAGATTTATATATTAATGCATATCATATCTATTTTTCTTATCATTTTTCCTTTGCTACCATGAAGTACCTCAAATAAATAATTTTTGACTACCACTTTGAATTATGCATTTTTGATTTTTGATTTTTCCTTTATCTCGTGATATCAATGACAAAAGCAACTTTCTCTTGCATAGGCTCACACCAAAGATTCCTTGAAACCCTTAATTGTTTATCGATCAAAAATTATTGGTTCGCCAACGCTTATTGAACGAATTAAACAAGGTAGCAATTTTTCCAGAAATTTATTCCATATGACTGAGAGTAAAACCGCGAGTCCAGTGAGTATTCAAAGCGATGATGTAAGTCTTCTGGCCTTCCTTTTCAACTTCACTTGGAGCGAAGCCCGTTTTCCAAATGAACCAAAGCTCTTCATCATTTATTTGTCTATCTTCATCTATTATTGTTCGTCTTTTAAACAATTTCTTTAGAATATCCTCAGTCAGGAACAACAGATGTCGCTCGGGACTTGGAAAAACAAGTTTGACTTTGAAACCTCTTCAGAGAGTTCCGTTCAGCCTCTTATAAACCTTCAAAAAATTTCGTTTTGCTCGATGCATAAGAGTAGTTACGGGACCTTGCTGGCACCGACTAAAAAGTGCATGAAATTTTTTCCGTTCGACGAAAATCAGTTAGATTCTAAGTCTCAGCCATCGGTACTGGATCCGCCGAGGTAGCACCATCCTCCCTTTCATGTAGTAATCATTGAATTTAGTCGACTGATTCGACAAAGATCTACGAATATTTTCACGAATACCGAAGAAGAGGATCAAAGCTCACCAGATCCAATCAATCCAAAGTATCTTGAATTCGGAAAATCTCCTTTATTTCGAGGGTTGCTGAGTAAAAGCCAGTCTCCACTGATCCTTGAACAAAATCAGGAGTCTTCAGAGATATCCAAGAAAAAAAATTTATTTAAGTCTCCTTGCCAATCAAAATCCCCCTTAGCAAGAGGCACTTCATTAAAGTTGTTTCGAAGGAATTCTGAAAAGTCTCCATCTCAATTATTGCAGTTCGAAGACAGTTCTCAGAGTGGCACTTCTAATTTGCTTCCAAGAATCGACTCCCCAAGAGCCTCGAATATTCCAATGATATCAGCGAAAACAGTAAAGCTATTTCCTGACCATGACAATTAATAGAGATATGATACATTTTAGTTGGTTGATTATTGTATCAATGCAGATGGAAAATGTGAACGAGAAGTCATAATTATCGATTGTAGATTCAACTATGAATATCAAGGTAACTGACACCTTTACTGACTGTCTCAAAGCCTTAATGCTTAAATTAGGTGGACATATTAAAGGTGCCATCAGTATAAATACACCGCAAACCCTCCAGCAAATATTTTTTTCCGATCCAGAACTTTTGCTCAGAAAGGGATACATTAATGATCTCAAAAAGGATTTGAATGGTGTCCTCTCTCAACAGAAAGAAGATTGTGAATCTCTTCAAATGAGATACAAATCTGAGCCATTGCTCCCACACTCCCCAATGATTATCTTTTACTGTGAGTTCTCAATCGAGCGTGGTCCAAGAATGTTCAACTACTTGAGAAGGCTAGATAGGGAGTTCAACGAACATGACTATCCAACTTTAACTTATCCAGAAACCTATCTCTTATCCGGCGGTTATTCTAATTTCGTCAGCGAGTACAAGGTAATTTTACTTTTTGAAAAGAAATACTAACCAATCAAAAAAGGACCTGTGTACGCCTATAGGCTCATACACTCCAATGCTTGACCCACTATACAATGAGGAACTTTTTCAAGCCCAGAGCGAAAGCAGACAGCTTTGGAAAAATAAACCAAAACCTTATTCTAATAACGAACCAACTCTTCCAGAGAATTACTAAAAATAAAGAACGTTTAACTCTAACTATCCATGATTTGTTTATTTCTTTCTTGAAGGCAGTGCTTTTCTATAACCTCTCACGCCTAAATTATTCACCTCTTTGTTTTTTGGGGCTGAATTCTTCAGAATCTTTTCACGTGGAACACATTTGAATAAAGCGATCTATATGCATTATTTTGTTTGCTCTGTCAAAAAGAGTTATATAAAATTTGTCTATTTCTGTAAAAATCGAAATGAGAAGATGTAGAATGGTGAGTCAACTTCAAACACAAAAATATTATTGTTCTTTGATCAAATGAATAATTCGATTTAGAGCAAACATTATTGGACAGAAAATCACATTTTGAGAGAAAATCTTAGAAAGATTCTCCTTTTAGTATAAAGTCTTCAATAGCGTTAGCAAAACGTAAGAATACTTGCCGCTAAAAGCAAAACATTAATAATATTTGATAAACTGATTGGTATCAAGGTCACTAGTAGAATTTACAATGATTATTGAACTTAACACATTGCTTTTATTCACTGGTTAAATAAGGGTGTTTCAGGATTTCTTGAGGAGAAATTCGCTTCTTCGGATCAAGATGCAGCAACTTCAGCAATAGATCCATCAGATATTCACTGTCTTTAAAATTCTTGAGATATCCAGGAATGGTTTCTATTAGCCCATCTACCACTGCTTTCTGTCGGATGCGGATTTTATCATAAGCTCTCCCTTTAACAGCCAGTAGCCCTGTTTTGATAACTTTTTTCCCATTTTGCTCGACTCTGCTCCTCAAAGACATCCATAAAGGAACACCACTCAGGATCTCTAAAAGCATAGCTCCTAAACTCCACGTGTCGACAGCCCAAGCCGGTGTAATTCTCGCTAGCTCTTCAATTGAACTTCTCCCGCTTTGATTACTAATTATCAGCTTCAAAACTTCTGGAGGCATGTATTCGGGAGTGGCCATTCCCAGCGAGCCGACTTCTTTAAGGCTAAATGCGGAGCCAAAATCGATCATCTTAATCGTGAAAGGGTCTCCATTGGCTGCAACGCTATCTTGAATGAGAATATTATCCGGTTTAATATCGCAGTGAACAAGCTTCAAGTCCGATAACAGTCGAATAACTTCTGCCATTTGGCGAATGAATGCTTTTAGATACCTTGAATTTTCCTGGAACATTTTGAATAGATTCATATACTTGATCTATTATTTTCAACAAATCAGTATTTCACCACTCTGCCAAAAAAATTTTATGTTACCCCATAAATACGTTCTCCCTTGAGGAACTCTCCTTTAATTTCAAAAAGAGATTTTGATAGAGTTGGGCCTCCAAGTTCAAAAACCATCCAAAGGTCCTGAGACGTCTCAATGCAGTCGATAAACTTGATGATGTTAGAAATTCCTAAAAATATAAGAAAAAGTTGGACTCGCTATTGAATTTACCAGGATATGATTGCAATTTGCTTTGAGTAGTTGGATTTCCTTGGAAGAGCATCCTGCCGACTGCTACTTCATTCATGACAGTACTCGATGCTTTTTGAAGTATAATTTGTTTAGCAGCAACTTTCATCCCTGTGGCTTCTTGAATCCCGAGCCAAACGAGAGCGAAACCACCTCTACAAAGAAAAGATCATTGTTTTATGTCTTATTAAAATACGATACCTTCCAAGGAAACTGATTTTCTTATAGCCAGGGGGAAAACGGTCTCCATAACTTAATTTTTCTTCATCAGTTAGAGGAGAGGTTACCTTCTCTTTAATTGTCTCAGAATTGCTGCTTTTTCCTGTTAAAGGGACGGTTCCTTTTGGATTTTCTTTGTCCTGGACGGGAGCCTGCGTATCAGTGAGCGTACTACAACGAGGTTTTTGAGTTTTCGCAGATATAGTTGTTTTCTTCTGCACATTATTAGGCATTTTGCTAGAAGGCTTAGTTGAAATGGCCTGAGTGAAAATGTCCTCCCTCTTGTGCTCTTTTGATTCTTCTGGGTCCCTTTTGGAAGCTATTGAGCGACTTGTATCGAAATCTTGCATCGTTTGAGCTTTTATTTCTGTTTTCTTTATCTTCCCACTAATTCTCCTCAACTCGAATGCTCTTTCTTCCGATCTCTTGATTGATGCATCTTCACGTTCTATAGATGCCTCTCTTGATAATTGATTAGGTCTGTTATGATTTGGGGATGGTATTTCTTGTATTTGTGGAAGCGTTGTATTGCACTGCGCTCCTTTTCCACCATGATAAGTTATTCTCTCAGCTTCTAGATTCTTTGCTGATTGCTGAGAATCTTTATTACTAATTTGTGCTATGATTGATTTCAGTTTTGCAGCTTGCCCAGCTTTAAAACCTAATTTCTTAACGTCGATGTCTTGCAATGATACGCTCCTTTTATCTTCCTGAAGTACGTTTTCTCGATCGCTGGGAAGCTCTATTAAGCTTCTATCTCTAGGAATCGATATGCTATTTTTCTCAAAAGAAATGCTTGTATTCCCCGTTTTCTTTGACTCTCTCTGCTTAGTTTTTCCTTTTACAATTTTTTCTCTTGCCTGCGTTTTATTACTATTCTGGTTTGGCTTTATTTCCTTTTTTTGAATCAATGGCTCTTCTACGAGTACCGAAGGCATAGGGTCATTTAGTTTAGTCTCTCTTTCCATTTTTTGAAGAAGTTTCTCCCCTTCTTTCAGCATCTTTATCTCTGCAAATAGCTTTATCAGACACTATGTAAATAACAAAATAGAATTTACTGCGACTGGTATTGCAATATTTTAAGAAATCAGCGTTGCTCGATGCTTCGATTGATTTGACATATGAAAAACCCTTGGATTTGGATTGACTACTTTGCTTTTCAACTTTCTTCCCTGGCGCAAGCTTACTTTTTTGGTCAATTTTTTTAATAGATTCTTGCTTTCGAGGTAGGCTAGTGTCGCTTTCGATTATTTTGTTCTCTTCTAGTGGAATCTCCTTAAGCGCATCGTTTACTCCTGCCTGCTGCAATAGAACGTCCTTCATACGAGTTTTGTCATAGATTTGTCGTTTTTGCTCAACGTCGGTACTTTTTTGCTCAATGTCGGTACTCTTTTGTATTTCTTGCAGAGAAGTTCCTTCTTGAATCGATTGTTGTTTGGAGGTTTCATTACAATCATTTGTTTCATTGGCCAGTTTAGCCTTTTTCTCAGACATTTCTTTCTTATTCATATTTGACCAGCGTAAGTACTCTGCATAATAATCTTCATATGATTTAGTTATGGATGTCTCAGCCTTCTCACCTTCTGGTTCGCCTAGGATGCCATTATCACTATGAAGAATTAACGCAAGTTTTTGGAGTGAGCTGTACCCTGGAGATTGAGAAATGATTACTCTTGATTCATTTTGTTCTTTAAGAGCATAAAGAGAAGGCGTGTCTTTTTTTTGATTGAAAAGACTAGGCGTTTCTAGAGTTGAGGGTGTAGCATTTTGATAAAAAAGTTTCACGAATTGCTGGGATGAGTATGTAGGACTTAATGAAGATTTCTTATACTGAAATGATGTATTGGATGAGTTGTTTTCTCTGAAAGAGGTAATTTCTTTGCTGTCACTCTGCGTTTGTTCTAATTTCTGTCGATTACCGCTGTATTGAAGCATATGAAGCTGATCTGGTGTTTTGAATTTAGTTAAATAGCTGCTGGTAGAAGCTTTTCCCAATATGCTATTAGAGTTGGTAGTACCAGATGTTGATTGAGCTGTTGAGCCTTCTTTGGAGGCGAACAAATCGTCTATCATCTTTTTTATTAAAAATTTTATTGCTCAGAATATAGAGTCAAAATCAAAACTGGCTTAACTGCAGAAGTGAGCACATAAAGATAAAATCACATATCTACATAAGATAGTTAGACTGTCATACTTCTTTACGCAGTGGTTTGATGAATTTGATTGTCATTGGAGGTTAATCTTACAAACAGTTCAAAAAAATGCTCGAAATTTGAGTAGCTTCTTAACTAAAATCTCAATAAATTTTAATGCTAAAAACCCTGTCGCAGATGTGATGAATTTTACAACTAGCTTTTAACTCTCTTTTGCTGCTCAATTTTAATCGATATTCTTCATCCTCTTGTTTGTAGAGTGCTAAAACTCATACTTATGCTTGGGACTAGCAATCAAATTGGAAGAAATAGCGACATTGGATTGATACTGAAAAGAATTTTATAGTATAGTACTGAAAACTGAGTGATCACAACTGCCAATTTGACAGCATCTGTGGATATTTTGGAAACGTATTGTGTTTGTTATACCAGCAATGTTAATGCTCAGAAGTCCACTGATTGTTATGAAAATGGAATATTTGTATAAACTCTTTTCTCACTTTTTCAATAGAAAAAATTGTCTCCCCCCCCCCCAATAAATGCCAAATACCGCCTGGGTGTAGAATAACTAGGCACTTTTTATATTATTTTCTTCAAACTTAAATGAGGTTCTGATACGAACAAAAGAATTTGACAATCAAATAGAAAGTTGTTGTGTTATATAATTTTTGAACTGAGAAAAGTTTTACTTTAAAAAAAAAGAGAGTTTTTTCTTTCTTTTCTCAGATGTTCACCTTTATTTTGCTTGTGTTGCCCACAAAAAAATAAAATAAAAAAGAATAATGAAGACTACTACTACTATGCTTCATGCCTTTTAAATATTCGGTAGATAATCGAATAAGAAATTAGTGAAGTCAATCTGCCTCAGTCTGTTTACAGCTTCAATTATTCTTCGCGCTCATTATTTCTTTTCGCGATTCATTAGAATATTGCCAAACTCGCGAATGATTAAAGTAGTATTTCGTTGATTTTTTAGCAATCGAATCAAGGTAATTATAATTAAAAGCACAATTTTGAAAAAGGAATCCTCAAGAAAATCTCGATAATGTATTCCAACCAAGATCAAGATGCATCAATGAGCGACCTCAACGTCGATAACCTTCAGAATGGGCCTGGCGATACCGTGAGCTGCATTTCATGGGCTCCAAATATCCAACACAGGCTATTCGGAGTGGGAGCTTGGGATTCTAAGGTGAGAATCTATGATGTAGTGGCACAGATGCAGAAGTACCTTGCACTTAAGGCAACCATCAATCTTGATGACACACCTCTTTCTCTCTCATGGACAAACGATTGCACGAAAATGTTTGCTGGTATGGTCAACAACTATGTCTCATTGATAGACATCCAAACCGGAAAAGCCCAAAACGTCGGAGTTCATGAAGCTGGCGTGAAGGATGTGTATTGGCTTGAACGTGCAGGACTATGTGTTTCCCTTTCATGGGATAAAACAATGAAATTATGGGATTGCCGCCAACAGCAACCAGCTGGCGCCTTTAATCTCGGCTACAAAGTATTCGCATCAGATATGTATGAGAGCATGATGGTGCTTGGACTCAGCGATGAGAGAATTCTGATGGTAGATTTTAACAACTTACAAGCTCTCCAGAAGCCTGACTATATTGAGTCTCCTTTGGGTCAAGGCTCTCAGTTGACCTGTATTGGATTTTTTTCCAACGGAGAAGGACTGGGTGTCGGCTCGTTCGATGGAAGAGCGAATCTGTCAACGTTCAGTAAGGATAATTACAGCGGTAGAGTGAAGTTGAATAACGTCATGACATTCAAATGCCACAAAATTGAGTCAAACAATTCAAACCAACAAACCTTGTTCCCAGTCCATGGAATCGGATTCCATCCAAAATCGAAATATTTTGTGTACACTGCTGGTGCTGAAGGCAATCTGTTCTATTGGGATTATAACGCGAAGAGCAAGATCAAAACATTCTCATTCAAAGGCACTCCAGTGACTAAAGTGAAGATGAGTCCTGATGGTCTCCTCATGGCCTATGCGATCGGTTACGACTGGAGCAGAGGATTAGAAGGTATTGGAAGCTTCAAACCTAAAATCTGCTGCCACATCCTCCAAGATAACGAATTAGTCTACAAACCTTAAGCGGTATATTGGAATTAAGATGCTTGCATTAGGGTTTTAAGGAGGTGTTAAACAAGTTAATTTGAGGGGTAGTT
>ENA-UOUE01000516-UOUE01000516.1-compost-metagenome-genome-assembly--contig:-NODE-516-length-30711-cov-17.280016_pt1 | contig 30711 bp, 33 predicted proteins | sample MGYA00238146_ERZ747223 | MGnify/ENA primary metagenome ERZ747223 (study PRJEB28781, sample SAMN06268865) | compost metagenome | isolation source: single cell | place: USA: California, Emeryville, Joint...
GGCCATTTGATAGTGGACAGTTGCCCTATTTTTTTGAATTTATTCAATATTTTTTTCGAGGGATTCGTTTACATTTACCGAAATATAATCAACATAAATTAAAATAGTATGGATAACAAAAAAACTCGAAGCTCTGCACGATCAAAACGAGTCAGCAGCGGCTTAAAGGTCGTCGACGCTGAGTCCAGAAACTACGTCATACAATCAAGAATCGACGCTCTCGAGAGCGATTTTTACGAGTCACCGAATCGACTCGCAGAAGATCAAAGCGAAGACGACTACGATTTCGAAGACGAGCTTGACGACAAGTCTAAGAAAATCAAAAAGAAGAAGAAAGTCAAAACTGCGAAGAAGAAAGCGAGGAAGGACAACTATATCGTCAGAAACCTGAACCTTAAGAAGGTTCTTCGAGAAGAAGGCATCGATACCACCGAAAGCAAAGAAAGTAAGTTCCCAAACTTCGAGAACGTCAAGAGCGAGCCGCCGAAATACCCTGCGAGGAAATTTTGCTCGATTTGTGGAAACACTGCGAATTATACTTGTCCTAGATGCGGAGAGAAGTATTGTAATCTGAGATGTCACGATGCTCATAAGGAAATTATGTGTTTGAAATTTGATGCATTTTAGTCTCGTTTGAAAGAGAGGAATATCGTTGTTTAATAACCCAATTTGCTGTTTTTGTTTGATGGTGCATGTGTTATACCTTCACAACAAAATTTTTTCAGAAATGCAGGTGACCATGCCAATATTTGTGTATTTATAGCGTGATAGACTCATCTGAGTGATAGCAAAGGTTAATTTGATTTACCTGGGAGGTTTTTCTTAAGTCATTGATAATTCTAAATTATAGTTCCACAATCGGTGCTACTGTAATATCTAATCAAGAATAAATTAATTACGAGGGTATCATCGATAAACTGAAGGCAATGTTCGACCCAGAGCAACTCTATGGAGCCAAAGTATTTCTGAGAAGTTACGCCGACGCGATCGAATGCATCAAGTAACGTTCTCTTTCGTTTATTCCTTTCTGACCAACCGTCTTCCAGGCAATCCGCAGAAAGAACTGAATCCTTGAAAAGATACGAGGCTGTGATGAACAGAATTATCCAGGCCAAAAACACCGATGAAGTAGCTTCTGCGTCTTACCCGTGTCGTCTAACGGAGCTTTTTGTAGATTAACTTCGAGTACGATAAAGTTATCAAGGGACCCAAGTTCAAAGAAATGAAAGAATACAAGCTCTTCCAGTTTTCTAAGTAATTATCTCTATGGAGTTCAAATAAAGCTAATCTTTTTCCGCTATCAGCTATGTCTTCAAGAAATATTTCCCAACATTCGATGGGTACACAGGAGACTATGATGGACTCAAAAAGCTTTTGAATGAGGGCTATGACAAGTTGAGAAAGGACGCTGGAGAGCAATAACCTTGCACAGGATGTACTTTAGCGTGAGATGCATTTGTTTCATTGCAAACATGAACTGCGCCTGCGTGTAAACACTAAAACCCATCGGTTATTGACTTCATAAACCCTGAGAGACAAGAAAAACAGCTTCTTTTACTAAATAACGTCTTATCATTAGCTACCATTACAGCTCAAGGAGAAAATTGTGGCTTCTTAGAGTTCTTAGAGGGAAATATTACAACCATCGAAAACTATTCATTAGCAGTTGTATTATGATCATTGATCGTCCTAACTAGATCATGTAGGAGGTTTAAGGCTCGCATTGTAAGCATTTACTAAATGGCTCTAAGGGAAAAGATGTATTCAATTAGGCGTTCGATAGAATTTTGTTTAGTTGATTTACGGCTAATTTTTCAATTTTCACTACCGACTGATTAAGAATATGTATGTAGTTTATTAATAGACGGACGGACTCTTTTACAGAGTGATCTTAGCGGTCTTCTTCTTGAGATACTCAATAGCGATCTTGTCGCCTTGTTCTTCAAGGAGTGGAAGGAGTGCATTGTAAACCTATTATTTTAATATGAAATAAGCCAGCAAAGATATAAAATTTCTTACTCTTTCATGGTATTCATTGATGTAGTCAACGTCAGCCTTGGTCAACTGAGAGTGGTCAAGGAGTTCTCTTTCATAAGGGCAGAGAGTGACGTTTTCGAAACCGAGGAATTTGCCGTCGTGTTTCTTGACGACAACCAAGATGTTTTCAGTTCTAATACCGAAACCTCCAGCCTTGTAGTATCCAGGCTCTATATATGAAAGCATTATTAACTGAAAAAATAAGTTAGGCTTCATACCGTTGGTCACGACCATGCCTTCCAAAATAGGCTCAGATCTGTACTTGCTGATTCCGTGTGGTCCTAATCACATCATGGTTAATGAATTGGTCTTTCAAAAAGAGTTCAGATCATACCTTCATGGACGTTCAGGAAATAGCCGACACCGTGTCCAGTACCATGGCCGAAGTCCAATCCTTTCTAAAAATTCACTGTGAGTTTACAAAAAAGCTATCAATTTACAGCCCAGAGATGTCTTCTGGCCAAGACATCAATATCAGCTCCGCTGTAAGTTCCGTTGTTAGGGAACGTAACTCTCTCAACGTCCAAATTACCCAAGAGAACTCGAGTAAAGGCGTCTTTTTCTTCGTCAGTTGGTTTACCAAAGTGGGTGGTTCTTGTGATATCGGTAGTACCGTCCCTATTATATGCATAAGATACCATTGAATGAAATCCATTAGAAGGTAATTGAATTACAAGTATTGACCGCCTGAGTCAAGGAGGTAGACTTCCTTATTGTTCAGGACAGCGGCTGTCTTTTCTTCAGGCTTGTAGTGAACGATGGCTCCGTTAGATCCGATTGAGGAGATTGCTGGGAAAGACAATCCCTTGTTGAGCTTTTGCTCGTAGCGGATCGAGTCGAGCTTCTTAGCGCCAGTGTATTCAGTGATGTCGTTCTTGCCCTCAACGTTAAGAGCGTGGTCCAACCAAGCGAAGTATCTAACGACAGCAGCACCGTCTCTGACATGGCAATCTCTGAATCCTTGGATTTCTCTAGCGTTCTTGATTCCCTGTGTACAAAAGGCAATTTAGTTAATTGCATTCAAGTGATTGGACGAAATTACCTTGAGATGCTCAATGATGGATCTGTTCTTGCCAATAAGAGCGTCTTGGTTCTTGAAAGATTGATAAAGAGCAGCATTGCAGCCTGATCTGTTGACATAGGTCTTTGTTTCAGTGTTAGCAACAGTCTCTTGAACGGAATCATAAGGCTTGACGGTGATATTGAGTCCCTTGAGATAGGTCTTCACCTCCTCGGACAGTCTGTCCTCTTGGATGAAGAAGGTTCCAGATGGGTTAATGGCATCACCTCCGAAATCGTAACTTAACCAGAGATAGGAGATGATCAATGGAGTGCATTCAGCGTCAGTGGCTCTAAGGTTCAAGGTCCCTGAGAGGTCATGTGGTTAGAGGGATCATAATGAAGAGCTTTGGCTTACAGGCAATTTCACAAAGGTCAGTCACGAGGTAGTTGACTGCTCCAGCGGCTTTCAACTCCTTTCCGATGTTTTGTAACTTTTGCTTTGCTGATTCACCGGCGTAAGAGTCATCCAAAATATAAACTTTGGTTTGAGGGACTGGAGGTCTTTCAGTCCAGATTTTGCCGACTAGATTCTCCTTCAATGGCTTGAAGTCGATTCCTTTGTCCTTGAGGTACTTTCCTCTGGCTTCAGCGGTGTCTATTTGTTGTGTTTTAGGTTAGTAATAGGCTTTTTTTTCCGATGATTACCGATTGTGACAAGGAGTGGGTCATAGCCGCAGGTTTCGCCGGATTTGAGGTTGCTGGCAACCCATTCGAACCAAGTTGGCTCTCCTTTAAGCATTTTTCTCATCTCCCAGCCAGCTTCTAATTGTTTCTCGGCCTAATATTGAATGGTTAATCGGATAAGAGGCGCTAATCGACTCACTTGTAAGAAATATCGAGAGTCAGTCCAGCAGAGGGCTTGGTTTTGAGTGACGACGCAAAGACCGTTGGATCCAGTGAATCCGCTGATAAATGCGATCCATTCATCAGAAACTGGGACGTATTCGGTCTACGTATCACAGGTGAGGAATACATTGCAAGGGTGAAAATTACCATGTGAGGGTCGGAGTGAGGAACAATGTAGGCCTGAACGTTTTGTTCAGCCATGAGAGTCCTGAGGGACTTCAATTTTGATGAAGCTTCCACCATTGTAGTTTTGATTTTCTGATTAATTATCAAAGATTTCGTTGTTCTGAAAGATAAGAAAGATTCAGACGTGGATATTTAATTTGGAATTTTAATTTAATATGGTAAAACAGCTGAGCTTCTCTTGTGATTGAAAAATGCAGAAGTACAATGAGAACTTTTTTCCATTTCTCCCTAGAATAGACCAAAAGTTTTACCTTTAGAAAATGCTTGAGAAACTTCTCCTCGACATTCTTAGATCCGAGTCCCCATGGAAATCATTGACTTGTAGTTTCATTCGAAACGCTAGTAGAGCAAGCCAGTTGAATTTGATTAGTCTGATCGTTCAATTTTGCAAGCAGGCCATCTTATTTGAGAAAAAAATTAATCCATTTTGGAAGAACATTTAGATATTTGAAGTGCTCAGAGTGAATGATTCCATTAAATCCTTCGAGTGTTTTAATTTTTCTGCTATACCATCATTGCATCAGAAAAATCGCTCCCACCGCGAGGTCAATACTGATAGTGTCCCTGTCTTAGTTAGAGCTGGAAATGCTGTTACTAATAAATAATGATTTAATGGGAGCTGCGGGTTGGCTTTAAGAAGCAGATTATTTGATATTTCTTCAGAAGAATATATCAATACATAGTTTTTCATTGCTCCGATCCTACAGCATTTTACAAAGAGGCCTACTTATGATGCTTATGATGTAGAAAAATATCTATTTCTGGTGAGCAATTACAAGTTATTCTTTTTGAATGTGTCAAGGCTAAATTGTGTAAAATTCACTGAATAGTAGATTAGAAAGAAGCATGTATTACTAATAATATTATTATTCCGTAATGACCATGTTGACGCCGAGTAAAAACTCTGCCTCACATCGACGATTAGGTCAACTCCAACTATGAGACTCAAACTTAGCACCTTCCCTCAAATAATTTTCAATTTTGTGAGTAAGATTGACGCTACTTATACCTATTGACGAATTATACTAGTTTCTAAAAGCCATGCAGCAATTTTATATAATTCTGACTCGAATTCGCTGAATTAAACTATTCGATTGATTTTTGATATCTTATGCTTCATAAGAAAATCGAAAAAATCAATCCATTAATTTCATGCACAACGCAGAAGAGCGCCGTTTCCCAGAAAGAACCCCCACTTTCACTCCAATAAAACCCTCTCGCTCTCTCGATACTCCGGAAGGCAAGGCAATGAAATGGAGGATATTCGCAGTGTCATATCTCTCTTATGCCTCTCTCCATGCAGTTCGAACTTCCTGGGCCTATGTCAAAGCCGATGTCAGTCGGGATTTAGGCTGGTCTCTGATATTCATGGGGAACCTTGATATGTGTTTCCTGCTTGCCTACGGCTTCGGACTTTTCGTGAGCGGAACTATTGGAGATTATATCAATAGAAGAAAATTTCTCGCGACTGGGATGTGGATGGCGTTTGCGGGGTATTTCGTAATGTCGACAGCGAGTAGCTTAGAAGCAATCAAGGGCTGGTTTGTGAGATTGGCGTTCGCGTTCAATGGATTTGGCGAGTCAACAGTAGCTAAATTATTATAAGTGAGTTTTTAAATGTTCGAATAGGGCTGGCCTGGACATATTGCGCTGATTGGGGCGTGGTTTTCTGGGGAACACTTGAAAACAACAATGGTACGCTGAAAACTCTCAATATATTGATATAAACATGTTTCGTGTATTGTAGGGACTATGGAGCTCATGTCAAAACGTAGGGAACGTCATCGGTCAGCAGCTGGGTCATTTTTTGGATGTAAAGTCGAATCCAGAAGCCGGAGTTTCCATTGAAGAAGCTGCATGGAAATGGGTAATTTTACCTTTTGCGAATACCTGTTGAGAATATAACTATTAGCCTCGGGTCATCATGGCGGCCAGTTTCTTAGTCGCAGTTTGCGCAACCCTCATCACAATGTATGTCTACCACGATCCTGAAGAGGCTGGTTTTGTGAATCCTCATCCTCATACACGAAAGGAATTAGAATTACAAGGTAAAACCCTAAGTTATATGATTACCTATTAAAGCGTCATTCTATAGAGATGCATCCTCATCCACATAAAACTTTCCATGAGCTTGAGCACCACCAACGTGATGAGCCTCTTCCTAGTGGAGAGCTTAAAAGCAAATTGATGGCTAAAATCAAAAACGGGTGTCAGCATTTCACTGAAGTTTGGAAAATACCAGGGTAGTTATGTCTGATTATGCTTCTCTAATCCAACGTGATCAGCGTAATTACCTACGCGCTATGCTTTGCAGCTACGAAATCCGCTGGTTATGGTGTCATGTTTTGGCTGCCTGTCTACCTCCAAAAAACCATCGGCTTTACTACAGTACTATAAACGTTCTTTAGAAGAGCTAACTTTAAATATCACAAACAAAAAGGAAATAAGTTGGCTACTACTCGCCTACGAGACAGGGCAATTACTTGGAGGAGTTACTGCGGGTTATATTTCCGACCGACTTCGCTCAAGGTAAGCTGCCTTTCCAAGGTGTTCAGAAAGAAATAATTCCTGTTCACGCAGAGCGCTTGTCCTACCGTTCTTTCTGTTCACAGGCGTTCTGGTATTTATGATTCTAACAGGGCTTACCAAACAGAATTATACTATGTTCTTATTTTGTCTCTTTCTTGCTGGGCTATCGATAGGAGCTCCTTATAATCATATTAATGCTGCGATAGCTGCTGATCTCGTATAAAAAATTGAAGTGATTCTAGAGACTCATGTACTAAATTATCACAGGGTACGAGCGAAGTTACTAGCGACCGAAAAGGTGCAGCCTCGGCTATACCAGGCATAATCGACGGAACTGGTTCGCTACTAGCTGCAATTACCAATCAATTAATTCCTTTTTTCGGTGGCAGCGTCTTTTGGATTTTTACAGGTAAGCTTGCCATTATTATTAACAGAAAATGATTAAATGACAACAGGATTTTGTTTCCTTGGAGGAGCCCTTCTTACCCCAATGGCAAAAAAGGAGTATCATAGGCTTCAGGCTGGAGAAGCCTTCCTTCGAATTGAAGATGGAGGATCTAGCCATTAAATTCGACTCTAATTCAGACGACATAAATGGGAATAATAAGCCTAAATTTCAGAACTAAAGGCTAAATTATAATCAAGAGGATCCGCATGTTTTTTCCTCATGTTTTTAAATCGCAAGGTTTTGTATGAACTCTCCAAGTAACCCCAAGTAACAACGAAAACTAAGTTCATCTATAAAGTACTTTTCATCCCATCCCACTAAGAGTGTTTTGTTGCTCTGTGAAAACTTGCAAATTTGAATATGATTTTCAATGTATCTTTTATTAGTGCAGATAATGCACTGCAAGTTGGACTTCGAATCAGTTTCTCCTATACTACCTTTCATCTCTTTTCAGAGAGACTCTGTTGATCTGTATTTTCCTATGTAACGTGACTTCTCTTTATGGTTCTCAAAGAACCAAACGCAAATTCAATGATATATAAAAACTCTTTCCTAATATAGTCCCAAATACAGCAGACTAACTTCATCCACACTACTCTATCATTCTAGCCGCTTTTACTGTTCTCTTTAAATATAATAGACGTGCGAAGGCATTTTGCTCTCCATAAAGTTAAAAATCTAATATGAGGTTCAATTTACGAGAGATACGAATCTAATAACGATTCACATTTAATTCCCAATAATTGCTCTATTACTCATGCAATTTGAAAGGGACAAAATTCCTAGCTTCGGTCCACAGAAAACCCTGCTTTCCCTCGATAGTCCTGAAGGGAAGGCTATTAAACGACGGGTATTCATCGTCTCATACCTCTCTTATGCTTCTCTCCACGCGGTCAGAACGTCTTGGGCCTATGTCAAACCAGATGTCAGCCGAGATTTGGACTGGTCGATGATATTTATCGGAAACCTTGATATGCTCTTCCTGCTTTCCTATGGCTTGGGACTCTTTATTAACGGCACAATTGGAGATTATTTAAACAGAAGGAGATTTTTAGCAACTGGAATGTATATGGCTTTCGCTGGCTATTTTGTCATGGCGCTGGCGGGCAGCCTGCAAAGTATAAATGGCTGGTTCATGCGACTCGCATTTGCTTTCAACGGATTCGGAGAATCAACGGTAGATAAACCTCCAGTGCAAAGTGTTAATATTTTCTCTCATAGGGCTGGCCTGGGCACATCTCGTTGATAGGAGTTTGGTTTTCAGGTGACAGTCTTAAAACAACAATGGTAGACTTCTTTCCTTGCAAATGTACAGAAGAATAATGATGTAATTGTGATTTAGGGGATATGGAGCACTTGCATAAACGTGGGAAACGTCATCGGCCAGCAAATAGGTCATTTTTTGGACGTAAAGCCCAATGAGGCAGCTGGCGTCACAAATAAAGACGCAGCATTTAAATGGGTACGCTCTATTCAAGGCATTAGTACTGATAATTGAAAAAATTAGACTAATGTCATCTTGGCATCAAGTTTCTTGGTCGCGCTTTGCGCGGTCCTCATCTCGCTTTATGTCTATCACGATCCTGAAGAGGCTGGATTTGAAAACATCGATACTCCAGTCGAAAGAGAGCTGCAAGGTATGAAAATATTTCAGTGCAAAGTAATAGATAAACAAAATACCCAGAGATAAAGACGATTTCCCGTTTCGCTTCAAGAGATTGCGAGCACCAGCACCAGCTGCCTACATCTCCAAGAGTGATTAAGGATAAATTAATGACGAAGATCAATGCAGGCTATCAACATTTTTTGGAAGCTTGGAAGATTCCCGGGTATCAATGAGCTAGCACGCACAGTTATCTAATGTATATTGCGATTAGAGTAACCACTTACGCGTTGTGCTATGCAGCGACGAAGTCCGCGGGATATGGAATCATGTTTTGGCTTCCGACCTATCTCCAGCACACCATTGGATTTACCACGGTATGATTTTCAGCTCCCTCCAATGGCTTATCATCTCTGTCAATTTTAGCAAATCAGTTGGCTTCTACTGGCGTACGAAATGGGCCAATTGCTTGGAGGTGTGACTGCGGGTTACGTATCTGACCGACTTCACTCAAGGTAAAAACATCTTTAATTGAATGAGGTAATGACAATATATTTGTCCAGAGCGTTGGTCCTACCGTTCTATCTTTTCTCGGGAGTCCTCGTTTTCATGATACTCACAGCGCTTACCAAGGATAATTACTTCATGTTCCTATTTTTCCTGTTTCTTTCTGGAATATGTATCGGAGCGCCCTACAATTATATCAATGCTGCAATAGCTGCCGACCTCGTATCAAACTCCCAAAATTTAGGTGCTCATGTAATAACTTGCCATAGGGTACAACAGAGGTCACCGGAGAGCGAAAAATCGCAGCCTCGACGATCCCAGGCATAATCGATGGGACCGGGTCGCTGTTGGCTGCAATAACGAATCAGTTAATTCCGTTTTTCAGTGGAAGTGTGTTTTGGATTTTTACAGGTAATAATTCTATTGGTGTTGATTAATTTACGATTTTTCAAAGGATTTTGCCTCATTGGAGGCTCGCTGCTTGTTCCTCTTGCAAAGAAGGAGTATCTTAGGCTCCAATCAGCTGGTCTTCTTTCAAATGAACACTTGTATTGAACAAGAAGTTTTTTCTATAAATCGGATATTAGAAGAGTCTAATGACTCAAAAGTTGTAAATATATGTGCTATAGAATCAGATCAATTTCATAAACATTATGGTGATTTATTCCCGAGTTTTTGAACTAAGGGTTTAAGCTCGATGTATTCTAAGGCCAAGTATCTAGAGGAATCAATTTGATCGTTGAATTATACGGTGAAAAGATTTTTTTTGCCGTTGTGTCAGTATTTTTATCCAACATCTTTGAACCTTGTGTATCATGTATCTATATTGTTACGCCCAGGTCGCAAAGGGCACTCTGAACTCCCTTACTTCCACTACATTTAACAAATAATTTTCGTAATATCTAGCTAAGGACCGTTGATTTTCGAATTCTGTTGAGCGAAAATTGCGGTATTACGTAGCTTTCAGCAATATAAAGCATGGAAATTGCAATTGCGAATCTGATTATTATGCATCATCGCAATAAAAGACTGGAAATTAACAGATAATCCGGAGTAAAAGAAGCAAGCGGAATGTCAGTGTGTTAAGCTATGTCTATACAAATCGCTGAAAAAAAGCATTAGAAAAGCGTGTATTGTAAAGAAAGATTTTACTCTATCAAAAGTGACATGGTGTTCTGGAAGCGTTCTGTCCTGTCTTGGCCGCTGCTGGAATTCTAATCCCGCAAATTATCAAAGGATGTTTCCAACAATAACTAATATTACCAATCTCTTGATAAGGAATTCTCGTTTCATGGTAATGAATCCGCTCGGGTTCATGGACTTTCAATACTATCAAGGCTAAATTACATATGAAAGCAATAATTTTGTTACTCTCGATTTCTCTTTGCTCAATCCCATGATTGATTTTGTTTTTTAACGTCGCTGCCAATGATCCTTTAATTTACGTTATAACCGCTCTTGCGAAACAAAGAAAAACTTACCTGGCTTTGTTGCAATGTCAATACCTCGGTGACTTCCCCTCATCCCATCACTGGTGGAAAGCAACCCCTTCGCCTCAGTGTCATTCGTCGCTTGATAGAGACCTTTAGTATTATTTTCCGAGGGCTTCGCTTCTCTCTCGAATATTCTTATGGGAAATGGCCCAGAGCTTTCTAACACTATCATTTGTTAACTAAACGGGCATTCAATGCTCTTACATGCTCTCTCGTCCTGATATAATTTAAGAACGGCTTCATCAGCAGCTTTCTACAGTTTCATTCAGGACAATATAACAAAGCAGTGCTGTTACCTGCCACTTCTCTATTCTTTGGTACGGAATATCTTCCTTTTCTTGCGGCAATGGGCGCCTCTTCCTCATTTCTTCGTTCTCCTCTTCCACCGTTTTATACAGCCTTTTTGGAGGGAACCTGCCTGATAGCGCATGACCATATACTGTCACAAAGTCAACTTCTCTAAGATCATAAGGTTTCGGTTTCTCTTCCTCTACCTTTATTTCCGGCTCTACAACTCCTCTCTCCCTAGCTAATCTCTCTTCCCTCCTGCGAATATAATCCTGGTAACGCTCTAAATCTTTAATCCTTTGTCTCGCGTATATCGGAGCAGGGGATTTCAACTCAGCAGCAGGCTCTTTTTCAGTAATTTGCTCCGGTTTGGGGGAAGCAACTACCTCAGCACGAGTCTTTTCTGGTGTGGCTTGGATTTTTGTCCTTGGCACAAGTTCTTTTTTAGGGGTTTGCTCCTCTTGAGAGGGAATGGCCTCTTCCCGAACCTCTTTTTTTACTGGATTAACTTGGATTTTTGTCTCTGGCACAGGCTCTTCCTCCGATTCAGCGTCTTTTTCAGGTGCTTGAACCTTTTGCTTTGTAGGAGAGACGCTGCCTGTAGGAGAAACATCGCGTTGTTGGGTAGATCTCGCGGCAGTAGATTTGCTACGCAACAACTGGGCCGATTTGTTCAATTTATTCAATTTTTTGCGATTATATTGGTCTTTATATTCAGAGGTAAAGTTCTGGTAGACTGGTGGCTTAGGCTTCGAACCAGGCTTTCTTTTCTTCTTTTCTTTTATGGTCGCTCGAAGGATAGCTTTCCTCGCATGTTGGTCTTCAAGCGCCTTAATCTCTTCAGGATCAAATTCATAAAAAGCTTGTTTCCCATCGGGACTATAGGAAAAGTTTCTGTATTGATCCATTTTTTCGGTTGCCCAGTGATCGATCGTCCGATTCATCTTGAATTTCAGCCTGTTCTTTATGCTCTGGGAGATTAGACCGGTATTCGAGGTCCGATAATTCCAGACTTCGTTTTCTTCGTCTTTCCAATTCATTATGGCATCCCTTTAAGTCCGATTAGATTGAATTAGCGATGAAGTTTTACATTGAAGGTTCTTTGACTCGTTTTTCTAGAGCTGATATTCCATGGACTGGTTCTATAGCGCATAATTAAGGGAATTTTCAACGAATAAAGAAGCCAACCTTTCTTAATTTCCTCTTGAACGCGAGTTTGTGAGGCAGTAGACGCTCTCGGTTGCGAATCTTTCTTCGGTAATCGGTCGGACATACTGAGAAATTGTTAAAGTATCTCAATAAAATTTATTTATCAGAATATCAAAGATAAGCAATACTTCTGAGTCAAATTGCCTCGCTTAGATTCGGCAGGCTCTGTGAAGCTCACCCCCAACACAGTAATATTTAAGAACCTAATAACGCGCAAGAAGGTTGAATGATGATGAGAGAGTGAGTCAATTCGTTATATTTTTGAAAAAACTTTATCAACTCTTCATTTAGAGGAAAAAGGCTAGCACTAATCAACATTTCGAGGACTTCCATTCGAAGGAAACGTTATTGCATAGTCCTGTAGTCTTTGAATTATAAAGTTGAGACGGAGAAGAGTGAAGCATAACAATACTACTTTCCATTGCTGTGCTTATCGCATTAAGATTTATTTCAAGAAAACAGAATAAACTCAATTAAATATTATTGAGAGCCTCTCATAAAAAAAAACAAAACGACTCCATTATTTGTTTGGTAATATGGCAGAACCAGGCCAAAACGACTTCCGAAGTAAATCCACAATAGATGCGAACAACGCCATTAAACTCTTCAACCAGGCAGTTTAGGGAACTATAAGGGAGTTATGCTCTGCGCTAGACCAAATGAAAACGTTGGTCCTGTTATCCAGAGGTAAGTCTGGGTCTCAGGTTGCACTTATTTAGCTATCGCAAAAAGACCATTCATTTCGAGAGTCGATCCCAAAGAGCCTCTTGGACTCACCCCAGCGAAGACAACCAAAATAGTTCACGTCTATAAACCTTATGGTACCTGCTTATTTCTTATTCAGAGCTCAAAGATTAAATTTCAGGAAGCGATCTCATTCTTAAGCGCCACCGAGCCTGGCTCGAAGAGTTCAAAGAGAGAATCCGGCAGAAAAAGGAGCTGGAATTAATCAGCAAGATCAACGAGGAGGAAAGATTCCATAAGGCATCGATAAAACCTAACTTCAATGATAGATTAACCTCATGAATAGATCAAGCAAAAGGCAGCGGAACAACGCGAGAAGATAAAAACATACAAAAACGAATTTGATAAATTGACGAAAGTGTTTTTGGGAACCGAAGTTGACCAGGACGCTCAATGCGAAAACGCAGAGACCAACAAGAGACAATTAACGGAAGAGCCAGCCCCTGAAAAGCCTCGCATTGAGGAAGTGGAACAGCAGCCTATCGCATCTGCCAAGTAGTTATTGAGGCATTATTTGTCGCTGAAAAAAATTATAAAGGCAAAGGGCTAACGTGAATATCGCAAGCAGTCAAGAGCTGGATAACCAAAAGGAACTTAAATTGTTAGAACAGCAAGCGAAAGAGCTTGAATCACAATTAAGCCCGGTTCCAGTAGATAGCATTTACACTACCATATTAACTCATAATCTCCTCAAAGAAAGCACGTAATAAAGCCACCAAAGACTTGAGCGAGAAGAAAAAGCCAAAATGGGCCTATTCTGAGAAACAACTCGAAGAAGATGAAGATAAGGAGGTTGATGAGCTTCTCCAATTTACCTCAAGTCTCGATTACGAGAAATACATTAATGACTTGGAAGTAGGTCTTTTGCATAAATGGGAGGTTAAACGAGAGTTTTATTAGGTGAAAAATATGGTGGCGAGCCTGAAGAAGAGGATCGATGAGCTGAGAAAGGAGGATGACTGGAAAAAGAAGATCGTTGAGCAATGGAACAATGAGGCTTCTGAAAAGCCTGAAAAGCGAAATCTAGCTAGCGAGAGGGTCAACACGGAGAAACAAGAGGATGCTCAAAGCCGTATGTCAGAGGCTACGAGCGTGGCGTCTGAAAAAACACACAGTAATGATGATAGCAATTGCTGAGTTAATGAAGAAATAGGCAGCATTAAGAGTTTGAAGGACCAGATTGAGAAAAGAGAGCAACATAAGCAAGAGTGGGACAAAACCGTAAGAAAACCCTTTCATTGTTGGGCGTTTATTGGTGAACGTGAATATATCATAGTCCAATCCTGAGAAGAAACAAGCTACATTGGAAGAGCGTATCGCTAAGCACATCGCTGATGAAATTCTGCGAAACAATTCGGTAAGTTGTCAGATTAAGAGACATTCTCATTTTTCCCACTTTTAGTCCCTCAGACACGTGCACTCCAATCTGTCAATTCGTCGAATACTCGAACAAGAGGCTAGACAGCATTTGGAAGGTAAGAAAATAGTTAAAGACAATCATGCCTTATATTGTCATAATAAAATTCTACTAGCGAGTAGGTCGATTCAGAAACCGAAATTTGTGGAAAACAAGGAATATTTCCTGAGACGGGGCGACATCGATCCTTCAAACCTTCCTTACTTGCACCGTAACCCTGCTGTATAGTGTTGTAACCCGCAAATATTTCAACTTCATTGGGGTAAATGGATAATATACTTTTTATATCAGTTTTATTTTTGGATTACCTCGCACCAATCTTGAAGTTTCATAATCTCATCAATTGACTTTGAACTGAGGAATAAAGATGCAATGAATTTATCAAATTTCTTGAAAAAATAAGAAAAATCCCTGATGATAGCACTGTTTTCAAAAAAACAACAAATAAGTAAAAATCGTTCATAATTTTCATTTATAGATACTCCTTAAGTAGCTATAACAAAAAAAATATGCGATATCAGTTTCAATTCTAATTCGAGCCTAATGGAGGCTTTCTTTTACCTTGCCTGGCAGCTTGGCACAATTTATAATACTCCAGCTTGAATTCTTCGTAGTAGCCTTTGAACAGGTTCCTAAATTCACTATGTGAATAACACAAAATATTAATTTGAAAAAATAAAACTCAGATTTACTCAGGAGAAATATCGACTTTAAATCTCTGAGGCTTTGGTGAGTTTTCCATGGCGCTGGCTATTTTGAATTTCAATTTCGCAAAAGGCAGGTGGTCAGGTGCAATCTCTGAAATTTAGATTAAGTTTTGATAACTCATGAAGGAAGTAAAGGTGAATACTATGAAATTATTAGATTAGACCAGGTAAGCAATTGGAATATCTTTACCCTGCTAAAAGATTTATCTGCTTGCTCTGGTTCAGCATAATCGCGCCTTTTTTCATTTGAAACTCCATTTTTTCTTCCTCCAGCAGTTTCTTCAGCTTCTCCGTGGGGGTATTCAACATAATCCTAGTCTCCATTACAGCAACAACCTCCAAAAACAAACTGACCTGGTCCTTTCTAAATCAATTTCGAATTTATGTTCTCTCGCATAGTCAATCAGATCTTTCGTATGTTGTCTCAACGATTTCTTGTACTTCGCGTTTAGACCATCCAAAACTTTTTCTTTTGAATGGAAAATATCAAGTATTAGTCGCTCTTCAATACTGCTTTTGAAAAATTTACTTAAATATTTCATTTTGAGCGTAAATTCAGCACCGACGCAGTCCTCTGCAATTTTTTCATGCACGTATTGCTGCTCTCGTTTCATCACAAAAGCTGAAGGAAGAATGAGCTCATCGCCTGAAAAGATACACGATTAATAAGAAAACAGCCCTCGAGAGCATAAAACTACTGAAAGTGGTGTAAGGGAGGATCGTGTCTTTGATGATCGACTCATAAGAGACTATTTGATTAGGGTTCTTTCTTTTGGACAGGGCGGCGGCATCCTTGATACTCGCACTCGCAATGTTAGAATCTTCTTTCCTCATCGTCATCGGAGACACTGATTCATTCAGCAAAGGAGTCGGAAGGAAATCCTTCTTAAGCGAGACGTGCGCTTGAGTCTTTGGAAGCAGCAAGTGAACTTGAGGATGAGGATGAGGCTGAACCGTTGTGATAATGTCTTCGGGAGGCGGAGAGGTGTGAGCTTGCTCGTCGTTAGCTCTTACAAAAATGCTTTTTCTTGCCTGAAGCCCTTGTGGCAAAAACGAGGTCCTTCGAAGCGTATTAGCGCTGCCAGGTGAATCAACCTCGGCGCTATGGCTTGTGGCAGGTCGGTGAACGTGGGGCTTATTATGTACAGTTGCATCGCTTTCCTCCTTTTGCATATTCATGGCAAGATTTCTCAATTTCCTATCAATAGTCAAGGAGTTTTCATTATATGATTCCCAATATAATTTACATAAAATCGAGCATAACCTCGAATTTCGACTTCGCATACTTATCAGTGACAAGCTTAGTTGTCGAAGTGCTCGTTTTTCTATTCGCTCCGAGCTCTTTGCTCTCTTTCGCGATCTTTTCGCGTTGTTTCGTCAGAGTGCTTTCGATTTTCGCGTTTTTCACATCAGCCATCAAATCCTTCTTTTTCGCCTTCCCCTCACACATTTGCTTGATGTAAAGATCCCACACGTACGTCAGTTGGCGGAAATGAAGTCTTTTGAGTTTCACGGACCAAATCATGAACTTTTGTGCTGCTATGACGCAGTTCCTGACGTAATGCAGTTTTGTTCGGACCTTCTTATACAATTCTTTCTTGATAAAATGCATATGGATTCTGCGGACCATCTTTCTTCTTTTAAACATGCGCCGCTTGTATAAGTATCTCAGGATGATAGTCCTTAGATTATGGAAGACGCTCGGAGCCAAATTCTTTATTCGCTTTGACAACTAAGCAGATTATAGCTCTGAGGCCCATTTAAAAGAACATTACTTGGTGCTGTCTCCATCTCAGTTGAATCATAGAGGCCTTCGAACTCATAATTTCTTGCAGTTTTATCATTTCTTTTCCTATATATTACGTAAAATAGAGGATTAGGAAGTCTGTTAGCAAGGAACTCAGTCAGCTTACGGTGAGTCACAGCGTGTCTGATGAACCCAATGACGATCTCTGCGTTAAAGTACGCGAGGAGGTTCTTTTGAAGGATGGTAATCGCCTCTTTGCGTTTTAAAATATGCGCCTTCAGATTCTTGCATTCATCTGACTTCCTATACACGTCATCAGCAATTTTGCGGTTTCTATAGAAAATATGAGTTCCTCTTTCCTTCAATTCTGTCAGAATTACTTCTCCTGCATGATCAATGACTTCTTATGCAAGGCCAACGAGACTTTAACCTCTCGCTCAATCGATTTTTTCTGCAACTGCCGTTCTCGCTTTGCTTGCAATTCCTTTGAAAAGAACAAAATCATTAATCATTAATAACCCAAAGCTCCTTCACCTGCAATCGCCTGGATTGGTGTTCGAACCGCTCTTTCAACTGCTGTTCCAATTGAATCTGCTTATCCGGAATTTCCTCTTTGAGAACCGAGTACTGAAGCAGCCCAGACTTGAGCTCCGAGTAATTCGATTTAGCTGATTTCGCTGTCATTGGCCGTGTCTTGAACAGATTCACAAGTTTTCCATCCCCGCTTCTCACGGTCGATAATGTGAGGAGATTTATGTCTGTTGTAGTGACCGAATCGTTTCTTATCATTAGCCCTCTTGAACCCGGCATGTCTCCTTCCGTCCTCGTGTATCCTGGAGAGCTGGATCTTTTTCGATGGTAAATCGCTCCTTCCTTGAACTTAGTGACGCGGAAATGATGATCGGGTTGCCTCGCTGTCGAGGCTTCAAGTTCTTGAGTTCTCTTCGTTCGAACTTCCATCGCGTCATCGCCCTCCTTTTGCCTTTGAGCATTCTCTTTCTGTTGATTGTACACGATGTAGCCCGGATGCACGTCTTGATAGGTCGTTACGACCTCAGCGACCTTATCGAAAACATACGTAAATTTTTTCCCGCGGACGCTACCTGCTGTGGGAAGAGTGTCGGTCGTGCCAGCATCCTCAAAGAAAGGACAAATGATTTTCTTTTTTGACTTGACCTCTGGGTTGAGTTTCCTCGGCATAGGCTTTCCTAGCTTCAAATTAAACTTATTCTTATTTTTCTTAGGCTTTTTAGATTCCTCAGTCGGAAGGAACTCAATGGTATCCAAAGGTTCGGTCATTTGAGTGTCTTCATGCCGATAGGCCACAACTTGTGGCAGTTCTAAAATATTGTTTTTTGGTTCTTCTCTTCGGGCAGTGTCTTCGGTCCTCAAATGGTCCAACTGAGGTCGAGCGCTCTCACTTTGCGATTTATAAGGCAGATTCAGTGAATCTGCTGTGTCCCAGCGCACCTGAGGCCCATCAGTATTCACCTGTTGGTGTGATGGCATCATAAATGCATGCTGCTTCGCTTTACTATTCCTCTCAGCGTCAAAGACTGTTTCGCTGGTTCTTAGCGTTTGAATCTCTTGTTTACTTGGCTGAGCCTCGTCCTCTTTGATAAAATCGACTCGTTCCGTATGATTTGCGGCAGATACGATTGTTCGACGCTCACTCTTCTGATGGATAAAGAAATCTCTCGCGGTTGTAGATGAAGTCGGGCGCTGAGGGTTCATTACCATGGCAAAGTTCTGAATATTATTGCTCATTTCCGTTTCTTCCCTTATATATCCATGGGTCGGACTTTCATTTCCACTGACCCTTGCTATTTTATTAAAGCTTGATTTTTTATCCCTCATCGACGCTTGAGCTGTCTCTGGGCGGACCCTCTTCTGTGGCTGCCTCTCCGACTCTTTCTTCGAAGGAAGAACTGAAAGCGATTCAGGTTTCGTAAGAATCTGTGAAGTAGGTCCGAATTCCCCATCGAGAAGCTTCGAGCCGATGGTCTCAGTAGTCGGGAGTGTCTCTCTAGATTTCACAGTTCCAATCCTTTCCAGGTTCTCGTTGACCATCAGCCCCTTCTCGATTGCTCCGTTGGCGTTGTCTAATATCTCATAAAACGTCTCGAACTCTTTCAGCTCTTCTTCCACCGTCTTTTCGTCCTGAGGTTTGTTATTTTTCTTTCGCGCGGCTACTTTCTTCTCGTACTTGAAATCACTAAACTCCTTGAAATGTAAAATACGCTGGTGAATATCCAAAAGCGTTTTTTGCTGAAGCTCTCTGGTAGTGTTCGACTGCAGCTTTTGGTCGGGATCTGCACAGATAACAACGGTAAAATGATGCCCGCAGCCGAAATCGACGATAGTTAGCTCCTTCAAAGCTGTAACCCATGATGGAGCCGTTTCATTGCTCGGTTCAGTGTGGCCGAGGCACCCTTTATTACTTTTGTCCATGGTAGTTATGGAAGAAACTGTTTAGTTTAAATTACCTTTCACCCCACGTAAACAGTCTGCCCCTTCGATCAAGCGCGGCGTTATGGAACGGCCCGCTGACGATCTTCGTAAAGAAAGGCTCTTCTTCGTACTTGGGTTTCTTCACAGGCGATGAGGCTTCTTTTTGGTAAATCTTGATTTGTCTCGGCTTGTAAATGTCCTGTAGATTTCTTTTTAGACAAGAAGAGCATGAAAACATTACATCAGTGGTATTTTTTGAGTGTTTCATAATGGTTTCGATTTTCCCCCAGCTGTAAATCTTTCCTTCGCTCGTTAACGCGACAGAGTGGTTATATCCGCAGCTCGCTTGGATTATCTTATGGCCTTCGAGAGCTTTGATCTAAGCCAAATTCGTTAGAAACACCAGATTTAATAGCGGTTTGAAACCTGTTTCGGAAGGACTTCTTTTTGCTCGATGCCGTCCAGAGGATGCCCTAACTTCCCAAACTCAGGTGAGCCCCAGGAATAAAGCACCCCGCTTTGGTCCCAAGCCAAAGCATGCGATTTAGAAGCAGCGACGCCACGAATTTTGACTCTCTATTTAAGAAAAACACATTTTTCATGCTGAACTCTCCTTGCAATCTTACCATTAAATAGACCAGTATATAAGGGTTTGTGCCGGTTTCTTGTATGTTCTCGCGATCGAAATAAGACGTTTTGCCTATGCCGAGGTTCTCTCTTCCAAAAGCATACACTTTATTGTTGAGGATCTGCCAAATGGATGTGAATATGATCGAAAATGCGTATATATGCTTACAGCAAAAGAGTTTTGACTGCCGCAAACAACCGAACTGACATGCGCGGTGTGCGAATGGAAATATTTCCTTTGAAAAATATTCGGTACATGGAGGAATTAGAGCTTACTCTGCTTCCAAGTCATGATAGAACCCCTTCCGCGTGACTTCCTTCAGCTCTTTCTCAATAGATTCTTTGAATCTATTCTTATCAACTAGTTCTGGGGCGACCAGCTGATACTCACCAATGCCGTCTTAAATTTGCTTATTTTATATTTGCTAAGAGGAAACTGCATACCAACTAACAGTCGACCAGCAGAAGATTTGCCCCATCCGTACAACGAGTTGCTCGCTAAGAAATTATCAGGCTCGTTTCGCATTTTTTTTGTTAATTAAACCTGTAAGAGCCATTACATGATGCTCGCCGCAACTAACAGATATGACTTTTTTGCCGACCATCCCAGCGATTTTGCTCGGCTTAGACTTTCTCGTTGAAGTGGCTTGACAATAAATAAAAAACCGCTTTGCGATAAATGCGAATACCATCACCGTGTTGCCCAAATTGTCCGATGCCAAAGGACCATGGATCTCCATCAACTTGAATGGAATTTGTTATGATGGCTGGAAAGATGTCGTAAATACCGTCTGTCAGGATTGTATAGGATGCTCCACAGTTAACTTTATTGAATACTGGGCCTTGGGCCGTGTCTCCAGAGATGGACGGCTCAGAGGGTCTAATATAGTGCTTGTGAGACCCTGGTTTTGTATTTTTCGGGTCCAAGTTCACATAGAAGATACTGATAATAATGCAAATATTAAGGCATTTGGAAAAAAACCAGATCTTTTTTACCCGACATGGTTGGTTGGACTTAGCTCTGGTCCGAAGTTGTCATCACCAAAGTAGTAGACTGGAAAGAAAACAGAGTGAGCTTGTAGTTGAGGGAAATAAGAACCTTTTGACATTACTCGGAATTAGTAACGATTCGCAACCCAATAAATTTGTATATAGAGGAAAAATTGAAGTTATAAAAACAGCTAACTCAGTCTCTCTGTTGAGACTAAATGGCATTTATTTCGTTCAAAACCAATGTCCTTAGACGCTGGATGAGGTTCTATTGCTTCGTAGGTATGGTAGTGATGTTTTCTATAAGTTCATAGAATCTATTCTGGTCTTATCCAACTCGCTGAAAATTTAGGAAAAGTTGTATTGAGGTAAACTAGTCGTCAAGCTATGGAATGTGTGATGCTTTGAAACATTTTGATAAATCTTTGAATGGATTATGGATCTTTCATCGACAATCCTAAGCATCATAATTGTCCAGTTGTTCCAACTAGACTCGAAGCAGCCATCATGTGGGTTGCGTCAGCTGCTGTTGTTTAAGCCTCATTTCAAATAGAATTTCACTATAATGCCTAACATTAAAGCTTTGCATAAGATATTTACGTTGCAGAGTCTAGGATATATAATTAAAGGCTTTTTTGTTAGTAAGTAGGTTGACATGAGCAAAATAAACCGACTAATCTTCGGAAACGAGCACGCAGAGAAGATCAAGCACTCAAACGTACTTGTAATCGGCGCTGGTGGCATCGGCACGGAACTGATCAAAATCCTGACCTCATCAGGTTTCGAAAACATCACTATTGTTGATTATGATGAGATCGAGCGCAGTAACCTGAGTCGGCAGTTCTATTTCAGAGAGAAAGACGTCGGAGGCCCTAAAGTAGACGCCATCAAGAGCAAACTTAAGGAGATCAAACCCCACGTTCAGATCACAGCCGAAAAAGGCTCAATCACCAATAAACCATTCGCAACTCCTTATTATTTCAGAAAATTCGACATCATTTACAACGCTGTTGATGATCTGGAGGCTCGTAAGGTTGTCATGCAGCTGGGACTACAATCTGGTCGACCGGTTATCGATGCAGGAACAGGCAGCAGAAGCGGCTGGGTGCATCCGCTTCTCAGGAACTTCAGACCGTGCAAGTATTGCCATCATGTCCCTGAGAAAAAGGAGGATATTCCCACATGCACGCTTAGAGCCAACCCAACGAAAACTTTCCATTGTGTTCTATGGGCAAAGAACTTATGGGAAAATTTATTCTCAGTCACTATGGCCTCGAAGGGTGACGATTGGGGCAACGACTTCAAAAGGATGTTCTATCAGCCAGAAACATGCGAAGAAGACTTGAAAAATTTGCTGGTAAGCAAATTTCAAGAGTTCTTTTACAAAACTCCGCTCGATCTCAAAGCACTGAATCAAAACTTAAAGATCCGCCCGATGGCGTTTGAAGAAGCTTTGCGGATAGACATTCGCTTCGCTCTGGAAGAAAGAAAAGAGGGTACCACGACCTCCGAAGACGAGTATCTGACAATCAAAGAGCACGCTGAGTTGTTTATTTCAAGCGCTTTGAAACTCCGCAAGATTCGCATGAGTCGAGATAAGCCGCTTATATACTCTGTTGATGACGCTGATATCGTTGATTTCATCTTCGCTGTAACGAATCTCAGAGTTTTTAATTTCAATCCTGAGCCAACGAAGCAATGCTCGCTGGTTCCAATCATTAGATCAAAGGTTAAAGAGCAAACGAAAACAATTCAGCCAATTATCGCTTCAACTAATGCGGTAATTGGCGCACTGGAGGTGGATCAAGGGCTCAAGTTGCTCACTGGAAGGACGGAAGAGGTAAGTAGTATGCAGTTGAAGGAAGATAACGCGAGACTTGATGATTTCTTTGGCTACTATGTTATCGCAAAGGAAAGAGCCGCGATGGAGTATGGAACGAATCGGTGCAAACACTGTGGGAGTGACAATTATTTCATCATCCTCCAAGCCAATTTTGAAACAACGACCTGGAAAAGTCTCACCCAATTCATCCAACAGAAGATCTCTCTGCCTCGAGGAAGGTTACAAAAAACCAATGGAGATTGGATCTCTTTTGATGCACCTGGGCCAGAATACACCGAAAATTTGGATACTGTGAATCAGAATCAGAAACTCTCGCATAGACATCTGAAAGACGGGTATGTGGTGTTAGAATTCAAGTCAAACTGCTCGAAAGCGAAGAAAGGACCAAACTTTCATTTTATGATCATGCATTCTGCGGAAGCGAATGAAATTACTGATATTTCAGCGGATTCGTACTTTATGAGAGGTCGTGATACTTTGATTTCGTATTTAGCAGAACAGCATGGAAAGAGGGTGGAGGAAAGAGTGCAACAAAAGATGAACGATTTAATCAAATTCAAATTTTTTGATTGAGATTGCTAGTAGAATGGTTTAACTATGTATGATCAGTCATTTCGCAATGCAGTTCAGAGTTAAAATCGGAATACATGATACTGAAATGATATATATAAAGAGACTGATATTAAGAGAAAATTGAAAAAGAAGCCGTGATTGAGTTAGATTAGCAGTGTGAAGCAGTAGGGGTTCTGAAATACTATTCAATTGATAGAAATTCCGCTAATTTAACAATTAATCAATAAATTTCAAAAAGGTATTTTCATTAATTTGCGATGGATGAGAATTAGTACATACTGAAATTTGCCCACTCACTTACCGACAAGTTCAGAGAAGAGGTTTGTCCGACAATAATGCACAATATTCCTAGATCAGAATTAATTATGTTGAATAGTGAATGGAGTTCCTATATTTTATTTCATGTATTATAAGCCATAGCCGTTAAGAATATTCTTTTTTCTTTAACTCCGGTTCAATCCTTCTCATAGTTCACAGCGAAGCTCCCTCAAGTAGCTTATTAACACTATGAACCAGCAGACCTCACAGCTTCTTGTTCTCTCCAAGCATACTAGGACAGTAGTAATGTCCATAAACATGATTCAGATGGATTTTTCGAGTTAAATAACGCCTACCTCCTTGAAAAATCAACTTTCTGCACTGAAACAGGCGTTATGATTATATTTCTTATCTGACTCTTCGAACCAGCAGGTTTCTCAACCATTGTTTGTAAGTATTCCTTATGTATACTACATTATTTATCGAACTTTACACAAACGAACCAGGAATTTGAAGGAAAAATGCACACTACTTTTAAATTATTTTTTAATCTTTCCAAAGAAAAGAAATGCAAAACGGCAAGCCCGACTCCAAACTAATCACCATCGCTCAGGCCATCCAGTCCAAAGAGAAGGAAAACATGAAACTGAGCATTTGGGAGTGGAACTTCGAACGCACTTGCTATAGAACACCCAAATTCATCGTCTATTCAGTTACTGATACACTAAAATCCCCCAAAGAAGAAGACCTCAGCCACGCCAAGGTAATCAAGATAAAAAAGGTCGCCTCTGAGGACGAGCTCTACATGACTCTTGAGATGGCAAGGATTCGGAAAGAGCTCGTCGATAAAGATAATTCTTATATCATCTACTACGAACAAGACACCTTCTTGTATCGCAATTCCGGGCTCTACTATGCCGCTTTGTACGACGATCCAGACAGACACCTTTATGAATGGATTGTGATCGACCACCAGGGACTGAAGATGGAAATGCTGTATGTCTATTACATATTAAAGGACATTATCCGCGCGTTGCACTACCTTGAGGAGAAGAAGCTTATCCTTACCCAATTGAATTATTATAACCTATTCGCCGGGTCAATTTCAGAGGATCGATTCAATTTCATCAAGCTTGGGTTCAAAGGGTACCAGGCGAAGAGCCTGCCCGATAGCTCGTACGACCCGAACTTGATATTCCCAAGGGATTTATTCGCACCGCCGGAAACCGATGGAAACAACCCTTATAAATCGAATCTGTTTCAATTGGGAATTGTGGTGCTTTGGTGCATCCATACGAATAACAGTCTTCCGTTTGATGGGAGATTTTACTTAAACACGCTTCAGAACCAGGAAGCACTGTTCAACGCGATTGAGACGAGCGCAAAGAGCATAGAGGCCTGTCCTGAAGGGTCTGTGGAAGAGTTTGCGGATCTCATGAGGCAGATGCTGACTTACGATGTGAATAAAAGACCATCGCCGAAGGATTTGATAAAGCATAAGTACATGATTATAATGAATCAAGCGGATGAAGAGTGCTTCAAGAGGCAAGTGGAAGCGAATGAGAGGGCGATTCAAAGGGATAGAGAGGAGAAGGAAAAGAATCAGTATTTCTGAGGCTAGAGTCAATTAACTGAGTGAGTTGTTGTTATTATTATTAATATCCTAAGAGATAAGAAAGAGTAATTGAATTCACTAGTATGTAATCAAGCGAGTAATTCGATGTTTTTTAAAGAAGATAAGTGAAATCACTGTTAAGGTCCTTACATATTGTAAAAACATTGAATTTAAAGTGAAATATCGCAAGAATAGATGATCATAGGAGAGGGAGCCAAAAAATAACAATTGATAATTTTCTTTTATTTTTCAAGGTTTATCAGGTGTCTTGGGTAGATCCATGTAGGTTTCGATAAATTAATAAATTGGATAAAAGGGTATATGTCTTAAATCTCGGTGTCATACAGTGCAACACGATGGAACCGCTTCAAAAATCAAAAACATTGATTGATCTCCAATGGTGTAATGTTCTTCTGACTGTGGGCATTCCTTGCAGCGGGAAAAGCTGCTTTGTATCGGATTATATAAAGTTTCTGGCCGAAAACCATAAGACGGACGACAAAGTCTACATAAAAGGGATTACCTTTGATGATATCGAGCTGTTGATCCGACAAATTGAGTACGATGAAGTCACAGAGCAGCTGATTCTTAAAATTTGGGACGAAAATTTAAGGAGAAACGTCTACACAACGACTCATCTGAAAAGTGAAGTTCTGAAACAGGCTAAAAAACGCCAAAAGGAGCTGCTTTCAAGCGAAAAAATCGAAATTTGGAAAAGAGCTAGGCATATTTCTCTTCTCCTCTTCGACAGGATCGTCCAACAGAAAAATGAACTGTCTCTCAGTACGCTCTTTATAATCCTCGAGGATAATTTCTTACTCAAAAGCATGCGAAAACCAATTTATCGTGCCTGCGGAAATAACGGGTTGAGTTACTGTGAACTACATTTTAGTGTATCACTCGAAGAAGCCCTCTCACGGAACCGTAAACGTGATAATCCGCTTGAAGTTAGCGAAGAAACCATCAAAAAAGCCTTCGAGAGCATCGAAGAAACAAACTACCCTCTCCATTGCGTGATATATAGCCAAAAGAACGACAAAACCAATGACGCAGAAATTCGAGAGATCAACTCAGCAATTTTCAGGACCTGGCTTCAAGAGGTACCTGTAGTATCTGAAATCGATGAGGAAGAGAGAATCGAAAGCCAAAAGGTAAACGCTGAGAGTATTCTCCATCAAGCAGATTTGGCACTTAGAGATTTAATCAGAGTGATTATCACTGAAAAGTTGCCTTCAACCACGAACTTCGAGGCCAACGAAGCATGCCTGAAGTCGTTGACGACTGTGCAGATCTGGGTGAAAATGATAGAAAGTAGCAAGAAGAAGAACCTTGGCAAAGGTCTCTCAACACTGAAAAAGTTTTTCACGGATCTGCTTGATAAAACAGTTCGAAATTCCATTGAAAATTACGATGAGATAACAATAGAGCCTTTATTCAAGCAGTTCAAGGAAGTTTTGGACACTCTGGTTGCGTTGGGCTTGAAAAAAACCGAGAAACCTGAGGAATTGTATAAAGCTCTCAAGGTCAACTTGAGAACTGCTCTCAACAGGGTTTTTGATGATGGTTCAAAAGACAAGGCAGAGCTAGCGAGAATTTTTTCAATAGATTTCTTAAGAATTATTTTAGAATTTTTAGCATGTTTAGTGCCATCAGACTCAGCAGGAAAATAAGTATTTTTATGGTATCAGCAACTTCTTGTTCCAAAAATATTATTACAAGGATTTATTAACGAAACTTCGCTGAAGACTACTTAGAAAAATAATAAACCATAAAAAACCACGGCATTTCCCGTTTGAAATTGTATAAAGGAAAAATTCTGAAAAACCTATTCTATTTTCGACCTATTTATCACAGCTAATTTCCCTGATTTCTGCGTCATGAGTCCGAAGAGAATGACATCTAATTCTTTGATATCTGCGAATCCCATCGAAAATTTACAAGATTTCTGGTTCCGAAAGACTGACGCTTCACTGATAGCCTCTCTGTCCTTCGTTAAATCAACCGAAATCAGAATACAATCGTCATGATACCTCCCGCATCCCACTGCAATGACCTTCTTCGCTTCCATATCTAATGAAAAACCACCGATTTTAAACCGTTTTTGGCTATTGTAAAGCTCTTTCCCTTCGAGTGTCTTCCTGGGATGCGAATCCACGTCCCACACTAACAATCTCCCATCAGTTCCGGCAGCAAAGACGAGTTTCCGCTCAACATCAAACTCGATATTTGAAACAAAAGTGTTTCTCTCAAACCCATTTAACTTGTATTTCAGTGCATACGTCCCAAGCTCAAATATCCAGATATTGCCTTGGTCGAAGCTCGAAGCCGCTACTGCGTTCAGCCAAGGAATCGCCTTTACACATTGGAACGAGGTCGAGCCTTTCGTCCTGATTTCTTTTTTACTAGAATCGTTGATATCCCAAAAGAAAATACTCTTAAACATCCCACAGGATATCAGCGTCTCTTGACTGTAAATCTCCATCCCATACACGATACCAGGATGCGCAAACGTCTTCACCAGTGTGAAATTGTAGATGCCGCCGTAGTAAACCGACCAGCTTTTAACTAACCCATCACCGGAGCAACTAAAAAGTAGTTTTAAAGGTTCAGAGTAAAATAAGCGGTTCACATATGATTTGTGTGCGTCGTTTTTCGTGAGAGTTAAGAGCCATGTGCTGGTGTCGACCAGCGTGATTGATTTGAAGCCTCCGATAGCGATTTGCTTGTACCCTTCGAGATAAGCTAGAGATGTGATCCCGACGATGCCAGTCTCCAGCACGTTGAAGTCCTCAGCAGCCTCAGGGTCTATTCTGAAAGGAGATGACAACATTTGCGGCTTTTTATTTGCAATTAACCCATTTGCCGGAGTTTTGAATATTAGACGCTTTCTCTCAGGAGTTTGAGATTTTCCTTTGGATCCGCTTATGTTGCTAAGCAAAGGGTCCCAGGACACTCCTTTATTATTTCTTTCCTTTGATGGCGTTCTTTTTAGCGGTGATTTTGTAGTCGCAGTAGCTTTATCATCAGATTGACCTCCTTCGCTTTGAGAATCTATAGGCTCTCTGAAATAAGACCGTTTTCTTTTGGCTGGCGTCGGTGCTTTTCGCCTGCTACGGTTTTGCTCGTCGTCAGTGGTTAATTCTTCGTATCGTTTCATCATATCACGCTCCCGAGGGTGAAAGTTTGCTTTATAGACAGACATTAGTCGATTCGTTTGCTCATCTTGGCTGGTTGCTCCATCATCAACGTAAATATTGCTCTCATAGTTTCCAAAGGATTGTTTCGGCTTCCATTGAGCGTCATTCGTAACAATATCATATAAAGGGTGCTTCCTCGCTGAGCGGTCCATCGAGCGGTTATTCAGCTCTAACGGCGTTCGCCTTGACTTCGTTGAAGAAGGCTCTCGAGGTCTGAGAGCGTTTCGGTCCTCATCAATCAAAGAAATGTTCAACGGATTGTCATTGAGTCTACTGGCGCGGATAGGCATTGCTGGTAATCGATACTTTTGGGGCGTTAACGCGTCTTTTCTTGGATCAGATACCGGTCTGTTCGGTAAAGTAGTGACTCGTTTGCCGTGTTGCTGCGAAGAAGGAACTGTAGTGTTTTTCTCAGATTCCAGAAGGCCAGCGAGGTTGTTTTCAACCATTTTGAGGATGAATTTTGTCTCATTAATGACGGAATCGGGACTCTTCATTGGAACCAAATCGCGTTCTTTAAGTTGCTGGAGCGACTTTGAAAGCAAAATGAACTGCTTTACATACGATTCTAGCGCTTCGCCATCAGCTATCCGTGCGCGGTCAGCAAAATATTGAAGAGTATTCTCTAAGTTCCTATGCAATGTTTTTGATCTCGAAGAGATATCTTGCGTTCCATCTGATTGGCTGCGAGTTATGAACATTTTCACGAATTCTCTGCGGTAATACTGGAGAACGTTAATCATTTCTTCAAATACTTTGTCGATTTGGTCGGAAGCTGACAACAATTTTTCTTGCTTTCTCAGCACAAGGTTAATTTCATTCAGTCTGATATCTAAAGCCTGCTTCGTGAGAATGCTTTGGATCTCTTCAAATTCCACAGTTTTTGATTTTGCCTCCTTTTTGAGGCATTGGATGCAGAGGAGCCGATTGCCTTCTCCGTAGTTTTTCATGACTATGCCCACAAGCGGATTATCATGCCGGGTGCAGTTTAGAGTCCGAGGGTCAAAGTGGTCCAACGAACTATTCATGCATTAGGGAGTTAAGTTTATTAGGAATAAATGTGAAAATTTTGAGTCTTGATCCGGCAATAATTTTTAACATGAATTTTGTTTTTCGAAATACTTTGTTTGTTTTCGTGCCATAGAACAACGCTAATTGAGGCCAGTTGCTTAGACAACTTGTTTTGGGATTTGGTTGCCGTTTATCCTTATTCTCTGCTTTTAGTGACAGCTTAAAAACGTAAATTATGGTCATTAGGGTTAGTTTTATTTATTGGCAATAGTTGTTAAGAGAATGTTGCTCTCAATGGTATTGAGACGGCTTCTATTAAAATTGATATTGCATCTTATGGAGACTGAGTAACAGGAAAGGCAGGTCTGGCCTTGTGAGTAAAGCATAGGACATCAATATATCTACATTAAAGCAGTATTTATAATTAATGGAAGTGAGATTTACTATGCATTAGCGCTCGTCTCATTTCAATGTTGAGTCTCACCCAAATAGTATACTTTCAAGCGCAATACCCTGGCCTCTTGGATTTTAGAAGTTTAAAAACACTAATTTTCAACTAGGGTGTTCAAGTAAAAATCACAAAATAACCTCTGACATACTTGCTGATACCTTATGCTAATTAATAAAATACTTCAAGTTTCTAAATTGAGGAATTTGATAACTCGCAAGAGTGAGTTCATTTATAAACTATTAAATAAATCATTTGGAAAAATAGAGCTAGGAATCAAATAAAGGAGTAAAACTTGCCTAAAGCGGTAAATGCGTACTTTTTGAGATTCTTGCTGCCACACAAGAAAAATATACATTCAATTGTCTTTGAGTTTTTCGTAATTGTTTTGAAAAAGTAAGCGAGTAACAATTTGCCTAATTGGTATCAGGATCAGAAGGTCTCTTCGATAATTCTGGTAGAATGGGTATCTTGAATAATGTTTTCCGAAAATTTGACTCAAAATATTTCTCATGCTAAATTGAAATATCAATTCAATCAAACAAATATAATGTCCGTTAATCATGTATTGGAAAATAGCAATACAAAAGTTTTGATATTCCAGCACTGTAATTTCACGATTCGAATTGAATCCAGCAATATAATTCCGTGCTTTTAACTTTTATATCCATGCTGGAATCTGATCTAAAATCTCATCAGCAACAACTTTTAAGATTTGATTTGATATTTTCACTATATGAATGATTCTTGAAATCAAAATGAAAAACTTAAGTTCGAGAGTGAAATGAAAAAGAATCATTTGAAACATCTAAGATCGACTTGCTAACAATTTTAATAGCAAAAAATGCTTCAAATTTTAAAGAGAATATTGATTT
>ENA-UOUE01000519-UOUE01000519.1-compost-metagenome-genome-assembly--contig:-NODE-519-length-30669-cov-14.591266_pt1 | contig 30669 bp, 20 predicted proteins | sample MGYA00238146_ERZ747223 | MGnify/ENA primary metagenome ERZ747223 (study PRJEB28781, sample SAMN06268865) | compost metagenome | isolation source: single cell | place: USA: California, Emeryville, Joint...
TATTCATCGACTGTGAGCTCTTGGTTTTGAATTTTATGTGTAAGGTCCTCGCCTTCTTGAGTAACCATGTTAATCATGTGTTTAAGGTGATGGAGTTGGTTCTATCAGAGGCAATAAATGATGACTCTTTACAGATCTAGCAAATTTTACCTTTCGCTCAAACATCGTGTCACCTAATTGCAGCTGCTCTCGTTTCAATGCCTGGATCTGCTCGTGCACAACGCTAATTTCTTCTTCGAGTTTTGCGAGTTTACCTCTCTCCTCATTAGGATCTATAAATGATAGAAGCTGAATGCAATAGGGTGCCAGATATATATACCTTGGAAAGTCCCTTTGAGCGTCTCCAACTGCGCTTTCAACAGATTCTTTCTCGATTCAAGCTCTGAGGCGTTCGCTTTCGATTTACTCGTCTCCTCTGCAAAACTTTGTTATGTTACAGCGAGAGTTTCTTCAAACAAGCTTACTATTCAAACGCTGCGTTCAGATGTCTCTCTTCCACCATAGCATTCTCATTGTACTCTGCAAAATATCTCTTTAAGATGCAATCTTCTATGAGGTCGTTCTCTACATCTTTTTCTTTGGAATTACTATCCATCGTCCCTTGCTACTCAACATCATGATATGATACTCTAATAAATAGAGAAATTGCTTACTTCGCCCAGGTATTTGATCATAAAAATCAACCAATCTAGTATTGCTAACAACTGAGGCCACGAACTCGGAGTTGCGAAGGTATGCATAAGGTTTTCCTTTAGTGTGTAAGGGTAACCCAACGACCGCATAAAACCCGATAGATCCTCTTTCATTATTGTGATTATATCGTCATCGGACATCTGGTTATCTAGCATTCTGACCAAATGGATAAAGTAGGTCTGGAAGCTCTTTGAGGAGGGGTTCTTGATGGAGTGTTTGCTGAAGGCTTTGTCCAGTTTGAATTGGTCACTGGATATCAAAAACATAAAAATATTGTTCACGATTTCGTTTTCTGAGCTCTTATCAATGTAGTTTTTCAGTTCCTGCTTCTTTGTCGTCTGGGCAGACTTCGGGGCTGTAATAGAAACTTATGTTATGTATTTTCCAGGCAGTTTATTACCCAAAGATAGCAGAGAAGCTCGGTTAAAGCTCAACGAACGTGTATTGTCGAAATTTTGTGGAGCTAATGTGTTTCTTGACAGCAAAAATTTCGGCTTTTGGTCTTCGCCTGCATTTCAATCTCATGAGAGCTAGATATAGCAATTGAGTTACTCGCAGCTTGCTGGAGTCGCTGGCCTCCGAAGGAGAATCGGTTATTTCTCACGGGATTCATGGGAATTATTTGAAAATAAGATTTTTAAATTTGTATTACGGCGCCTTTTAATTAATTCATCAACAGTCAGCTTTGCTGACGTAGTCTCACTGTCAAACTTACTTTCCAAAGTCTCTTTTTCTAAAGAGCCTAATGAGCTTAAAAACTATTGATTTATAAGAGCTTGGGTGGGGTTCTAAGAAGATTTATTTTTTGGCTTGTTTTAAGAATCTGCTTGACGACTATGATCACAAAAGAGAAATTGGCAGAATAACATCAGATGCAGAGGAATTCAACCAATAAAAACTGCTAAGCAAATGTTTATTCGCCAGCATATTCAAAGCAAAGCTATGATAAGTCCCTATGAATATCGTTTTTCTCACTTTTGTTCACCGACTTGCAATCTTTGTCTGGCGATTTGTTTCTTTGTGAGTTTAACAACGGCGTTTTTGTTGGCTTCTTTCTTAACGTCTTCTTCTTTGAGGGTGGCGAAGAGTTGGATGTGGCATGGAGCAGAGCAGAATGCTAAACAGGTATTTGTCAAACTCATACGAACTCAATAAAATCATTACGGGTGATTCTTCCGTGAGCTCTGTAGGTTCTTCTTCTGCCTTCTTGAGCTTGGTCGACTTGAGCGTGGGTAATAATCAATTTATCAGCATCAAGACTCTTGACCTATTAGTTATTAGTCAGAAAGGGATCGTGTAAGAGAAGGGTACGTTAGCGTTAGCCTCGAGGTTTTGGAGGAGACCAAGGACGACCTTGCAGGATTTAGTTGGCCATCTACCTAAATGAGGATAATTGCTAAATAGGGCAGATATCGAAAGAAAATCCAACCTAATGTGGTTCCGAATTCCTTAGCTTGGGCGGTTCTGCCGGTGTGGCCAGTGTAGCGATGGTAAGGAATGCATCTTTTGTGTTCAATAACATCCTTAATGTATTTAATTGCAGCTTTGAGGTTCATGCCCTTGACAGCGCGGACGGTCTCGTAGGTGTTCTTGTAGTGAACTCTGATGGAGTCGCCTCTGGCTTTGACGGCTGAGGAGAAGGTGATTGAGAGACTGAAGTAATGGAAGAGTACCTTTAGCTGGGACAGCTGGATCACGAGCGTAAGTTTTTGCCATTTTAATCCTCTAAATTCTACTCTTTGAATAAAGATTTATTAAGCAGTGTGTGATGACTCCTACTTTGGAAATTAGTCAGAAATAAATATGCAGAGAAATTAAGAAGTTTTCTCTGGTGACTGGGCTTGTCGGTTTGAGTTTAGAATTTTTCCTGAATGCAGCAGCAAAGATGAAGCCATTTTTCAGCTCTTGTGGGGAGGTAATAATCATTATTTTCAAATATTTAGTTATATTACATCCATCTATCAGTGGCTGGCTTTAAAAGCATTAATTTGAAGTAAGATACTGGGGTAAATCAACACATAAGGTTGCTCAGCAGATGGCGAATTGAAAAAAAATTAACTTGCGTAACATTTATTTTCCCTTTGAAAATTAATCAGAAAACATGTTTCTCATGGAAAAGTATTTTCTGTGGCCTTACTACGAAGGATGAATTGAACGAGACGAGATATTCAGCAAGAAAGTAATGCAATATCTTGAAAAGCAAAAGAATGAAATCAAATCCTGCAGGTCTTCAATGAAATATGTCAATAATTACTTGCGAATAACCTTTAAATCGCTTGACTTCAAGTGATGTAAAGAGTTTATTGAATAAGCATATCTTTAGTCAGTACAGCGCGGGTGGTCGCGAAGCAACAAAGAAAAACTACACAAGAGCTGATAGATTCTACACATAAAACAACGATTCAAACAGAAACCGTCATACTTTTTAATTCGATCTTTTCAATTGCCTGCTCCTTCTCTTGTTTTTTCTTGCGCTCTCTCAACTCCTTTTTGCTCGGTCCTTTCGACTCTGACCTCGAGCTCGTCATCAGATTTTCGAACAATCTGATCTCTTGCTGCTCAAGCCGAATGCACACATATTCTCCCACCACAATATTCACCACCATGCAGATGCCATTCACCATCAGCCAAGAGAATTTTGATACGAGTGCCCCGTTATATAACACACAGATGATGTAATGGTAGAAATACACAGTAGTGACAAAATCAAGAACTTTATTCGCTTTCTCCACGATGACTGTAAGGCCTCCAATCATCAAAGGAATGTTTAAGCCGGACGCCAGCGCTGCGACTAGCCCGTACGTGGTGTCTGTTTCGAATGTAGTGAAGTGAAAATATTGTCCGATGTGCATTTGAAGGCCGAAGGTAAAATCCAAAATCATAAAAAAAACGCTGAGGCCTCCGTAAAATACCAATTGCATGCATATTATCTGCAGTATTATGAGTTTGGGGTCAAAATTGGAGTACAGTCCTAGAAATCGATCGTTTTTTTTGAGCATGACGTGACCTTCTTATTCTCTGGGTTGATATGATAATTTGAAGAAATTTATATTTTTTATTCGTGTAATGATGATACCAAGTTTTTTCTTAATTTTTCTCAAATATTTCGAAAGGTGTTAATAAAAGCATTGCTGAGTGGGACCACGGGCAACAACACTGATCTTACACTAATGATACCAATTTAAACAAATGAGGTCGACTTGAAAATGTATATCGAGAGGTGGCTGGCTGATATAATAATGATTGGAATGATGATTTAAATTAAGGTTAATTTTTTGAGTTTTTTTTTTGAGTATTCACAAAGGGAACCCTAACATCGCTGCAATCCTCTTTTCTGTGACCAATCTCATGCGGAGTCATTGACTTCCCTTTTATCATGTCAAATTAACTCATGTAGAATTCGATTTTCGGCTCGTGAATCTATAAATCTTTATTCTCTTCAAATTCAAGGATGTCTCTCTTTGCCGCTCTCCTCTCTCCAGAAGAAGACAGAGTTGAAATACCTATATTCTCAGCAGCAACAGCACCTATGGCTGCGTCCTTCCTTTCCACCTTAGCTACATTAATAACCCTCATCGCAGCTCTCAAGTCTGAAAGAAACGCGCATTGGAACAGGATGGCTGTTTGGCTCATTTTAGGGGACTTCGTCTTCTTCCTTTCGAAAATAATAGCTAGCTTGCCTTACACGAAGAGCCTTTTATTTTGCCGAGCATTCGGATGTCTTGCTGAAATCGGAGGAAACTCCGCATTTTTCTGGGCTCCATGTTTCGCTCATGCCATGTACACCCTCACGAAACACAGAAACATTGAATTAGTGGAGAAAGCATTGCCCTCTTACTTCATCTTTGCTGTGGGAGTGCCAATACCTTATGGGTTAGCAGTTCTATTTGCAGATTTCATTAGTCTCGGCAGCAAGACTGGACAATGTGTTCATTATACAATTCTAGGTCAATTTGATGGCTGCTATTTCATTTTTGCCCTGCTTCCTTTGTTTTTGGCATGCGTACCATGCATTTTCTTCTACACCCTCGCCGGAATCTATCTTTCAAAACGTGTGACCCAAGACAAGCAAAAACAAATTCTTGCGATAGCTTTATTCCCAATGATTTTGCTGGTGTGCTGGTTGCCGATTCTCATATCCGTTTTCCTTGGCTACTTCAATAAAACACCTAGCCATGAATTGTTGCTGGCATTTGAGACATTGGCAAACACGCAAGGGTTTTTCGATTCCCTTGTTTACGGAGGAACGCTGAAGTCGATTAGAGCATGCTGTGATAGATTCCGCAAGAGGAAGATTGAAAGCAAAGTGGAGGAACTTGAGTATAGTCAATTTTAATTAAAAGACTAATAAGAGAACGAATTAGCTCTTCAATTCATCATTAATTACCAAATACTATTATGCGGTATATATTTGTTTTTTCTTTACCATAGGCCTGAAGCCTCACATCTTTATTTATGACTGGAAGAGAAAAACAATTAGTAGTGTTCAATCTGTTACTTTAGTGTCCGTATCTCGAAATCTCTAATGAGTTTCGGCTGTGGTCAAGGGACTAAATTCTTTCGATAAAGAGAATATGAGGGATTTCTCAAGATTTAAGAAACTGACTTTTGTTAAGCGAAAAAAGACCTCTTTGAGTCTTCGATTGGTCGCGCCCTTTCGTAGTATGGAGAAATACGGGCTTTCTTTTGGAAAGTGATTTTCTGCTAGCAAAATTGTAATCAGTATTCAAAGCTTCCTAACGATAAAAAATATTTGCTTGTATACAGTAGTTCGAATCCTTAGTCTAAATATGCTGGATTTCAGTCTTTCATTATCATTTGACAATCTATTTCGACAGAATAATGAAATTCGCTGTATTTGCCACCATCACCTGCCTCCTGCTCGTCTCTGCACATGCAACCCTGGCTGAGATCCCACAGGGAACGATAAGATCGCGAGGACATGAGTACGATCCTTTGCCCACAGTGGACGAGGTTGAATTTTGGAGATTCCAAGGACAATGGTATGAAGTCTTCAGGCTGCCCAAGTCTTACGAGAGTTGTGAAGAAGGCTGTATAAGATTGGACTACGAAATCGACACCAACAAGTCGCTCGTGGTCAAAACGGCCTGTTTTTCGAGCGATGACCAATCTATCGTCTCGATAATAACCTCTATTGCGAAGGCTAGAAATACCAAACTCACGCAGTTTGACTATTGCGTGAATGGAACTGATTTATGTGAAGACTATGAGGTTATTGACCTCGACAAACATTATGAGTGGGTGTTGATAGGTTCGAACGATCGAAAAGGATTATGGCTGCTATCGAGATATATCGACGTGAAGCCCGACATTTTGAAAGCGGTTTTGAAAAAAGTCGCGAAACTTCAGTTTGACACGAAAAAATTCGTCTATCAGGTTAATAAGTGCAAGAAGAAAGGAAATGTGACTCCTAAGCAGCAGAGGATGTCTCCGTCTAAGCAGAAGCTTATTGAAGACTTTTATATGTATTTTGCTGGAAGAAACTGAAGAGATTCGCAGAATAGTATATATATCATTAATAAGTGAGAAATAATGCATATGATCTCTGATTTCTAGCTAGTGAGGATGGAGCTAATATTTATTCTATTATGAGTTAGATGTGTGTATTCGACTGTCAGTCCAAGAGTCCATAGCAGAACAATGAATGCATACTAACATTAAATGCATAATGAACGAAAAATCAATAAATTGTTAGCTACTCTTATGTTCCTCCTGTTCCAGGAAAATACCTATTGGAGCTGAATACTGGTTTGAATGGACTAACTGGCTGACAGCTCCAGTAAATTGCTATTTTTTCCTTACATTTTCGAGTTCTTCTTACCAAAGAAGAATCCGATGCGGCACATTTTTCTCTTCATACTTAAGAATATTCATAAGAACTTCGTTCTGTGTTAGCAGCGTTCCTTTCAAGCTCAGGCTCTTCAAATCATAGTTTGGTGGGCGCTCATCATACTCGCCGCTAAAGTTATCTCGGTCGAGTAGTTTCCCTACAACATACTTTCCAGAAAAGTAATTATTTGGCTTTAGGTTCACTTTAGCGCTCATGCATTGCTCAGGCACTGTTCTCATCCAAGCCACAATTTTTACCTTTGATTTTGCTGTATTAGAAAATAAAACCACGTTCGTTGAATAAGCTGGTTCTACAATCGGCTCGTAAGCTTTTTGACTTGCGTATTTTTTCAGGCTGAGAATGTTGGTTTGCCTCTATTTGCGGCAATTTGACAGCAGAACTCTCGTAGAGAGCTGCAAGCTCACTTTGAGTTTTCATGCCAGAAAACACCTTCAAAAGCGGATCTGAAAAATCAATTCGCTCATCAGAGCAGAAAAGCGCGAATGATTTAGTTGGACAAGTGAAGCATTGAGGTCCATGTTTAGGTCTCTTCAATTCGATAGAGGTAATCACCGAAGTAGTCTCTTCCAAAGGGAAATGTGATATTTCAACATTGCTCTCGCTTTAAGGGACGCTTTATTTAACACAAATTGAGTGTCTGTCTTCCCTTTAATTACATATTGCTTATATCTCTCAAGGAGTTTGTCATTGACTCCATCATTTACAGCTAGATGTGTTAACAATTTTTTGGAATCGAAATAATCTACAGCGAGTGCTCCCTCAACATGGACTTCATCGACTGGTTGAGACCAAAACGTATCCAACCAACTGTTTCCATAGTAAGCTTGGAAAATTCGGTCCATGAAGTACTTAGCTTCATAATTTTCGCAGCCACCATCCGTTCGAATTCCATGATAAGGCAACTCAATGGCGTCAGTATGTATTGATTTTAAAAGACCCAGCAGGGCTGGTAGTTCAAACCCTTTAAGGATTTTTAATGTCACATCTGGTAATCTCATGTAATTCATGACAAACTCTTGCTAAAATGAAATAAACCTCTTTAGTGTTTAGGTAAGAGATGACTTCATGCAAAGCAAGACGTGTTAAACTTAGTAATGTTGGTTTAGCTTCCATTTTCTGTTTTCTGATCTTCCAATAAAATTTTTACTTATTATAGCTCATTACAAACTCGCTAAATACAGAACACCACTTATTAATTTGAAAGGCTTTTTTAGCGTTTCTTCAAGGAAAATCTATCAATAACTATTATTTTCGTCAAATTATAAGCGAAAATCTTTTCCTTGGGAGAGTGTGAGGCTGTAATAGTATACATGAACCCATGACGCCCTAATTTTATAACTATAAACATAAACTGTTGAAACTCTGAGTGTTAATAGCTAATTATTGATCTCAACCGCACATTGACAATAAATAGCAAGCTAAGTAGACTCAATATCGATAATTGCTGTTTTTAGAATGCTGCCTGAATCTGCAAAGATCAGGGCAGATAATGAACCAAACTGCGGATTCAACTGCAGAGTGAACTGTATCGCAGATATACAATCATAACAAGCTTTCTTCGCATCAGATTTCGCTTTTTTCTTTCTCCCGTCACCAAACATATCCGAAAAATCCATTGCGACAGCGTTCTTCTTTCTGCTCGGTTTCGCGATGATATCAACCACCTCGTCTAAATTATCAAACGTCACCTCTTTGGGCTTCGGATAGTCTCCATTCTGCGAAAATTTCTGGATGAGCTCCCCATTAGCATTTCTTACAAGATATCCACTTATAATCCCATTCAACGTGGCAGGGTGACCTGACCTAAAGCATTTTATCTTCATAACCGAATGCGCTTTGATGTCCTTCGCTAAATTCTCCAACGAAAGATAGTATTTCCCTCTAATAAGCTCAGTTCCGTAAAACTGAGGCAGGTAGTCTGAAAGAGCTCTGAACTTCTCCGGAATGATCTTTGATAAAAATACTTTTTCATAAACGGACTTTTCAAATGAATTCGCTAGCTTCAGGACCTTATCTTTGGTTAAGATAACCGACCTTGGATCCCCTGAGCAAATTTTCTCGCTTGATTTGAAGTATTCAAACACGATTTTTTCATATTCAATATGCTCTTTCTCGTTTAATACAGGCCAGTACCTCTCAAAAGCAGCATAAGCCTGAGTCACTGCTTCAATCGCAAGGCGATTGGGTATGGCGGCAAGCTTTAACTCCTCCAACGTATAAGGTCTAAAAGCGCATTTTAGAGGAAGAGTTTCCCCGAGCAGCACTCTGACACATGCCTCTGAAGAGACAGCGATTGACTCGAGATTGTACCCTCCTTCAAGGCAAGCCACGATTCGCGGTTGGATCATTTGCAGTCTTTTTAGCATATATGCGTATCCATCAGGCGTTACATCAAGTCCGCCTAGTGGGTCGCCTCTAGCGGAATCGAAACCAGCAGAAATGAAGATTAGCTCTGGCTCAAATGATTGTATTATCGGGAAGAGGATTCTCTCGAAAGTGTAGATATATTCGTTGTCTCCAGCCGTTGGTGCCAGCTCTGGGTCGAGATTCCATGGGATATTCAGGTTGTACCCTTCGCCTGCCTCTGCGCCGATATTTCTCATGTCTCCACTCTTTTTTGGATAGAAAGTGCCGTTGTCGTAGCGGTGGAGAGATACAAAGAGGATTCTTGGATCGTCATAGAGGAATTTTTGTGTGCTGTCGCCGTGATGCGCGTCCCAATCGAAAATTAGAACTCTTTTCAGTCTGTAAGCTTTGGTTGCGTATTTCGCCGCTAGAGCGACTGTGCTAAAGACGCAAAACCCATCGATTTTTCCACAAACTGCAGCGTGATGACCAGGAGGTCTCAAAACACCGAATCCGTTATCCCATTTGCCGTTCATGACGTTATCAGTGAGCAGTTTTGCTCCGCTGAGAGCTTTTCTAGCGGCCATATCTGTATGCTGATTATAGTAGGAGTCTGAGAAGGCAGTGTTCTTCCGAGGGTCGTAATTGCTTGAGAGCTCGCGGACGTAGCTGATGTAGTCTTGAGAATGTAGTTGAAGGATGTATTTGTCATCTGCTTCTTCGAGTTTGTCAACAAAATCGCATTTTGATAGCAGATTTTGCTCGCTCAGATGAGAAATAATAGCGATTTGACGCTCAGGACGCTCTGGATGTTTGGTTTTGGATTTGTGATAAACCATGTCACCATCGGTGACGATTCCCACTCGTGGTTTGCGAGTAGACTCTTTTTTCGAAGACTTGCTGAGGGAAGTCTCTAGTTTTCTCATTTTGAATTTTGATAGTCAACTGATATTTTTAAATGAGTGAATTTTCAAATTCCTTCGATTTCGCAATTCTTTATTTACATGGCAATAAGCCTCTCTTGTTGAGAGATGCCAAGCACAAAAGCTGATATATTCGATACAAAAGCAGAAGATAAGAAATTTAGAGAAAGACCTTTTCATGCTCTAGAAACAGTTGTTTGTTTCAGCAATAGAATAGTAATATATAATACAGAAATCGCAATAGAATACCAAGGTGATACTGATAATTTCTTAAGAGGAATCTTTTTATCAATACAATGGATTCGTGTGCAGAATGTAAGTGATTAAAAAAGTGATTCTATTTATTATCGCCAGGGCTTTTGCTGATATTCTCAATCAATTCTTTGATTGCGTTCAGAAGTCCAGTGTCATCGTTCCAGTCATTATCCTGACCAAGCTGCTCAATCATTCTCCATTTTTCCAAGTAAACGTTTCTTTCTCGAAGCAAAATAGCGTTTTGTAGATGCACTTTCTCCTCGCTTTCAACGATTTTGTCTTTCAATCCGATCAACCGCGTGAGTTTCTCTTTCAGTACTGATAGTCGGTCTAAATCCTCAACGGTTTCTTCACTCTGTTCGAGTTCTTCGATCTCTTTGACGGCATCTTCGGCCGCTTTCCATTTCTTATCGAACGCTGGATCCATTTTATACTTTGAATTATTCAAATATTTTAAATAACAAGAACTCTCTTAACAAAATATATATCAATTCCTTAATAAAAGATTCCTGGTGAATTATTTTGTTAGGTATCTCGGCTCTGCTTTTTCATTAAATCGTCTGTTTTAATTGTTTGCATTATTTTTAGGGGCTGAATATGCTTCGATTTCATCTACAACATCAGAGAAATCTCGAACATTATTTGTTTAACCTAAAAAATATCTTTCTGAAAACAACTTGCAAATGACAGAAAAACTTTATGAAAAAAATTTGTTATCTTACAAAACCAGTATGCTTATGAAAAAGCATAAAAATGGTACTGTATTGTGTATAAAAATTCTACTCTAAAAGCAAGCATCTTTTAATCTAGTTTGCACAACTCCTCAACGTTTTGGATTCTCGAGTAGATCATTAATATAATTGCTCATGACTTTCAAATTTCGCACTTCAAAATTTAATAAATAGAGATAATTGGCGATTAGCAGATTCTTGTTAGCTAAAACTGCGAGAGAAACTTAGAAAAATTTCTAATAGAGAAACCGCTGCGAGAACTTATTTGAATCTTGCTAAGGCTGTGAACTATGCTCAGCTTGAGCACCTTAAGGCTCTTGTTTAATTAAACATTCAGCCCAAATAAAATAAAATCGGGAAGCTTTGTTAGAGCCTTATAATAGTTAAATTAGAAGATATAAATAAGTCTCAAAAGAGCTTAACAATTAATTAATACATCTAAATAAATTATTGCTACGAGCGAAAATGAGCGGACAACAAACAGCATCATTAGTCATCTCAAAGTTCAAAACTCTTGTGGACTCTGGTGAATTGATTTTTAAATCTTATTTAACCGGAGACTTGGAGGCCTACGCAAAAAGCGAGCCTCTTGGATATCTCAGTGAAGTCTTGAATTTGATCAAAACAGGCGCAATCACTGACGATAAGCTTCTTGCTGCCAAAATGCTTCTCAGACAGACTCTTTTAGATAGACAAAAACTTCAGAAATTTGAGAAAACGCAAGTCCAATCGTTTGCCCTCATCATTCTTGACACATGTATTGATCTGAGTCAAAATCCAGGCAGTGACGTAGACGGCGAAAGAATGTCGACTTTTATATCTCTCATGTTGGATATACATAGAGGATTCCCAAAAAAATCCTCCTGGGATTTCATTGATGAGAAGGTATTAAGCATAATACAAGAGCCAGAAAATCCCAAAAAACCTGGAGTTCTATGTGTCGTACTTCAATTGCTTGGCAAGGAAGTTAAAATCTCGCAGAAGCTCTACCATGAGGCGGAGGCATATCTTCAGAAGGTCTTAGAAAGTGGTCCAATCGATGAGCTAAAACAAGTGTTAAGATCAGTTTTGTCACGATTTTCGGCTTCGCCTTTACTGAAAAAACATTTTGACGCTATCCTCAAAGCCATACCACAGCTGTTTGATAAGTTAGACGAAAACTTAATTCAAATGTTAGAATCTCTTCAAGATGGTCTGTTTGAGGATAACAGAGTTGTAAAGAAGAATTATTCGTCAATTTTTTCCCAACTGCTAAGCTGGGTACAAACTTTGATGGTCCAAATACATCAGAAGTATGGAGTTAATGCGATTTTTGGATGCCTCAAAATTGCTATTTCTGTAATAACTGCCGGAAAAGGCGAAATGGTTAAGACTCTTCCATGGGATCATTTCTTTGCGCTCCTAAAACAGGCCCTCACCATGATTCCTTTAAATGTGATTGCCGAGGACGCTGCTGATGGAGATATCGATATTGCTGAGTTCCAACTCACACTAGAGGAGCTTTTCCATAAAATTATTGAAATTGAAGACGCCAGCATCATGGACAAGCTACTCCAGCAGTTTCAAAATGACTCTCCAAATGAGAAGCATGCCTTCGTCTTCACGGCATATTCCCTTCCAAAATGCTATTTTGAAAAGCATCGAGGAACAGATGAAGAAAATGAATGGGTTGAAGGAAAATGTGCTATAAATAAAGTCATTAGCATCATGATTGATATTGCGAAAGACAACTTGCATTCCCTCAAATTCGCAGCTCTCAAAAACCTTTACTCATACGTACTCTCTGCCCAAAATTCTTTCTTCCCAGAATTCGCGGATCAGCTATTGAATACCATGGCAGAATTTTGCTATGATGGAGCAGATATTGATTCCAAGGTGCTAAGTTTATTTATTACAAAAGCAGCATTGCAATGGTCAGAAAAGCAAGATCTGAAAAAGCAATTGCTTTCTAAAGACCAAGTCCTTAAGGCTATAGAAGCAGGAAAGTCTGTTTTAATGGCCTCCAAAGGAGGGATGGTAATCTGCAGGGCAATTTCTTTGCTTCTGAGATCGAAACTCACTCAGGTGGAGTTTGATGGCGAAGAGCTGCTGCAGATTTATTTATACATGGAGGAGCAACTCAAAGCGAATATCGACACAACTAACCGTAGCAGAACGGCATACTTCTCACTTTGCTGCAACCTCCTCACGTTAATAGGAGATCACGTGAAAAAAGAAGAGAAAAAGGAACTGATGGTCCAATCTCTTCAGAAAATCATCAATGGGGGGCTTATACAAACAGATCTATTAAATTGCGTTGCTTCATTCTCAAGTCTATTTCCAGGCGACCTGAATTTGCTTACGGACAGCGAGATTAAGGTAATCTTCCTAGAGTTGGAAAACAAAGGTGGAGTTTATGATGGCAATCCTGAAGAAGAATACTACATTGAATTCACACATGAAGATGTTTCTGATAAACTGCCTAAAGAAAGCGAGAAGGATATGTTCAGTGTGGCGAACGCTATTTTGCTCACAAAATTCCCAAGTGAAGCTTTAGGTCATTACGCAGCAAGAATATCAAGGATTATTATCAAATTGCTCAAACCAACTGTACATTCAAACAGTTCTCAAGCTTTCAAAGAGCTTTTAGATGTTCAACAGAATTTGCAGGCATATTTGAAACAATTGGATGAAAGCAACTCAGGAAGCAAGGCGGTTCAGAATTTTGAAGAGTTCTTTAATAAGCTTTCGAACGCAATAGCACATAGTCTGGTGTTGAGCGATGAAGGTGCCGCGATTTTTGGGCTTTATGTATCAGTTGTGGAGGAAAATATGACAAAGCTTGCAGACAAAACAAATCGATTATGTGATGTTTTCGATGCTGGGCATAAGGCATTTTCTGAGTATATAGACAATATGTTTGTAGATGAAGATGAGGATGATGAGAATGAAGATGAGGACGAAGATGACGATAACGACGATGATGGAGAAAGGGGAATGGGAAAATTTGAAAAACTCATATTCGGCAAGAACAAAAGTTCTAAAGGTAGGAGAGGTGCTGCTGACGAAGATGACGATGCTGATGATAGTCTTGATGATGATGTGGACGATGACTGTCTGGCTGGAGAAATAGGAGAATTCACTGACGAAGGAACAGAAAAGTTCTTGGTCAGTCTCTCAAAACTTGCCGGATTGGTCTGCAGAGTCAACCCGGCCGAAGCCAGCAAAGACATACACATAATTGTGAAAAATCTCAAGAAAGACTTCACATCTGAAGATGATTCTCTAGCCAGGCTCGCGTTAATGACGCTTGTTGAGATCTTCACTCATCTACCTTCAAAAAATATACCGAGCACAGTCCTTGAATTAGCTTCAAAGTTCTATGACCTATCTTCGAACGAATCGTTAGAAGTAAAGGCAGCTTGCATTTTAGGCTTCGGTGTTTTTGCTCAAGCGAATCCTGCTATCTTCCAGAAAGTTGCCTCAAAATGTGTGAATCGGATTTATGAAATTGCTAAACAATTACAAGCAGAAGACGCTGATCTTGCCACCCAGCAGCTTCTAAAGGATAATATCTGCTTATCGATTGCGAAAATCCTGTCTGCTAGCAAGACACACATCCCTGCGCAATTCATTCCAAACTGGCTTGACAGTATCCCAACGAGCAATAATGTGAAGAAGACTCAAGAACAGATAGAAGAATTTATTAAAATTTTAACGAGCAAAGAACACCGTGAATATGTTCTTGGAGAACAGAATCAGAACTTGCAGAAGGTGAAGAATGCTATAGAAAGGGCTGTGAATGCGGAGGCGGTGACCAGGACATTGCGATCTCAGCTTGATAGTGTCAGAAGTTTGCTCCCCAATTGATGAAATTATAATAAATCTTATAACTAAAATCCATATCATATATGAATCGTTACCAAAAACCTCTTCATATTCATATAAAGCAACCATCTAAACAAGTAAATAATTATATGAGTGATTAATGATACAAAATTTCTCAGATGATTCGTTCAAACCAAAGGAAAATTTCTAAGTAATGGTGCTATATCAAAAAAAAAATGTTTCCTCAAGAATAAAAACAAACTTGATTATAGCTCAAAAAAAGAGCTCCACTGCACGCTTTCAAAATTCTGAATTCAAGAGACGTCTGCTCTCTCGGTTTATTCAAATAATTTTTTACATCTCTGTCTCCTACGGCACATGAAACTTAAATTATGGACCTTAATGTTCAAGACCAAAAGCCAAACATTACTGATTGTTTCTGATTAATTTATGGAAGACCAAGTAAAACTTGCAATTGATGAAACACCTTCACCGTGAGCTACATACAAGAGACTTGTATTGATATCCAATGAACACCTCAAACTTTTTCGCTATATCTTTATCATGGTCTTCACTATTAAATTTATATGATAAATTTCGACGATTCTCAGTGTTCCTGTTCAGTCGGCGCACCAAGAACGAATTTCGAGTTCAATGATGCCACAGGGTATCAACCCCAACGTCATTCTCTTATTAGATTTTGAGTTTTCAAAAAGCTTTGACCCTTTCGATCTAAGGGTGTATCCCTTTTTTTCTTGATAAATTTGCTTCAGAATCAGGGGAAAACGAGTGCAAACGTCTGAGCTCAACTTTCTCAAATGGCCCTTTATCGTAATTGGGACCGCGCAATTGTTTTCCATTATGCAAAATTTCCTTATGAAAATAACCGAGAAAATTTCAAAATACAGACATTTATGAAAAAAAACAGGAAAAATGCCTTATGCAAAAAACAGTCGAAATATTCAAAAAACGGACACGGATATGCAAAAAGCTGACCGGTCTATCCAGATTGTTTAAGAAAAGAACAGAAGTAGAGGATGGAAAAAAACAATTCACCCATTCCCACTCGTGGTTTGCGAGTAGACTCTTTTTTTGAAGGCTTGCTGAGGAAAGTCTCTAGTTTTCTCATTTTGAATTTTGATAGTCAATTGATATTTTTCAATGACTGAATTTTCAAATTCCTTCGATTTAGCAATACCTTATTTACATAGCAATAAGCCTCTCTGTTGAGATTATCAAGCACAAAAGTGAGATATATGATACAACAGCAGTAAACCAGAAATCTAGAGGAAGACCTCTTCACGCACTTCAGAAACTGCTGCTAGTTTCAACAATTGAATTGTAATATATCAAACAGAAATCCCCACAGAATACCAAGATGAGACTGATAATTTCTTAAGAGGACACTTTTTATCAATACAATGAATCCATGAGAAGAGTGTAGGTGATCAAAAAAGTGATTTTATTTATTATCGCCAGGTGCAAACCAGAAATCTTATGAAAAAGCATAAAAATGGTACACAAAAAAAGAGTGTGCCTATTCTTTATCGTGAATCAATCTACCTGTTCAGCTCGATTATGAGCCATTGTGTATAAAAATTCTACTCTAAAAGCAAGCATCTTTTAATCCAGTCCGCACAGTTCCTCAACAACTTGAATTCTCGAGTAGATCACCAAAATAATTGCTCAGGATTCCGAGTGGAATCAATTTTTCAAATTTCGTACTTCAACGTTTAGATCATTGGCAATAAGAGGTCTCTTGTTGGCTAAAATTGCGAGAGAAACTTGGTATTCATTAGCACCGCCAGTATTTTACATATCAATGCAGTCCTAAATAAATTTCTTTTCAGACTACTAATAGAGAAACCGCTGCGAGAACTTATTCGAATCTTGCTAAGGCAGTGTACTCTGCTCAGTCTCAGCACCATAAGGCTCTTGTTTAATTAAACATTTAACCAAACTAAAATAAAATCGGGAAGTTTTGTTAGAGCCTTATAATAGTTAAATTAGAAGATATAAATAGGTCTCGAAAGAGCTTAACAATTAATTAATACATCTAAATAAATTATTGCTACGAGCGAAAATGAGCGGACAACAAACAGCATCATTAGTCATCTCAAAGTTCAAAACTCTTGTGGACTCTGGTGAATTGATTTTTAAATCTTATTTAACCGGAGACTTGGAGGCCTACGCAAAAAGCGAGCCTCTTGGATATCTCAGTGAAGTCTTGAATTTGATCAAAACAGGCGCAATCACTGACGATAAGCTTCTTGCTGCCAAAATGCTTCTCAGACAGACTCTTTTAGATAGACAAAAACTTCAGAAATTTGAGAAAACGCAAGTCCAATCGTTTGCCCTCATCATTCTTGACACATGTATTGATCTGAGTCAAAATCCAGGCAGTGACGTAGACGGCGAAAGAATGTCGACTTTTATATCTCTCATGTTGGATATACATAGAGGATTCCCAAAAAAATCCTCCTGGGATTTCATTGATGAGAAGGTATTAAGCATAATACAAGAGCCAGAAAATCCCAAAAAACCTGGAGTTCTATGTGTCGTACTTCAATTGCTTGGCAAGGAAGTTAAAATCTCGCAGAAGCTCTACCATGAGGCGGAGGCATATCTTCAGAAGGTCTTAGAAAGTGGTCCAATCGATGAGCTAAAACAAGTGTTAAGATCAGTTTTGTCACGATTTTCGGCTTCGCCTTTACTGAAAAAACATTTTGACGCTATCCTCAAAGCCATACCACAGCTGTTTGATAAGTTAGACGAAAACTTAATTCAAATGTTAGAATCTCTTCAAGATGGTCTGTTTGAGGATAACAGAGTTGTAAAGAAGAATTATTCGTCAATTTTTTCCCAACTGCTAAGCTGGGTACAAACTTTGATGGTCCAAATACATCAGAAGTATGGAGTTAATGCGATTTTTGGATGCCTCAAAATTGCTATTTCTGTAATAACTGCCGGAAAAGGCGAAATGGTTAAGACTCTTCCATGGGATCATTTCTTTGCGCTCCTAAAACAGGCCCTCACCATGATTCCTTTAAATGTGATTGCCGAGGACGCTGCTGATGGAGATATCGATATTGCTGAGTTCCAACTCACACTAGAGGAGCTTTTCCATAAAATTATTGAAATTGAAGACGCCAGCATCATGGACAAGCTACTCCAGCAGTTTCAAAATGACTCTCCAAATGAGAAGCATGCCTTCGTCTTCACGGCATATTCCCTTCCAAAATGCTATTTTGAAAAGCATCGAGGAACAGATGAAGAAAATGAATGGGTTGAAGGAAAATGTGCTATAAATAAAGTCATTAGCATCATGATTGATATTGCGAAAGACAACTTGCATTCCCTCAAATTCGCAGCTCTCAAAAACCTTTACTCATACGTACTCTCTGCCCAAAATTCTTTCTTCCCAGAATTCGCGGATCAGCTATTGAATACCATGGCAGAATTTTGCTATGATGGAGCAGATATTGATTCCAAGGTGCTAAGTTTATTTATTACAAAAGCAGCATTGCAATGGTCAGAAAAGCAAGATCTGAAAAAGCAATTGCTTTCTAAAGACCAAGTCCTTAAGGCTATAGAAGCAGGAAAGTCTGTTTTAATGGCCTCCAAAGGAGGGATGGTAATCTGCAGGGCAATTTCTTTGCTTCTGAGATCGAAACTCACTCAGGTGGAGTTTGATGGCGAAGAGCTGCTGCAGATTTATTTATACATGGAGGAGCAACTCAAAGCGAATATCGACACAACTAACCGTAGCAGAACGGCATACTTCTCACTTTGCTGCAACCTCCTCACGTTAATAGGAGATCACGTGAAAAAAGAAGAGAAAAAGGAACTGATGGTCCAATCTCTTCAGAAAATCATCAATGGGGGGCTTATACAAACAGATCTATTAAATTGCGTTGCTTCATTCTCAAGTCTATTTCCAGGCGACCTGAATTTGCTTACGGACAGCGAGATTAAGGTAATCTTCCTAGAGTTGGAAAACAAAGGTGGAGTTTATGATGGCAATCCTGAAGAAGAATACTACATTGAATTCACACATGAAGATGTTTCTGATAAACTGCCTAAAGAAAGCGAGAAGGATATGTTCAGTGTGGCGAACGCTATTTTGCTCACAAAATTCCCAAGTGAAGCTTTAGGTCATTACGCAGCAAGAATATCAAGGATTATTATCAAATTGCTCAAACCAACTGTACATTCAAACAGTTCTCAAGCTTTCAAAGAGCTTTTAGATGTTCAACAGAATTTGCAGGCATATTTGAAACAATTGGATGAAAGCAACTCAGGAAGCAAGGCGGTTCAGAATTTTGAAGAGTTCTTTAATAAGCTTTCGAACGCAATAGCACATAGTCTGGTGTTGAGCGATGAAGGTGCCGCGATTTTTGGGCTTTATGTATCAGTTGTGGAGGAAAATATGACAAAGCTTGCAGACAAAACAAATCGATTATGTGATGTTTTCGATGCTGGGCATAAGGCATTTTCTGAGTATATAGACAATATGTTTGTAGATGAAGATGAGGATGATGAGAATGAAGATGAGGACGAAGATGACGATAACGACGATGATGGAGAAAGGGGAATGGGAAAATTTGAAAAACTCATATTCGGCAAGAACAAAAGTTCTAAAGGTAGGAGAGGTGCTGCTGACGAAGATGACGATGCTGATGATAGTCTTGATGATGATGTGGACGATGACTGTCTGGCTGGAGAAATAGGAGAATTCACTGACGAAGGAACAGAAAAGTTCTTGGTCAGTCTCTCAAAACTTGCCGGATTGGTCTGCAGAGTCAACCCGGCCGAAGCCAGCAAAGACATACACATAATTGTGAAAAATCTCAAGAAAGACTTCACATCTGAAGATGATTCTCTAGCCAGGCTCGCGTTAATGACGCTTGTTGAGATCTTCACTCATCTACCTTCAAAAAATATACCGAGCACAGTCCTTGAATTAGCTTCAAAGTTCTATGACCTATCTTCGAACGAATCGTTAGAAGTAAAGGCAGCTTGCATTTTAGGCTTCGGTGTTTTTGCTCAAGCGAATCCTGCTATCTTCCAGAAAGTTGCCTCAAAATGTGTGAATCGGATTTATGAAATTGCTAAACAATTACAAGCAGAAGACGCTGATCTTGCCACCCAGCAGCTTCTAAAGGATAATATCTGCTTATCGATTGCGAAAATCCTGTCTGCTAGCAAGACACACATCCCTGCGCAATTCATTCCAAACTGGCTTGACAGTATCCCAACGAGCAATAATGTGAAGAAGACTCAAGAACAGATAGAAGAATTTATTAAAATTTTAACGAGCAAAGAACACCGTGAATATGTTCTTGGAGAACAGAATCAGAACTTGCAGAAGGTGAAGAATGCTATAGAAAGGGCTGTGAATGCGGAGGCGGTGACCAGGACATTGCGATCTCAGCTTGATAGTGTCAGAAGTTTGCTCCCCAATTGATGAAATTATAATAAATCTTATAACTAAAATCCATATCATATATGAATCGTTACCAAAAACCTCTTCATATTCATATAAAGCAACCATCTAAACAAGTAAATAATTATATGAGTGATTAATGATACAAAATTTCTCAGATGATTCGTTCAAACCAAAGGAAAATTTCTAAGTAATGGTGCTATATCAAAAAAAAAATGTTTCCTCAAGAATAAAAACAAACTTGATTATAGCTCAAAAAAAGAGCCCCACTGCACGCTTTCAAAATTCTGAATTCAAGAGACATCTGCTCTCTCGGTTTATTTACAAACACACAGAACATTTCCATGCCGCAGACATTTACCCCTCTCATTAATCAGTTTGAAATCATGCATATGATCTCTGATTTCTAGCATGCGAAAATGAGAGTGATAGTTATTCTATTATTAACATGTGTTTATTCGACCATTGGTTCAAGTTTCCATTACATTAATCATTAATGAAAGTTTACATGGAATGGATATCGTGCAAACAAGCAATAAATTGTTCTTACTCTTATATTCCTCCAGGTCTAAAAAAAAACCCAAACGGAGCTTGTTGTTGGTATTTCTTCCAATCCGAAGAGGTTTCCGTGGAATTCTTAAGAGTAGCCATAAGCACATTATTCTCTGTTAGCAGTATTCCTTTCAAGCTGATACTCTTCAAATCGTAGTTAGGTGGGCGTTCATCATCCTCCGCCGCATCTGTTAAATCTCGGTCGATCAGTTTCCCAACAACATATTTCCCAGAAAAGTAATTATTTCGCTTTAAGTTTACTTTAACTTCCTTAAGTGTGGCAGGCACTATTCTCATCCAAGCCACAATTTTTACCTTTGATTTTGTTTTATTAGAGAATAAAACCACCTCTGTTGAGTCAGCTGGTTCTACAATCGGATCGTAAGCTTTCTGTCTTGCATATTTCTTCAGACTGAGAATGTTAGTTGCCTCTATTTGTGGCAGCTTGGCAGCAGAACTCTCGTAGAGAGCTGCAAGTTCACTTTGAGTTTTCATGCCAGAAAACGCCTTCAAAAGCGGATCCGAGAAATCAATTCGCTCATCAGAGGAGAAAAGCGCTATTGTTTTCGCTATGCACGTAAAGAAATGAGGCCTCCTCACTTCGATAGAGGTAATCACCGAATTAGTCTCTTCCAAAGGGAAATGTGAAATTTCCAGATTATTCTCGTTTGCAAGAGACGCCTTAGCTAACACAGCTTGAATATCTGACTTCTCTTTCGTTTCGTATTGTTTATATCTCTCAAGGAGTTTGTCATTGACCCCATCATCTACAGCTAGGTATTTTAACAATTGCTTGGAATCGAAATAATCTAAAGCGAGTGCTCCTTCAACATGGACTTCATCAGCTGAATCAGAGCTAAACGCATCTGACCAAGTGTATCCAGAGTGAGCTTGGAAAACTCGATCCATGAAGTACTGAGCTTTATATCCGTCGCAGCCACCATCTGTTCGAATTCCATGATAGGGCAGTTCAAAAGCGACTGAATGCATTGATTTTAATAGATCGAGCAGGGCTGGTAGTTTGAACCCTTTAAGGATTCCTATTGTCTCATCTGACCTTCCAACAGCTCTTATGATCAAATTGATGGGTATTTCCTTTGAACTTTTGGTAATCTTGTGAAATTCACGACAAACCTTTACAAAAATGGAATAAACTTCCTTTGTGTTTAAGTAGGAGATCACTTCATGCAAAGCAAGAAGTGGTATCCTAAGCAAGGTTGGTTTAGCTTCCATTTTCTGTTTTCTGATCTTCCAATAAAATTTTTACTTATGATAGCTAATCACAAAATCGCTAAATACAGAACGCCACTTCTTAATTTGAAAGGCTTTTAGCGTTTCTTCGAGGAAAATCGATCTGGTGCTATCGTTTAAGCAATTGCATTAACCAACGCTCAATCATTGTACATTTTTCCAAGTAGCATTTTCTTTCTCGAAGTAGAATAGTGTTTTGGAGGTACAATTCCTCTTCGCTCTCAACTTTCACTCCCACCAGGCAGTGAGTGAGTTTCTCCTTCAGCAATGATATTCGGTTAAATTTTCAATGGCTTCTTCGCTCTATTCGAGCTTTTTAATCTCTTTGATGGCGTCATCAGTTGATTTTCATTTTTTTTGGATGCCGTTTCTATTTATGAATTTCAAGTAGAAATATAAGGGGAGAAGGGGCAAAGAAAATGAAAGGGAGACAAATTTTGAACAGACTGCTCAATTATCAAATAAATACAATCAAATCAATTCCATTCAATTTGAAAACGGGTTCATTTTCAACCAGATTCAGGACATCAGATATAGGTTCTGTAATATAAGTTACTGAAATACTCATTTCAAATATGAGAAAAGTGAATCCAATATAAACTATTTTTTGCTTTATAAATTTGAAGGATTTAACAACCAAACTTTTTTCCAAAAAAAACGAAAAGAAGGGATGCTGGGAAAAGCAGAACCGGCTATAGTGTTCCAATAGATTCTCGGAAACGGAAATTAGAACCCTAACAACTTATGCAAAATAATTCTTTTTTGGATAAGAAATGGGAAAATACACTGAAAATTATAGCTTCACGACTTTATTACAAATGCATACTCAGAGATATGAGGAGCTCTATTCTGGGGCTTTCTTTTAGGGTCTTCCAGAAGAGAGTCTGTTACAATCGCTGCCGTTCATCAGCAGGTTATTTTTAAGCAGAAATAGTTCAGAACGAAAATTTATTTTGTATATAAGAGTGATGAAGTATGAATTTTTATCATTAAAAAATCGAGAAAGGAGTCAGCATGGCTACTGAGTCAAAGAATCATGGTTGTTCTAAATCTTTGACTTTCAGATTTGAAAAGAAACTTAATCTGGTTTTGAGCTTTTAAGAAATGCGATTTTGGAATCTATATAGAAAAAACCTCTAAATAAGTCATGGGAAACCGCATCGAAGTCCAGAAATTGAGGAAGAATTTATCCCTTGCAAAATACTATTTGTTCTGCGGTGATGCGAGAAAGAAAGAACTTATGCACAACGGAACACAAAAATATTACGTCATATCACTACCAATTAATGTATTACATTACTAAATAAATCGTAACAAATATTATCCACCAGAACGTGGAATCATTTGCTTAAGAGAATACTCAGACAGTAGCTTAATGTACTTATTGAAACTCAGTCAGAATCTTTGTAAGTACAATTTAGAAAGGGCTGAATGCGGTTCAGTCGCAATTAGAGTAATAGAGACAGTAATTTCCTCAGATTTCCCCCAATATTTCATACACATCATGTCTCAGATATATAAATGATTCACTCATTTCAAAAAAATCTCAATGATAATGTTTATCGATGTCGCTGCAGAGCTTGTATCTCTGTTTCTTGGGCCTCGAAGATTCATTTGCTTGTACAATGGATTTTCTTATACACAACAAGTCATCTTCCAAAACCCAAATTTGATAAAATTTATCGTAGTATTATACAATTAACTTTTCCAGAAAACTTTCGTGGCTTTTTCATGCCAAAAAGCTGGGTTATCTCTTTTCTACAACGAGCAAGTTACTCTCTTCCATGTTTCAAAGCTGCTTCCAGCATATTTATTATCTTGCTGCATCAGAACAAGATGAATTCACCTCAATATGAGTGAATTCGCATCGTTTTGCTAAAGGTCCAAATTTTCTCTCTTGTTTTGCCACTCTTATAACTAATGATGAATTAAGAAGCCTCTTCACCTCCAATCGAAACTTCTTTCTATATTTAGTTGCAATGATTAATATTCAGATAGTTTGTGCCAATTTTAGTTTAATTACGTATCTGAGTAGCCAGTCTGCCATCCAAGTGACGAAGGCCTTCGAAATACTACAATCACCACATCATGACTAATATCATTGGCGAATTTCGCAACTCTTCGTCAACCTCGCTTCAAGACTGTTGCCGCTTACTGCTGATAAGACCTAGCAAGCTTCTAGCGTTGATTACGATTTCTTTATTACTTTTTCTCATGATTTCTGAGAAGTAATGGAAGAATGGAAAACTTTCCAAAGTTTGTGTCAATAAAGGTTTCTGGACCCCAATCACCTTCACAGCAGCCTCAAAGGACCCAGGAAAGAGTTAACCACAATATTTTAAAGGATTTCTAAAGTTTCTGATTCTTACAATTTTTTTGCTAAATGATTACGGCCCCATAGTTAAAAAAAGCTATACTTTAGCTCGAATTAACTAACAGAGTGTTAACCTATATCTTTAATTAGCTAAAGAATTAATTAGCTTTATCTGCAAATGAGTCAATTGAATATAAAGAAATTTCTCATTAACAGATTATCAGAACACGACCCTAACCACAATATTAAAATGAGTTGCTCACAATCGAATTCCGATTCCAAACTATTAAGAAAGGCCAAACGCACCAATAGTGGAGCTAAGTCCTTAAAAGCTGTCTCTTCAGACAATGATGTGGCCTCCACTACAAAAGAATCATTACAACTCCGAAAAGTCAATTCGGAAAGACAATTGGTAAAAAAATCATTCATTTCTTCGTTTTCTCATCCAATTTATTTTTAGGAACGAAATATTTCTGAATCCAGCAAAGCAAAGGGCATTTATTGCTCAGTTTGCTCAAAGGAGTTCACCACGCAATCTAATCTGAAACAACACATGCAAATCCATGAGAAAAAGGACACTCGCTTGATTTATACCTGCTCGTTTTGCGAGAAAGCGTACCTTTACAAATGCAGCTTGACCAAGCACTTGAAAACTCATTCAAGCGAGTCATCTGAAAAAGAAGATGACGAGTCAATCTCGACGGCCCCTTCAAGTTTGGATGGAAGCCTTGAGCCAAAGCTCTCAAAGAAAACTAAAACAGAAGAAAATGCTCTAGCTCCACAGCTTTCGCTTCAAGATTTGATCACAAGCGCTCTACAGAAGACACCTACTCAAGGAATAACCGAAACACTTTCTTTCAATTTCTTCCAGTCGATCATTGGAGGAGGTTTTCAAAATTTGAAAATCACCATTGAACCAATCGACCCGGTTGATAATGAACCTTATGCTAAACTCGGAAATGAAGAGGAACTTGTTCGAGAATTCAACATGATGCCTGAAGTAAACAATGAAAATTCACAGCACATTAATGAAGGTTTCTTGGACAATTTCTTTAACACTGCAGAACAAGTTCCGGGTCTAGATTTTGGCTTTATTCTTGAAAATCTCTAAGCAAGAATATAGCTTATTGTTAGATCTGTTACTTTTTAGTTTTGGAGTTTTTATTAGTTATAGTGTTGAGGGTGAACCATCTAATCAGATTGGATGGATTTTTATTTGTTAGTACTATGTTTGTGAGAGTAGATTGGGTTTCCTTGATGGATTCCCTGAGAAGATCTCATTATATTTCGGTGTTTTTTTGAGCGGGAAGTGAATTGCCGCTCATAACTTACAATAAAACCCACAAAATTCCAATACACACTTTTTTATTAGGATAGTTAACAGCAGAGTTCTACTTAATGGCATTGATATTATTGAGATCCTTCTCTTCTATGACTTAAGTTTTGCAAATATCTGCTATTGGTAAGGAATTTAAGGTTACCTGCGAATTTTAAAACATAGCAGTCGTTAGCTACAGCTTTTCGATTCTTTTCTCAGCCAAATATCGCTCCATGAGTGGCATGGGGTGCTTTTTTGTAGGAGTCGGTGGCAGGTGCCTCTCATAAATAAATTTAAGTTTGAAGTAGTAAGATGAGCTCAAATAGTTTTTATTTGATAGTTTGAGCTATTATTATCATTGTATACGTTTCTTTACACAATTCAGGCTCCTAGTCCAACTAACTAATAATTAGACAATTAGAATATAGGCTACTCAGACAACAATGAGTGAGGATCCATTTTGTGATGAGAATTTGGATGACCATGACGACATTGAGCAAGAAGTAAAAATTTTAGAGGCAAATAGTTCCCTTGTCAGCGATATTCGATTGATCGAGAAGAGCTACGATACTACCGTTATCGAAGAACAGCCCTCAGTCCGTCATTTCCAGAATGTGATGTTTGAGCCAAAAGAAGGCGAATCAAATAACTCAAAGCTCCTGAATAGTAACAATGCTGAGCAATTGAAGCATGAAAATGAAGGAATACTTTCCAAACCAGAATCCAGGGCTCCTGAGGCAACTTCAGAGAAGAAGGGAATGATAAAGACGATTATCAAGAAATTTGAACAAGGATATACGTCAGACATACGCAGAGAGGAGGAATTACGGAAAATTCAATTAGCCGAGTTGGAAAGGCTAAAAGCCATCGTCCCTTCGATGATTGAGAGGTATGAATCAGAAATTCAAGAGCGAGAGGCGATAAAGCAACAACAATTGGAGCAATATGCGTCATTGCACTCTCAGGGAAAAAAATCAAAGGAACAAACTGGTGCTTCAGCCACTGAGGACTCAGGAGATAATGGGCTTTTGGAAGAATCAGAGCAGCAGGAAAGAGAGGAAGCGATGAGCATTAGAGAAAAGAAAATTGTTAATAATCCGTTCCCGATGCTGTCGAAGCAGCAAAGGAACGAAAGTCATGAAGAGTTCAAAGATATTAGAGAAACCGCAAATTTTGAACCTTTAGCTGAGAAGAAATCGCTATTAAACCAGCATATAGAGAATCCAGGAGCGCATTTTAATCCTTTTCAGTTATCAGGTCCAGCAGATTTTGATCTCACTCGACCGAGCGGAAACTTCGGGACCCAGTTTTCTCATCTTCCCAATGCTCAACTCAACGAAATCATTGAAACCGAATCAGAGCAAGGGGATTCATCAATTGAAAAAATTCCTTCACAGAGAAATCAGCATGGCCATGAGAAAACCTCAGAAATCGCAGGGACAGATGGAAATAATAAAAATTTAAAGTTCGACCTTCCGAAAGCAGAGAATTATTCGATGAATGCGAGTAGAAACGGACCCAAGATGATTGAATTGGAGGGAGTGCTGGAAGATGATACGGAAAACACGAAGGATTATACACAGTTAGAGGTTCCTTTATTCAAAAATATGTTTTATAAGCCAGGAACAGATAATAGCATCGTATTGAATTTCTCCAAATTGAAGGATGAGACGGGTTTCCTTGCGTTAGGCGATCTTAAATCAACTGATCGAAAAGAGTCAAGTGCCGCTGGTACGGATCGAATAAAACTCAGCGAAGGTGAATCAGATAAAAGCAAACATCGAGCCAAATTCAGTCGGTTAGGGGCCAAGTTGGCAGAGGGGGCGCGGCTTGGGGGAGGTGGGAAAGATGAGGAACATGATATTTTTCAAAGAATTGCAACAATGTTAAAAGAAGAAATCGTATTCGATGAGTTGAATGATTCAAAAAGGAGTATTCTGAGAGATTACGAAGATCTGAAGCTCCATTGTCCAGGGAATAGAAAGCTACAGAATAAAAATGGTCTTCATATGGGCAGAGCGATGGCTTTGGAGAAGAATAAAGGACATCCAAATCCAGATGGCGTTGATTTTTTAAATATGAAATTGGATATTTCGGCGATTCAACTGACAACTGAAAATAACTTTCTTGAGTTAGAGGGCGATCAGTCGTTTATTTCTCGGAATGGCGAAGCGTTATCGAAAAGGTCGAGGCCCAGAGGGTCTCTGATAAAAGGAAAAGATCCGGATAATCTGCTGAGCGCAAGATTAGAGACTCCAGTTGCAATTATACAAGAAGAGGAGGAAGTAGATTCTCCATACATTAACAAACGCAGAGTAGAAAAAAGCTTGCAACAAGCACAGAAAATAGCACAAAATGGCGAGCTCCAGGTGACACAAGGAGGTACTAGGGGTGAGCGGACAGAAGACAAGGCGAGTCCCCAGCAATCGAAGCAGCTCATTAATTTACAGTCAATAGATAATGATATCCCAAAGCAATTAAATGGCTTCGATGAAAATCATGAAAATGAATTACATGAAGAAATTTTCGATCCATCAAAATTGCAGAATGCTCTACGTGAGAAGCTGCAGGCTCTTGAGGAAAACCTCGCAAAGAGGCGAGAAGCTTTGAAAAATTTCTCAAATCGAATGGATACAACGAAGAAGAAGGCGGCTATTATTGAAGTTATAAATAATTCTCTCATAAACGCTTCTTATCAAGAAAAATCGTTTTCGAAGGCCGAAGCACAGAAGATTGTTGATGAGTTTTTATCAGAGGTCATACGTAAAGAAGGACTAAAGCCTCCTCCTCATCGAGACCAAACTAGCGAAATGGATAAAAAGAGTAGCTATCCATCCAAAAGCACGCACCAGCGATCCAAGAGTACCATGGACACGAGAAAGAAGGAGAAATTACTTAGTACTACTAGCAATGGTCAAGATGCCATAATCTCTAACCACGTATACATCGAAGATCAGCGTAGGGCACCATCCATTGACCGTGATATAACTCGTTCCGTTGGTGAGCTACCAACAAATCAAGCCAGAACCCTCACGTTCTCAGAGAGGAAAACTGCAGACGGCATGGTTGAAGAGCGGTCTGGTTCAATAGGTTTAAAGGACGTCATCGAGCCACCTCACAACCGCCCGACTTTCGGGTCCGGATTGCTTATAATACCTGGAAAATCTGATCCAAGTGAAGTAAATCCACTTTTCGCAATGACCACTCCAATTAAAAGCATATTTACTACTCCTCAACGTCAGCAGAGAGGGTCCTTAAATGATCGTTCTTCTAAGAGTCCGACGCCAGCCCAAGACGCAGGTTCGGCAAGCCAAGTCAAAAATTTTAAGCTCAGTCCTCGAGATTTATATCGTACAATTCATCCTCCTGAGATACACAGTAATTTTAATGGTGCGGACAACGGGTCAATGACCAACGAGAAAAAATCAGTGGTGATAGCAGATACTAGGATCCCAAAACCAAAACAGCGCGTCTTATCATCTCCCTCTCCAAAGCAAAAACAAATAGGACTTAGTTTTAGAATCAATAATTCGGCAGGACAACAGGAAGAGAGAAAAATTGGTCCAGATATTTTCTGTATGAACTGCGAGGAATTCGTCGCTTTAGACCGAGTCGACTCTCACTCAACTCAATGCTTCAAAAAAACTGATAGACACAATAAGCCGAGTCCAAGTATGATAGATCTAGAGATCGCTCAGCGGTTTAATCACGCTACAATCGAAGAATGCAATCAAAAAATTGAAAAAATCGTCATGAAATTCACCGAATTTTGCCAAATAGATGAACAAAAATCACTAATGAGGCCCGAATTTTACGAAATCTGTAAGCGGCTCCTGATTGAAGCGGCTGATATAATCTCAGAGAATGCTAACTGTGAGGCAGTCTGGAAGAAAATGCAGGAATTTGACAAAAGATTTGATCTTTTGTCTAAAATGGCCAAGAAGGAGGAGGTTGGCGTGCTTTTTTATTTCCAAAGGATGTTCGTTGCCATACAAAATAAAATTGATTCTTTAGAAGCTCATCAACGCGAAAACACCAGTATAGCACAGCTAGAAGAACAGCTAAAAGCTTATGAGCTCGAGGCAACGAAGAAAAAAGCTGAATTGGAGCTTTGGCAATGTCAATCTGAGATGCTTCAAACCATCCAGCGGAATGACGCAAAAAATATAAAGTACATAAGGAATGAAGTAAAGAAAAACTTAGAAGTGCTGTCTCAAATCCATTCAGATGTCTCTTCGTCGTTTGGACAAAGCGATGAATCTTCAAGAACAACGGAGGGCGAAACCGCCAGTCTAAGCAAACTGTCCCCTGCGAGGAGCTTGCAGTTTGATAGGGAGTCCAAGCGAAGGTATTTTTACACAGAGGCAGTGAATATCAAGCTCACGTTGCCACCGAATCATCCTGGCAGAGATTACTTGATATCAGAGTTGTATGAGGAGTGCATTGCGAGCAATATCCCTCGAGATGGCTATGTGAGTTTTATTAAAGAAAAGTATGGTATCCGATAACTTCTTCGAATTGGCTTTATTTAAACCAGATGTGATTAGCAAGCGATTAGAAGAACAGATTGACGTTATTGTCATTATTATTTAATTGGTTTATTTTCTTCCGCTGAGTTCTTTCAGTTAGAAGGCTCTAACACAAAAAGATTTAAACAATTCTTAATTGTTTCTATCATAATTTAAGATTTGCTGATAAACGAATAAGAGTTTCATACTTCCAATATTAATCCTTTTTTGCATACATAATTGTAAGCAATATATCTATTATACAGAAAAAAGAGTAAATAAAATTTAGCCATTTAAACATCTCTAAAACGCGGCATAGTAGGCATAGTAATTTCCGTTCTCGAACCATTCGTTAAGCCAGTTTATCATTTTTCAATAAGGAATCGAATATAAAGCCATCCATCCTTCTCCACGAACTTTTCGTACAAATCATTTATGTCTATTTCCGCTAGATCAGAACGTTATTGATAACGCATTTAGATTCAATATTACTGTCCACAATCAGCTGATCTTCAATGTACAGCTTCAATATATCAAACTTACTGACGTTTGGTTCAGCAGCCTTTACCAAATTTCTGAGTAACTGCTTTAAATAAGCTGCTCAAAATATGAGATGGATAATAGCAGAAGTCAATACATATTTTGATATCTTT
>ENA-UOUE01000521-UOUE01000521.1-compost-metagenome-genome-assembly--contig:-NODE-521-length-30605-cov-13.188679_pt1 | contig 30605 bp, 19 predicted proteins | sample MGYA00238146_ERZ747223 | MGnify/ENA primary metagenome ERZ747223 (study PRJEB28781, sample SAMN06268865) | compost metagenome | isolation source: single cell | place: USA: California, Emeryville, Joint...
CTCGCTTATATCTATTATTAGGATGAAACCCTTGATTTCGATACGATAGTGAATGAATTTCGAGAGTTGACTCGAGCGAAAGTTGTTTTAGCATTGGTAAATTCGTTCATATCAAAGCTCCTCTTAATAGATTTAAATAACAGGTGTATGCGACTCATTCGCAAGAAAGGGATGCTAAGCATATTCTTCTAAAGCGCTTTGTGATGAACCTGCAAGATAACTCATTCGATTTCGATGTAACTAATTAGTCTTACCTTCGAACAAGCTTATGATTCTTCTGGGCTAGATGAAATTGATCTATCGTTTCTATCTGACGTTGTTGCTACTGAATAATCCCGAGAAGAAGGGAGCACCAGGCAATACCCAATACGATTCCATTCACCACTTAATTGAGAAAATCGTGAATGGTAATCTAAACAACTCTCTGTCGATCTTAACCTCTTCCTCCATCAGACAACCAATTCCACCAAAATAACATTGGATTTATATGGCGAGAGGTCCTTCGATTGTAAAACAAATTTCCCCTTTCCGCAGTCATTAAATACTAATAATTGATTTAGGAAAGAAGAGACTGTGTGGCTAGACTATAGACTGGGTGTCAGAGAGGTCGTCCTTCAAGAGTATCTAAAACAGAAATATCCTTCTTTGGCAGAACTGTTCCTTATCAAAGACGCGAAGGATTTCAAGAGATTTGAAAACATGCTCTCTCCTGTGAATATAAGTAAATATCCCAGGTTCGAAAAGATAATTTATTGTAATCAATCAACTAGAAACCACCGAAAATCTCGCACTTTCAAACGATTCGTTGTCTATCAATAGGTCTATCCAAGATGTCAAGGGCAAAATGAATAATTTCGCAAGTTCAATATCCGAACGACCTGGTTCTGCTCATATCTCACAAGCAAGGCCTCAGTCCGCTGCAGGACGAACAAAAGTCCAATCTTACCAAAAGCAAGTCTCCGATTTCAGAGAGAAGACCCAGCTCGCGCTCACACAATCAGCGTCGTCGTTCAAATTCAGGCCGGACTCGCCTCATGAACCTCAATTTATGAGGACATTTGCTTCAGATCGACGTGGTACTGATACTGTAAAGAGTGCTAACATGGAAGAGCTATTCGTCCAGGACGACAATCAAATCACCATGCGCTATAAGCAGCCTGTTCTCGTTCCGAAACATAACAAGCCGTTCAAACCGTACAGGACGATACAAGTTCAAAAGAGAAATATTCAGCCCCATCAAACCATGAAGAAAGATCAGCTAATTTCTTCGCTTCTGTCAGGTGATATGGTTTCAGTCAAAGGAAGCAATCAATTTTAAATTAGACTAGCAACAATTACATATTTTCTGTCTTCTTTTTTGTCAATGCCAACGCCCAGCACTTTTTAAAAAGCAATTTGGCTTTTCCTCGTGTATCATAAATTTTTCTGCGTAATCTGCAATTTTCAAAAAAGTTGATGGATTTAAGCTTATATGACACTATACACCAATTCACTGGTGACTCCGTAACGTGACCTCTTCTTGCTAGTTAAACGGTTCAAAACCAAAGCAATTAAAGCTATTTAACGCTTTTGCAAAAGAAATGAATAAATGAGTTAACTTCCGTTTTACTTAGTCTATCTCTGCGATAGTTATAAATCAAATAATTTTAAAGTCCGTTTTGGACCTTGCCCATTAAAACGTTTTAGCTGCCAGCTCTCAAATGAGAAAGACAACTGCATTGGTAGCATTAGCACTTGGCTTCTGCGCTTTGATGGCAACATATAACTTAAACGTTCAAGCTGCTGCCGGCTCCAAACCAAGACCTCTACGAAAAATGAAAGATGTTCGTATCGATGAAGACGAGCCAGAGCTCGATAAGGATCTCAGAGTTAAAAGAGATTTGATATTTATTGCTGAGGACGTCTTGAACATTCTTCCTGTGCTCAACAAACTGGCTAGAGATATCCTCGAAGCTGATAAAGAAGTTGTCAGAAACGATCTTAATGCACTTTTCTACGCTATCGATAAGATTGCCGCCGACATTGACATTCCTATCTATCAACCTGAAACAGCCTTCGAGCCTCTCTTAAAAATGTGTATTCCACAGGCCAAGAGAATATTAAGCATGGTTGCCCGAGTTTTGACTGACGAAATTAGCACTACGCAAGTTATTGAAGCTATGTTTGATATCACGCCATCGCTTCCACAGGCTATTATGGATTGTGGTGGTGAACCGGTTCAGCGTAAATATGGAAAGTACTACAAGAATTATGCGAGAGGAGCTGATAAGGTCGATCCTCAGAGTTTGGAGTAGTTAACCGTTTGGATTTGAAAAATTGCATGCGTAAGTTTTTTGAATCGCAACTTTCATTTGTTCACGATAAAATGTCTGTGAAATTGTGTCTTTTTATCTTTATTTCTCAATGATTTATCCTCATCAACACCACCAAGGTACCTGAGCAACAAACGTGTTCAAATGAAAACCTTAATGTTCGAATCCTCCTCCTTCTTAGATGTTTGCTAGTTCGAAAATTAATATGATTAGAGAAGCTCTTCCATTTAAAAGGAATGTTCCTGCTATAAGAGAGATATCTACATTTATACCTGTATGCAAGCGTCTGACAACTAAGTAAAATGCTAAATTGATTCTGTCATATAGAAATAATAAGAAAGTAGCTTAAGTTAATAATACTAATAAAGCAAATATCTAAATCGCATTAGTTATTACAGATGGAAAGGAGCTGTCAAAATTTTAAATTCGAAGTAAATCTTGTTATTATCTACATATTTCTATCATCTTCTTTCACACCAAAAGTTTGCTCGAGACTTATCATTCGTAGAGCATAATGATTTTGCTCGCTGGAAAGACTGATGAAGTCTTGGTACTCAAAGTCTTTCTGAGGTCCTTTTTCATAAGAGAAATTCTCCAGGCTCTGAGCCAGCTTAATCTGCCCTCTTTTGAAAGGCGAAAATGACTGCTCCTCAATATAAGCTTCCTCACAGAAAGGCTCCTGATTTTCTTTATTAGAGCCCGTGTCTTCTTCCTCCTCTGAATTCGTCTCTTCGTACCTTTCAAGCGAAGACTCAGATTTAATAAACTGTGTCTCTGAAACTGCGGGTCGAAATTCAATATTATGCCGGCGCCGGAACTTATCGAGCCACCCTTTTGAAGCTTTAAAGGAATTGACAGTCGATATTTCCTTCGCCTTTCTTTTAATCTGGCACCTCGTTAGCAGCTGATTCGTTTCTGCCTGCTGCTGGTGTATCCACTCCACAAGTCGATCTTCCATTTTCGGATCCAGTGTCTTCCTTCCACCACCTAAACCGCAATAGCGGGAATGAATAAACGCTTAACTCATAGAAACAATGAGAAATAAACCCTTTTTTCTATGAGGTCCCAGCGCCATCCATCGCTTAATATTCTTCGCCGGAAAGCCCGTGAGTCTTGAAGCTTCTTTTGGTCCCACTGTTTCAGCCTATACAGGTTTATCATTATAATTATTAGAGCCAGAGGCTTACCAGTTTAATCGCATCCTCCCTCGCTTTCTCGTCCGCGATTTTGTAATTGCCTCTCCCAAAGCGCTTTTTCGATTTCTGCGCCCCCTCCTTTTTCGACTGGATTATAGGTTCTTCTACTTCGACTTTCAGAGTTGCGATTCCTCCTCTCTTGTTTTCGAAATTTCCAGCGATTTCTCTTAATTGCTTGACTGGGGAGAGAGGTAATATAGAGAAGAAACTGAAGATATCTTTACTTAAGCTGTCTCTGGCCTCGCTGTTTTGAAATGTGACTAAATCTTTTTTCAATTTGATGAGGTCTCTTGGGATTTGCCCTCGATTTTGACTTTCGAGATCATTGATTTTTTTGACAATGAAATTGATGGTGCTATCCTCGTCAGTGTGTCTCTGCTGCAGTTGGAAAATGCAGTCTCCTAACAGGTTTGAATTCATAGCAGGTTCTATCTATTTGCTCAAAGGTAATTATATAAGTCTGTATCTATTTGGTTTCGAATTTTTAAAAAAAATTCGATTATGGTAGATTTTTTAACGAATATACTAACTTCGCGGATAACAAGTAAAATTATGTAATAGTGGCAGAATTCCTCTTCATCATAACAATAAAATATTACTGAACCCTTTAAAGACTGCTTTTTCTATGAAGAAGCTCGCTATTACTATAGGAATCATATTTCTGAAAATTTTTCATTTCATAAAGAAACTGAACGCATTTGACATAAACATTTAAGAAAAACGATAGCACATTACTCATAACGTTGGAAAGAAGCCATAAAGTAATTTATCTCTGACAAGAGACGCAAACCCATTTTTATCTCTTATTCTCTCTCATCATGTAAATAATACTGAACCATAGCGAAAGTCAGCGAGCAAACCCCGATCGCTATCGTGCTGAGCAGCCTTGACGAAGGCTCAAACCCGAGAACCGTGAACGGTCTATGCCCTTCCTCGAATTCAATATCATGAGCGATCTCTCTCATCGTCGATAGCAGATCCTCAATCCTCTCGCTGACTGCCTCATCATTATTTTCCTTTGATGGATTCTTGAAATATTCCACCGCAAACTTATAAAGATAGTTCTTTGGCTTCAAGTTCTTTACAAAATACCAATCGATTTTCCTCGCGATATCCGAAAGGAATATTTGCAGTTCTTCGAAGGTGTTTTTATGCGTCCTGTAGAACCTGTTCAACTTGATACCAAGCACCAACTCTTTGGACAGCAGCAGGAAGAAGAATATCACATCGAAAGTTATCATTGTTTTCAGCGTCGAGTATAATTTATCGTCGTAGTTGACGAGAGCAGCCAGACTCACTATTCCGAAGAAATCCAAGGCTAATATCACGCTGAAGAAGATGTAAATCGCTGCTGCCCATCCCATATTATTACCTTCTCTAAGAGAATAACTGAACCCATAATCTCTTCCAATTTTTCTGAGGAGATTCCATCCACGTAGATGCTTAGGGCTGAGGAAATTCGTTGTAGGGAAGATCTTTTTGTCGGCTTCAACACCACCATATTTTTTAGGAGCTACCATATATCCTAGCTGTGTTTGTATGAAAATTTTGCGTTTATTATCAAGATCAGATAGTGCAAAGAAGATTGTAACCATTCCGTAGAGGTACACCGTTTGTATGGACAGACCAATACATATAGCCCAAGTTTCCCAACAGCAAAGGCTTTCAAATTTGCGGTAGATTACCCAAGGGATCGCGGCGCGGACGAGTGAAATTCCAAGAGAAATGACAATTATCGTTTTCAAACAAGTATTTTCTCGATATCTCTCAATAAGGTCGTGAACGATTGCAACTCCGAAGACTGTGTTTACATTCGATGGCTCTTCTGGTTTGATTTCTGTGTCATTTACTGACTTCGCCCCTTCTCCTGTTTCTTGATCTTTGACACAATATGAAGTATTCCTCTTTCTGAAAGAATGTGTTTTGCGATTCAAACGCTCGAGAGTTTCGCCATCTGGAGGCCGAAGGAACTCAACCATCAGAAGATTTAGATCGACTTCGTTGCGTTTCACAGCGAATTCGATTTCTTCGAGGATCTTCTCATCGGACTGGCTTGTCCATGGGCCGAGTGTGAGATCCCAGTGTAACTCCTGTGGTTTGGCGACATTGTGTCTTAGATATGCGATTTTTTCCGGGGTGAACGTGGCGTATTTTGAAGCAACATTCGCAATGCGGAGCAGAGTTAAGGTCACGACGGTATAGAGATCGATCATCGTTACAACCGATTGCTTTTGGTTCCATTCTGGGTTGATAATCATGACGAGAACCACCGAAAAAAATACAAACCAAAGGAAGAACTGAGAAAAGAAGACGATGTCCAATCTCAAGAATCCCATATTTTTCATGAGTGATATCCCGGTTATAGGAAGAAAAACGAGAGGGAAAAGCGGTCCGAGGATAAAAAAAAACACGAAGTGGTAGAAGAAGAACTCCGAAAAATGCCCCCAATCGAATTTGGCGTAGTGCTCGTTTTTGAAAGTTACGAAACCTTTACTATTGTCAATTAGATTCTCGTTATTAAGGATAAGGTTTTCTGTCGCTCTTCTGCTATTGCTTGTAGCCCCGAAATAATCTGATTCGTGGAAAGAAAATTCGTAGAGAGAAGGCACCTCTACTTGTTGTTCAGACTCCATCCCGATTCCTTGACTCCTAAATTAAATTTAATGTAGTGTAATATTTGATAAGCGAGTTCACTGCAAACTCATAAAGAGACCTAAGTAATCTAATTAATAATGTATTATTACAGTAATAGAGAACTTGTTCATCACTAGTTAGCTTGATCATTGTGCTGAATTGCAGTGCCTGGTAGAACTTTTAGCGCTGAGGCTTGTGTAATACATATTTAATATAAGAAAATAAAAGCAAGGCTTTGAGAATTTATGATAATGGTGGAAAAACATAATATCCTTAGCTTTTTTCAGGACACTTTCATTAACAGTGTTTGGACAAGATAGTATATATATATGTCTTTACATTGAAATAAGAATTACCAACTCCGAAATTATTCATATCGTTCTTTCCAGGCTATGTCCATTAGATCATCCTTATCTACACATCTAAATTAATCTTCTTTGAGGACAATCCCCGGGATATTTGAGAGAATCCTCGATTGGAAATTATACTTCAGCTGTACTCCTCGCACGTCTAGCTTTCGTAGAGACGAGTTAAACATTACCAAATCGTCCGGCAACTTCTCACAGAGCTCATCATTAAACCTCGAATAGCTCAGATCGATTTTTTCCACGTTTTGCAAGGATACCAAAAACTTTTTGAGTTCGGTTGCCGTCTCATCGTCTGTGAAATCCCCTTTCTGGTATTTAAACTTTTGAATATTCATCACCACACGAATCCCCGAGAATTTATTCGTATAGAAGTAGTTACTACTGCTTTCGAAAAACGCCTTGGTTGATGTGGAACCAGATAGGTCAAGGACCTTCAGCGCAGCAATCATCTCGGAGAATCTCTCCTCACGGACAACACTGGCCAGAGAGTCAAAGTCTAAATTCCTCATCTTTAAACAGATAATCTTAGGGAATCTTCCAGACATTGATTCCTCCGCGCTTTTTTCTATGTCCATGTCATTAGAAGCGCCTTGGTAATAACTCTCTTGATTTGAGGGATACCTCTGAGAAGACAGGTCTAGCACAGCAACCGACTCCAGGCTCCCTGAGAGAAAAATATCTTTGAACGTTTGCTGATTGAGCTGATTGCAAGAGAGTTTAAGCTTCTGAAGAGACCTATTGAGCGCTTTGACCTCAAAGGAATCTAAATTACAGCCTTTTAACTTTAAAATCTTCAGATTCTTGAGTTTTCCCAAGGTTTCGAATAATACGCCTTTCTCGCTCTGACTAAACGGGATATAGGACAAGTCAAGCTGTTCTAAGCTACTGAGCGCAGGCAGAGCAGCGAGCAATGCTGAAAAATTAGTTTTCTCTGAAGCTACATTCCCCATCCTGATAGGATTTTTCGAAAGCGATAAAGTCGTAAGACTCTTACGCAGTTCAGGCCTTTTATTCGTAATCAGGTTTATCAGCGTTTTCATCCCACGAGCTCCCAACCGATTACCTTCCAGGTTAATGACCTTAAGCTCACGGTTAAGCGTCGCGACTTTCAACGCGATCCTAACCGCGTCTTCTTGCAGAGAGCTGTTTTTCAAATTCAGTTCTTTTGAAGTTATTTTTCCAAAGAATTTGGCATTGCTAGGCACAATGTGCTTCTTGCATAATTTTTCAAAAAGATTCTGCATCTGCTGCTGGGGAGTAAGATTCACAATCTCGTTCGCGAAAAACACCGGTTCAGGCTGTCGCTCAGGCTGCCGTTCAGGATGTTTCTGTGAGGTGACCTGTTGGGGTTTTTGTGAGGTAACTGGTTGAGGTTTTTGGGCTGAAACAGTGCCGGAAGGAGTGTTTGACTTCTTGCGTCTTTCTGAAAGAGACTCCAGGATCATCTGTCTATCATCATTTGGTTTGCGGGTAGTAATTTCCATGTCTTCGTCCTCAAGTATTCTGACCTTTTTTCGGTCTCTGCTCGATTTAATCACCGGTTCTTCCACGACCATCCGCTCTTCTGGCTCATCGCTGTCGGAGTCGTCAAACTCGACATCTGAGCCCATCTCGAAGCTGGAATCGCTGTCCTGAGACTGTTTAGAATCAAGTTTCGCAATCAAGGCTTTGATTTCTTGAAGTTCCTTCTTTTTGTTCTTGCCTCTGTAGAGAAGCTCGAGGTTCGTCAGCGCAATCAGCTGAACACGCTGATTATTGCATTCCTTTGCGTATTTGAACGCCTCGTCATAAATCCTCTGAACCTCTTCAAAGTCTTGAGTGCTTTCATCCAGCATATTCCCGTAGTCGATCAGCGTCACTGGATACTCCTCGCATTTCTCTTTTTCGTATTTCTTCTTATAGAGCTCCAAAGTTTGAAGATACGCTTGCTTTGCTTCATCATATTTCTCTAACTTATGCAAAGAGTAGGCTAAATACGAGTAAAGTTTCGCGATATAATCGCCGAGCTTCGAGACCCCTCTCACTCTGTTTTGATTGATCAGATCGATAGCCGAACGAGCGATCTTAGCGCTTTTTTCAGGATATTCAATTTTGTCAAGAGCTATCTCAAGCGCCTCGAGAATCTTCACGAACCAATCATCTCTCAGCTCTTTTTGATTCTCTTCCATCTTGGCTGTTTTTTTAAGAATATCGTCAAGGTTTTTCGAGTACTGAACTTCCAACTTCAGGTTGTCGAGCTCCTCTTCGATTTCTTGCGCCTCTAATGTGTTCTTCGGAAAATGCTGCAGCATCGTTTGCAAAGCCTTGCGATAGAGTTCTTTTGATCTGTCGTAATCTCTCCGCATTAAATGGAGTTTTCCCAACTCTCTAAGCGTTTTAGATAGACCATGATAGTCTCGATTCATCTCGCAGATCCTAGCGTCTTTTTCAAAATAATACAAGCTTGTTTCAAACTCCTTGAGCGTTAGATAGATCGACCCTAGAGCAAAATACGCTTTTCCTTCAAGGATCGGCTTTTTAGACTGAATTGCCATTTCGATGACTTTCTGCAGATGATCTTGCGCGTCTTTATAGTATTTTTTGTCATAACGTCCTTTGACGTGGTAAGCGTTTGCTTTGTTGAGAACCGCCTCGATCACGAGAGTCTCGTAGTCTTTTGTGGATAAGACATCAAAGAGTTGATCTTCTTTCTTTTGGTGAGGATTATTGAAATTGCTAGGATTTCGCTTGGATAACTTAACTAGCTTCCGTGCTGAGACCTCGGCTTCTTTCAGATATTTCAGCGATTTATCATGGAATTTGAGGAATTTCTCATCATGTTTGTTTTCAAGGTAGGTTTCGCTTTCGTCGAGTAGAGCATTTCCGAGGTTGCAGCAGGCTCTTTGATATTCGAGTTTATTATCGTATCTTTTTGCGAGTTTGAGGTGGCGCAGGTTGTATTTGATACTCATTCTAATCATGGACTGTCGACGGTAGCACTCTGCCATGAAGCCCAGACAGAGCATTTGCTGTTTCGGATTTCGATGGAAAAGACTGAACGCCTCGTCGTAATGCTTTATCGCTTTCTCGTAGTCTTCGATTTTGAAATACGCATCAGCTAAATCTCTCTGAATAAAAGGAAGATTCTCTTCAGAGATAGTATTGCGAAGCTCTTGTTTTAATTCTCTAATGGTTTCCATGTTCAATTACGCTGATTTAATAATTTAAAATTGGCGCATTCTGCTGATCATCAACAGTCAGCAAAAAGTTCAAGATATGCCTTAATCTCGGTACAAGAGAGAATTCTATTAATTAAAGCTGTTTCCGCCAGAAATCACTTGGCTGAATGTCTATCAGTTCAAATGTGTGAGAAGGCCAGTCAGTCAACAAATAATGTGTTTAGTATCAGATCGTCTCCGTTTCCTTCAATGACATCTATCCTTTCTGGTTGCAGTGGAATTGAAAAATGACCGAAAACGAGTTGATTCCTGGGTTTGTTTGAAAATTTCTCTACTAGAGCCAGCATTCTGTTCTCTGTTATATAGGCTTTTGGAGTTTAGATTAATAAAGTTTATTTTGTCAGTACACGCGACAGAACCAATTCGCTCCAGTTCATTTTAAATAAATAGAAGTTAGTCCTCAGCCATTTTTCACGGAATCTCATGAGCAAATTTTACAAACCCAAGACTGAATCCTATTCTGAGTCTGATAAACCCCAGAAAGGCTTCCAACAATCTGGAGAGAAAGGAATATATTCTGGTGGAAGGCAAATCGGAGCGTCAGACTACAAGCCTAAGCGATCACAACCGCAAAAAGAAAAAGTAGAGGAAGGAATGTATTACGCAGATCGACAGATTGGTGCTCAGAATAATGATCAACAACGCAAACAGTACAAGCCAAAAAATACAAAGAGTTCGAAGCAATTTATTGCTTACGAAGCGAAAGGCGAAACAACTGATCCGCAAAGCATAACAATGACCAGCAAACAAGGATCCCAACATCCGAACCCTACAGTGCTTGCCGATGATCAAATCAAGCAAATCTTAGATATATCAAAAATTCCACACGTGTCTACTGACAGTTCGCAATTTAACTCCTCAAAGCCCGATCCCTTTGCAAGCTTCTTTGATGCAGGATCCAAAAAAATTCCTACAGAGCCTTCAACAGCTGATTCTGAGAGCGCTTTGGTTTCCAGTGAGAATTTATTCGAAGGTTATGATGAAATATCTCCAGAGCAGTTCAAAACTGAAGATAGTGTGATGCAGAGCTCCGAAGCTGATAGTCCTGATGGAACTACTAACAATCGTCCTCAAAAGAAGAAAAGAAGCCAGCGAGGAAAGTACTTAAAGTATTTCAAAAACGACACAGATGTAGAAACATACCACAAAATTCGGGACTTCTGGAGCAAGCTTATGGACGCAACTGATGGAGACGAAGACAAGTCCTATAGAATTGCTTTGAAATCTGGAATTTATTTCGAGAACGACTTTTTAATGAAAGCTTGTCTGTTGGTGGTCCTTGTGGAAGACGAAATTTTATATCTCGCAGATGATTTGAGATATAGCCACCAGAAAATTACGGCTATCCCTGCTGCTAGAGAGGCCGTCAAGCAACTCGGAGGCGATAAACATAAATTTTATAAAGAAGAGAACGGACTTAAGCAGAAACCTAAATATCTCAGCCTCGAGACCTTCAGACTCGCTGAAAACGATATTTATTTGATTAACAGATTCGATTACCAAACCAAAGATGGGTATACTATGACGGCCTTCACTAAGCTAAAAGACGAGGATTTCATCAGTGTTACTACGCAAATTAACCCATTCCAGAACGAGTATGCCTCGGTATTGCAAATCGCCACGACAAACAGCGTGTTTGTGTTTGATCTTATCGCATTGTGCTCAACGAAGGACAAAGCGACGGCGTTGGTGGATAATCTAGTGGATTTATTCAAAAATTCGAAGGCGTATCTGGTCACTTATGAAGGAACTGAGCTGCTGATGAATTTGGTTAAATCGATGTTTATTGAAAACGAGTATCAGCAGAAGGATTACGTCGTAAAGAAGACTGAGCTGTGCAGACTGCTTGAAGCGAACGAGCATAGGATCTTAAATATCGCTGATTACATGCCAGGAAAGACTTTCGATCAGATTATTCAGGAGGCCTGCGGAGCCAAGCTAAACAGAGAATTTGAGTATGCTGATTGGGTTTATAGGCCGCTTAAGCAAGATATGCTTGAATACGCAGCAGTGAAAGCTTATGCGCAATTAATGGCATTTAAATCGATTGTTTCGAATATCGAATTCCCATGAAATATGTGCACAGGGTTAAATTAGCCTCCAATTGCAGAAATTGATATTTTGATAATAAATAATCCCTTTGCTTGTAGTAGTAGTCATTCTATTGCCTCGTAATACCACATAAAACACTAACACTCGCCTTTAGGTGCTTTACTATGATAAGAAAAAGTATTGCATTATTCAGAAAAATGAAAAATTTCAAAATATACAATCAATTAATGGCTAAGTCAAAGCCATCATAAATCTATAATAATGAATCGAGGCAAATGGTTATCGTTTAATGAGTCACATTGAAAAAATTTAACCAAGCAGAGTTCTATTCGACAAAAATATCCTCCCGATGAAGTTCAAGAATCTGCTGGCGTAGACAGAAGGCTCGACACAAGAGTACTCCTTTTCTTTATAACGCATTGATTTTAGCACAGATTCCACGTATTTTCGGTAACTAAAAACCTGTAGATAATCGATGATTCCAAAACTGAAATGCTCTCTGTGCACAGTCGAATACACTTTACGCCACTTCTTGAACTTCAGTTTCCTTTGTATCTCTCCGGCCATAGAACCCATTTTCAAATTTACCGCGACACCAAAAAGGAATGAATAGTCCATAAGATTCAGCTTTCCCAAGAAGTTCACGTCCTTTTGAAGGTTTTCGTTCAGACTTTCCTGCTGCGATGATTCGAGTATGATGTTCATGTCCTCGCTCTGAAGGAAATCTTGGTCTTTTCCTGCTACAATCGATTGTTTATCATTTGGTGCTCCTGACAACTCTTTATATGTGCTGGTTGGATCCTCTGCGGACCCTAATATCATCGAATTTGTCTTCGAGTTTTTCACGTTTCGTTTTTGAGCTCTTCTACCGACCAGAGAACCTTTCAGGTCATAATATCTGATAAGACCCTATTATCATGAGGAGTTAATAAAAATTTTTCAATGGACTTTACTGGAGCGATGTCGCCGAGAGTATTTTCCATGAGCACCAAATTGATCGGAGAAGTTCCTCTTCATATACATGTGAATTTTATTGAATAAATTAGTTGTTGTTACTTAAGATCGACGCGGAAAGCCGCATAGTACCTCGAGAGCAAGGAGTTTTTGTTTTCTGTTGTAATATAGCTGAAATAAGCTGGTAGTAAGTGCTTTAAGAGAGTTTTCATCTCCGCTTGAGTCAGCGTTTTCAATATCAGCCGGTGATCATGGCTGAAAAAGAAGAAGCTGCCGCTGTTACCAGTTGATTCTCGAGTCTTTTGAATCGCTTTGTCATTCAGGCAAATGTTCAGAGACCTACAAGCAATGTGTTTTCCATTAAGCAAAGAATAAATGAACTCACTGTTGGATAGCTGCCGCATTGATCCCATCAATCTTCCTCAAATACTCGAAAATTTTCGGCGCGTATTCTGTGACGATAAACGCAGCTTTTTTTGATTTCTTTGCCCCTGGTTTGTCCCAAGAATGACTTAATTTTGCTGCTAAAAGAGCTTCCCTATTCGAGGTTTCTCTCAGGACCTCGTCTCTCAGCAATGAAGGCTCTTTCTCATCGTTGTCAGTGAGATTTCCGATCAACCTAAAGTCACCTTGAGATTTTGACTCTTCGAAGACTTCTTGGGCAGCCCCGTAGAGAGAGGAAGGGCTATACGTAGATAAAGTGGGAGATTCAAGCATGTTCACTTTATCTTGTTCATAAGTTCTAGTCTCTAATGCTAGCTTGCTAAGGAGGTCCTCACTTACACTTTCAGGAGGGATATCATTTAATTCATTTGGAGTTGTCTCCTCAGATAGGGTAGCAGTCACAGCTTTTAAAATGAGTTTTACGATATTGGTGTTTCTGTTTGAAGTGATCACGTTAAGCAACGAGTTATGCCAAAGCTCTTGATCATAAGTATAAGATTTTGAGGTTTGATCTTGCTTTTGGGTGAGATGTAGCTGCTCGCGAGCATTGCGGCTGAAAACGGCCTTGAGCATGAGGATTACGTTCCCGAAATAGTAAGGCTCGGTTAAGCGAATCAGCGCTAAGAAAGTCCCTCCACCTAAGATCGAGCAGTTGTAGATCAGGTCGATCACTTGCTTGTTGCGGTAGAAGAATTGATAAAATTCAGTTTCTTTCATCATTAATGCTGCTTGTTTGAATCCAATGACCGTCCAAATCACCATGATGCTCACAACGTAAATCATATGTCGGATCACATAACTTCGTTTCGCTTGGAAAGTAGGTCCTCGATCTCGAATTTAGTAAAGCATATTTACGACTGCAAGAGTAGGTTTTTACCTTTCCCTAGATGACAGACTGCGAAAATCAGCACGAAGAAGCTAATCACGAAGAAGGACCCGAAGAACAGCATAGCGGTAATCCTATGAGCGTGAAAATTTGAGAATTTGCTTAAATTGCAGCGAAATATTACGGAACAACGAATTCCCGACGACCTTCTGATGCGCAAAATTCTATTTGGGACCATCATCGTGATGAAGACGAAACAATATGAGATTACCAAAGAAAGACTGTTCAGACAGAGTAACGATGACGGCGGTTGACATCAATGCAAAACAGTGGTAATAACCCATTCTTTGCTTTCCTGATTGAAATAATATTTGCTCTGAGAGGCTGCTTATCTGAGAATAGTTACCGCTGATGAAGGGATAATAAAGCGTGACGAACAGATCGACACTGAGGCATATATTGTAACAGAGCGCCATCATCATGCAAGTGAACATAAGAGAATTGTTGAGGATACAAAACGCATCTTGGATGTCACTCAGCTCTTGTTCTCGTCCTACAGAGGTGCTTTTGGAGAACGAGAATTTATGGAAAATGGTGAGGGATATAATTACTATTTGAACATGAGGGCGGAAACGAAGCTATCTAGACCCAGGGTTTTAATAAATGTCTGCGATGGACAGAGCCAAACGAGCGTGTGGTAAGATTGTAGTACTTCAAGCACGGAAATAACAGCAATAATCTGAGATGGATGGTGACGAAGTTTGCGATAGATATAATAGGAAGCTGGAATGAGGGCCGAGACGAACATCGATACCACCGCAATTGTGATGTAGAAAGGAAACACCCAGCTCGCATTTTCCAAATCTTGAATCTTCATTGTGAGAGTAGACAGAAGATTGCTGAGATTTTTTGTCTTGAATTTGACAAAATAAAATTAAGAGGACTAAGAGTCTCAGGTATGGAAATATCGAAAAGCGACTAGACAATTAAGTTCTTCAACTCTCATTGGCTGTTACTGCTGGACCTGTTCTAAAACCGCTTGTTCAATGGAATTGAGTCAAGTGAACAACATAACTACGACTTTTGAAAAAAACTCTCCAAAGCTGAAATTAATTGGAGGGTCGTGCTTAAAGTTAGACACAGCTAACCTTCTTTCGTTGTAAATGAGAAGAAGTGATAGTCTTAAGACTGGTGTTTGCTTGAAAGTCATTGGAGAAACTTAGATTAATCGGTTAGATTATTAGTGTTGTTGATTAATAAACCAGAAATTGATTTAAGAAGTTTTCAGCCTTGTAATTTTTTCTAACGGTTTTTCTTAGCTCGGAAGGCTATCTAGATTTATCGGGCTAGTAGTCGGAACGCTATTGATGTGAGACAACTGGTTGTGTCAAAACAAACTACATCATTTATCCGACCAGAGGGGTATGAATTTTGTCGACAGGGAGGAAAAAATAATTGATCACAAGCGGAATACAAGAGAGCTCAATCCCATTGTTTCTCGCCACCTGTTTGGAGCGTGCAGACTGTGGTGCTTAGATTCGTATTTCATACTTTTGCTGATAAAATTTAATATTTTAAGAAACAAACGCCCTCGCTCAAACGCTAATAAACGCAACTGGGATATTTTTGAACACGTTTATATTCTTAATTTGGCAATTACTGATCGGCTATTTTTGCAAAACACACGGCTCGGTTGAAGAGCTTAAGTCTTCCTACCAGTATTAACTCGGCTCCCCAATTATCCTGACTTCGTGTTTAGTGAATTTTTCTCTACATTGATCGAAGATTAGATGAAATTCGTCCATAACAATATGCAATTGAATTGATTTGGACTGCATAACCTCCATTGATCGCAAAATTATACCACATCCCCAAAGAAATTTTTTTGGAACTACCAAAAAAAGAAATATTCTCCAAGGTTCATTCTGATTCTAAAACGACTCGAACGATTTAAATTAGTTCATTAAACGCAATAATTATTTAGCTAAAATTTTAGTGGCGACCTCTACTCATATGGGAAACTCATTTTGCTGTGCGGACGATAGACAAAGGAAATCCTATTCACCATTCCAGTTCGAGAAGGAAATGGAAATGGAAGAAACTAACACACAGAGCGCATGGGAGAACATCGGACTTCAATTACCATCTCGAGAATGTTCAGTCATGGGAGATGATAGACTTAGAATCACCAACACTCAAGAGCTTACGAAAATAAACAGTGCCTTGGCGCGATTGACGATTAGACTTCCAAGACAAATCACAAACGAAGAGGAATATGAACAGATAATCGGAGGTTTAAAAGCTAATCCCTTTCTTTCGACTCTGCATTTGGATTTAAGCAATAACTGGCTTTCTGAGGACCAGCTCTTGGAGTTATTTGAATCAATTGGGAAGCTAGGAGACCTGAGAGACTTGGAAATTTCCATTGAAATGAACAAAATGTCGGATTCCTGTGGAGCGGCTCTGGCTGAACTAATCAGAAAGAAGAGGAAATTGGAGAGACTTGTTCTGAGCATTGACTCAGAAGGTCTTAGCCAGGGAACTAGCAGAGCAATTCAGACATCGGTCTATGTGAGAGCGAATCCTATAAAAAATGTAGTGATTTCAGGGATTTAAGCTCTCCTGTGCGTTGAGACCGAAGATATCTAGCGAAAGAAAAAGAAAGAAGACTGGAATGAGGTTAATGGGGAAAAAAAGATAATTTGATTGTCATTTATACGTATCTTGTGGTATAAATCGATTGTATTGAAAATTTGTTGAAGGAAAAAAGGAGAATTTTCCATTTCTATGTTGTTTTATCCATTTGTAAGAAATTCATACATCTTGTTTTAAAATTCGTATAGACTCACACTGAGCTCTTATTCTATTATGGAAAAAGCCAAACAAATGCTTCTGTTTCCTTTTCTTTCTGAGTTTGCTGCTATTCTTCTTTGTATGCTGGTTGTTTTCCTGATTTCTGTGGCTGCTGCTCAGATTTATTCTGCCACAGAATATATTGCAATATCCAGTTTTTCAATTGAATCTGTATAGCCTAATACTAAATCTTAGTAATAGCAAATCTTCTGTATGACCAATCCTGAAATTACTTTTACATAGTTTCGTTCTTAATGAATTTCTGGACTATGAGTATAAATAAAATACTATTCGTGACCCCAAAGTTAGGTTATTAGAATTCACTCAAAATTTTTAAGTATTTCATCGTTTAACTCGTGTTACTTAATGAACTTTTTTTCATTGTTGAAATTACCATGTGTTAGAGACAATATTAGATTTGATTCAGTACTTTCAATATCTGGTATTTTGACAGGTATTACCAATCACTTCATCACTTCATTCATGTAAATAGATGAGCTCTTATTATTTTTTATCCTATTCTAGCAATCATGCTGATTTTGAGAACAATATCATTGCTCTCTCGTTACTGCGCATGTAGATTGCTAAAACTCCTTTTTAATTTTTCAAGAAAAAAATTGTTAATTAATAACTTTCTCAAATTATAAGAATACGAACAGATTAATTAGTGTCAATCAGTAGTAAAGGCTAAGTTCGCAATTCTGCATGGCATCTCAACCTTAGCAAGAAAAGCAATGAAAGCACTTTCCTCATCGTTCAATAAATTAAAAAAAATCAGCTTATTAGGAGTTTTCAATTTTCACCAAGCCAGAACCATTTTCTCAAAGAATACAGATTCTTCTATTCTTTCAAAATTACTAAAGCTACGGTCCTCAGGACTATCAATTTAGTTGAATATGAATTACTGACTCGTCTAAATTAATTTACATAGGCCACCGTGATTAACTATTACTGATTGTAGTTTTTAAAGCGTTACGGCACTTTGCTCATATCTGCTTTTTGAATTTGCATTTCCATTATATCATCCTTAGTATAACAACTCACATTACAATAAAATAACTAGTTTCTTCTGATACTTCCCTTCCAAACGAGCGACGGATCTTCTTCTCTTCGATTTTTTCTTTCGAAGCAAATTCTTCGAATTCAATTGCTTTGCGAAAATTTTGACACTTCTTAAGCCAAATTCGAACATCGAACCTTAGATAATTATTTAAATCTCTCAGATAAGCATTTACATGAGATCTAGATTTACATTATGTTTCTTCTTGCTGGCTATAACCAGCTTTGCGAGCAGTCTTCCAACCAACCAGACAGAGAACCTTCGTTTTAACACAGACAGCTTCCTCTTAGTCACCAAGGGAATATTAGAAGGCATCGAAGCTGTTGAAAGCTGGACTCAACTTGCCCCTTGCATAACTTCATCCGAAGATGCTGTCCAAAATATCATTGCTGCTGTCCAAGACTTCCGAAAACAAGACGCTATAGACGTGGCTCGAGGGTTATATGCACTTACTAAAGCGATTGAAGATCTTCCAGTTTCAATTAAAAGCTGTGGAGCCGAGTTTGGAGAGTTCGAGACACTAGTAACAGCAATCCATGCGCTTGCTAATCCAGCAACCTTTGCATTCGTCGTATCGAAGAATTTGTTCGTAAATGGTGTCGACATTTACCATGAAGTCTATACCGCTGTAGGCGACTTCGAAACCGGAAAGTGGGAGCAATTTGGACTCAATATCGGCGAGGCGCTTGGTCATATATTCCTACACGGTGCGAATCACCCTCGGCTTGACGTTACTTTCGTTGAAGAGGTGTTCCTATTCTTGAGGGGAGCCGTCGAGGGAATTTCCACTGACATTGCGTACAACGAACTGGCTCCGTGCCTAACCCATGCTAGCTCGGTTGGCATCTTACTCGACCAAGCGATGAGCGATTTCATTACGGCACAGCCGACGAAAGTCATGGAAGGTGTCCTTCTCCTCGCTCGGGCTCTTCGTGCCATTCCTGAAGCGATGCAGGGCTGCAAAGTAGCATATACTCAATTTGAGCAGCTTCTCAATGCAATCTCCTTGATGGAAGATCCGAGAGCGATTGTCTACCATATCGCGAGGAGTCTCATCATCCATGGACAAGAAACATGGGATGAAATTACTGATGCCGTTAATAACATGAAGATGGGCAAATACGAGGCTGCTGGACGAGATATTGGAGTTATCATCGCTAATTTCATTAAGCCTGACAATGCGGTCTCAGGTATTCGTTTCACGAAGTTTTTAGAACAAAGAGCTCCTTTCGTTGTTAAACACGATAACATATTCGCGAACTGGACGATCGGTGAGTTAAAAAGCCTGATGGGAACGAGAATCGAAGATAAATCTCAATCAAAGATCCCAATAGCAAGTCCGACTCCTTTGAACACCGAATTCCCTGAGAACTTCTCTGCTTGGACCCAATGGCCTCAATGCGAACACCCAATTCTCGACCAAGCTAAATGTGGATCTTGCTGGGCTTTCGGTGCCGCTGAAACGTTAAGCGACAGGTTCTGCATTGCATCAGGCGGAAAAGTCAATAAGCAGCTGTCTCCTCAATATCTTGTTAGCTGCTCGACAGGAAATTTCGGATGTAAAGGCGGTATACTAACTCTCGCCTGGGCAAGCCTTGAGAGAAGTGGACTTCCAACTCTCGAATGCACTCCATACCAGTCTCAAGCGGGCGATTCACCTTCTTGCTCGAAAATTGAGGAGGGTTGCCAAGATGGCACTCCATTAAAGCGATACTACGCGAAGTCCTGGTCTACTCGATGGTATACAAGCAAAGATAGCATGAAGGCCGAAATTATGAAAAACGGACCAGTTGAGAGTGCGTTTACTGTTTATGAAGATTTTATGTCCTATGCAGGAGGCATTTATAAGCATACCTCTGGGAGTGTGCTTGGTGGACACGCGATTAAGATTATTGGATGGGGAAAGGAAAATGGACAGGAATATTGGTTGGTCGCGAATTCGTGGGGAACTAAGTGGGGTATTCAAGGCTATTTCAAGATGGCGATGGGTTCAGATATGGACGGGAATGGTATTGCTGGGACCGCAGACCTTAGTAACCTGCCAACGCAATTCCCCTCATCGTTCTCAGAGAAAGTTTACATGGGAGCATAATCCCCTCTCCCTTTAATGATCAATTACAGAAAATTATGAATGTTAATTATTAGAATTTATTCATTTACTACACCCTAACACTTAAGCAATTGAAATAACAGTTTATATATTGAATATATGCATGGGCGTTATATTTTTCGGTTAACCTCTGTATTAACTGTTAACCCTTTACGAAACTTAGCACGCAATTTGAATAGACTCAAAAAAAAATTTTTATTAAAGAGAGGTCATGAATAGATTCAATGCATTTGTTAGGAGACTGTCTAGTGGACGAACCATCATCTCTAAAAGCGAAAAACGATTTTATCGAGAGAATGGATGGCTATTGGTGCTCTAGCAGTCATTAACTCTGCTTGATTTCACGTAGACATGACAAATAATCGAGAAATATCATAACTTGAGAAGCTTCTCCCTAAGTAAGGGTTCTGTCTAGATATCACGTTGTCTGATGAATCATTTTTTGGACTTTCAATAATTATCCTTTTTTCCACCAGTGCTTTATCAAAGGTTAAATAAGGTAATTAAAATATATATGATTGTATAACGTAATTACTTAAATCTGGGTTTTTTCAGTGGGATTTTTTTTTCGTCGCTTGATAAAAAGCTGAATCGCTCATTTTGCCATAATTTAGCCTCTCGAAGACCTCTTTACTTCTGAATTTCTTGCTTTTATACACTCTCTCTCATCAATTTGAGAAGATTATTTGAAATCGCCTACTTTCTTTTGGAAGTTAGCTGCAGAAATTTTTATGAATCCAACCAAATATGATAGAACTTAAAAATTTTAATTTCTTGAGAGATTACGGACAACTTTTGGAATCTCATGAAAGTTAAGGAGCACATCTTCAATAGCTATCGAGAACTCGTCTCAGGAACCGAAATCAGCCATCGCTTTGCTCAGATTCTATTACTTGTGAATTTCTTTCAAATAATCAAGAATCAATTTTGGCAATTAGCCATTGCAATCCAAAATAACGGAGCTCTGCTGGATTACGTGATCAAAGTGACTCAGTTTGCAAGCGTATTAAGATTGATGCAGAAGAGCAATACAGAATTCCTTTATGAAGCGCTGGTTTTTGGATTGTGGGCCTTGATAAATGCAATGTTCATACTCCTAATTATCTATGTCTATAAACTAAAGAAGAGCAACTATCAGAATGCAACTCTCCTTCGTCCTCTTCGCAAGGTACTCGTCTTTTGGAACTTTGCGATGCCTTTTTTCATGTTTGATATATGTTTGGAAGCGTTTTTCTCAACTTTTGTCTGCAAAGATTCCACCCTTATCGCTGGATTTCTTAACAAAGCAGGAACAAATTCAAATTATTGCTCATCCGTTCTCAGATATGTGCTCATCGCGGCTTCGAGTCAAGCAATTTTGCTTCTCACTATTTTCGCAGTCTTAAACGCATGCTTATTTTTCGACGATTCGTTCAATTATTCTAACAGCTTAGCAAGATCAAACAACTCTTCGCTCCTCTCCCTCCTGGCAGTCAGAACTATAGTTTGTGTATTAGCAATCTGCTCAGATTACCAATATTCAGCCATAGTCACAAGCGGAATTTTCTTGGGACTCTTCATCCTTTATGCCTTCTCTCTGCATTCTTATCACACGTACTACAACATCCCTCTAGCAACCCTCGACATGAGCTTATTTCTCTTCCAAGTTGCAATCAGCGCGATTACTTTGACACAGGGGATATTTGTCCAAGCATCAAGTGGAAAAATCGTGCCGAGCTTCGTGCTTTTTTGCTGTTTTTTATTTTCGTTGAAATTTGCCAAGGCTCTTGCACACAAAAGTATCATGTATCACATTGAAAGGAGATTCAACTTGAACTCCAACTCAATCAGCTTGGAGAAGAAGATAAAGCTCCTCTACGCGAATATTAAATTTCAAAAGGAAGAAACTCGAAATGATAAGCTCCCTCATACATCGGAGGAATATCTAAAAAGCTCTGGCTACTTGATCAAAGCGATTGAGGATAACAAACTCCTTGTGTCTGGCTCTTCGAGTGAGCCGAATATAATTTTTGACCCGCTTACCAAGCAGACGATCGACATAAAAGTTACCGCAAACAGCCAGAAATTGCAGAGTTCAACGTATATTAAGCATTTGATCAAACTATTATACCAGCAAGCAATTAATCACCATCCAAAAGCCTCTAATTTGCGCATTGGTTTCGCCAGTTTCCTTTTAGTCGAACTGCAGCATATTTATCTCTCGATCCTCGAATGCATTCAAATCAATAGGCTCTTCACATTGGGTACGCCTCGTCAATATCAGGTCGCCAGCTTATATAAAGAAATAGCGAAATTATTCAAAGATTTAAACAAAATGAGCGAAGATGACGATACTTGGTCAAGTTTCGACCTGGAGCGGCTGCTTTTTGTCGAGACAAATTTCCAAAACCTGCATCAGAGCTTGCTTCGTTTTTTCCTACTGTCTAAGGAGTTATACGACTACGTTCTGAGTGAGAGACCGAACCTGTCGATCCTCGAGCAAAAAGCGGTGGTTCAACTCGATAATTACGCTGCAATTGGGAATTCGTTTGAAAAAGTGAAAACGAACCCCAGGTCATTGAGACTCTATATTGATTTTCTAAGAGAAGTGATGGGAGACAATAAAACTGCCAGAGTTCTCGAAACTAAACTGAAGCAGTTAACGGATAAACTCATTCAAAGCAAGTTCTCAAAGCAGACACTACTGGACCCAGACCTCGCTTACAATGAAGATTCTACTATCATAACAATCGGTGGAACACGCGAGAATATTGGAAGGATCATCAAAGCCAACCATGGCGTCGAAAAGCTGTTTGGGCATAAGAAAGAAGAATTGAACATGAGCAATATTAAACGTCTTATGCCATTGGTTCTGGGAGAGAAGCATGATACTTTTCTGAATAATTTTCTTGAGACTTCGCGAATGACGGTTCTGTATAAAGAGAGGAAGCTTTACGGTCGACACAAAGAAGGGCATATTTTCAGCTTAAATCTATTAGTGAAGCCAATGTTTGACACTAGCCAGAATCTGCTTCAGTTTATTAGCTTCATACAGCCGCTGTCTCAGGACGCAGACCACCTAATCACTGATTCCTCTGGTTTGATCTGCGGGATTTCAAAGAACATGGGCAAAATGATGAAACTTAACCCACTTACATTTGAAACGACCAAAGTTTACCTACCAACATTAGCGCCGAAATCGCTGTATCTTTTCTTGGAAGACATGGAGCAGCAGAAGTTAATGAAGAAAAAAAGCTCGAGTAAAAGGCAACTGAGCTTCAAAAGAGTTGAAACGGACGTGAGACATATAAACAAGACCCAAGAGGGCGAGTTCCTCTTCCATGTATATGTTTCGCAGAATTTGGTTGAGTCCTCAGCTCGGTTGTACGACCCTCAGAATCCACCAGAATCCCATGAAAGCTTGAAGGGAAACTTTGAAGGAACAGAGGTGTTTAAAATCCGGTGTTCAGCGAATTCGTTTGAGAGCTCAGACCAATCAACAAGACTGATGTTTTTCTTTGTAACGGAAGTCGAGTTTCTCTACAAAAAGAAGACTAGATCAGCGGTCGCTAATGCTGTATCCTCATATAAAACTTGGGATAAAATGTTTTTTACGCGGTTGAAGCAGACCGCTTCAGGTGGCAGCGAGAACCCATTGAATAAGCTTGCGTTTGCGCTAAAGAAGAACTTTCATATTAAACTGGAAGAAACTCCTCCTAGTTCTGTGAAGAGTGGCAGTGGAGGTAGTAGAAAAAGCAGCAAGCTTCGTACTCTGGTCGTCAAGGCGATTACAACCCCACAACATCAGTTGGAGCACCAGGAGCCAGGGGTCACATTTCGGGAAGCTCCGAGTGAAACTGAAAACCCTGAGAACAATACAAAGAAAGAGCCTGAAATATCTCTGCAAAAAGACAATCCGAAAATTGTTGAACGAAAAGAAACGGTACCAGATAAAACGCCTCCTCGGTTAATAGTTACTAATGAATTCGAGGAAGCCCAACCATTGATGTCGCAACCTTCAGATAAACGAGTCATTCAGAGAGATGATAGTATGTCGAATCTCAAAAATATTGATAGAGAGGATAGTGCAGCCATAAGGAGAAACAATGAGAGAGAAGATAGCATGGTCCAAAGAAGAAATATTGATAGGGGAAACAGCTTTGGCACCTCTTATCAAAAGACATTGTCCAGTGGCAACACTTTGACTGTTGAGAGAGTGAATACATTTCACAAGAAAACCTCGAATGAGCTGTTACCCGGTGGAAGATTCGGAAACACGCTCTTTCCGATTCAGTCAGAGCTTGAAATCGAGTCTTCACAAAATATCGAAGATGAAAGCTCTCGAGGCAAGGGGTCGCAAGGGTTAAAGCCAAGTCTTTTGCAAATCGACCAAGTGAGCCGTCAAAATCTACTTTCCATCTCCGGTTCGATGATAGGAACGAAGATATTAAGCGTTGCGCAGCTCGCACAATGGACGGATAACGCCAATCGGCCTCATATACTAGATAACCCGCCAATCAACTCAGACAGCGAAGTCGGAGAAGAGGAGGAAGAGGAACGGGAAGAGTTGGTTGAAAAAGACAAAAACGAAAAAACTGCGGGTTCAGGCGCAGATAGATTAGAGATAGGTTCTACGCGCACTGTTGGTTTTTCCTTGTCGTCGGACAGAAAGAATCTAAACATGTCTTCAAACGTCGGTCCGTCCAATAATTCATCCAGGGTCCAAGACTCGAGCAACACTGAATCTTTCGAAGATTATAGGAGATCAGAGCATAACACTAGCACGATGAAAAAGTCGGTTAGTATCGGATCAGTGATGAAGTTCTATACTGATTACTCAAAGCAATTTAAAAGGCTCCTGCAAAAAACTAAAACAGGATTCGGGCGAAGAGAGAAGAAAGACAGAGCCAGGTTTCGCGACGCAACAAAAGCCATGGTGGAAGAGAAGCTTAGGAATTACTACGAACACAACGAAGGCAGTATTTCTTCTGGAAGCTCAAAGCAAAGCAATACCACGAAAAAATTTGTCTTGGACGCCATCCATCACGAATACATCCCAAAGGCGTTTTTCTATTTCCGAGCGATTCTATACCTCTGTTTTGTGTTTCTGATAGCATCGACTATCGCGCTCTCTCTACAACAATCGCAGATATTCTCAACGCTGGAGAATAATTACGATAACGGACACAATTACGCAAACTATATCACTCAAATCGCGAGATTAGGAAGTAGCGTATACGATTTGCTTTATCTAAAGGTCAATTTTTATGCCTCGAGCAGTGTAGCAGAGCTCACGTATCTCCATGATCTCTCTTCCAATAAGACGGCTGATGCTATCAGGACGATATTGGCAAACTATCCAACCGTGAGGACTGAAAGCAGCGATTATTTTGTGTATAATGATTATACAAACACATCGCAAATTGACGGTCAGAGCCTTGATCTCCCTCAGTCTATCTTCCAGTTGTGCTCATCAGGGTTATATATCCTCAGCGGTCTTCATGAGAATAGCGTACTCGATTCAGTGCTTCCTTACTATGAATTCATTCTGAGGCACACCTCACCAATTGTGAATCAAATGAGTTCGAAGATCAATCTGGACAACTCAATCGACGCTCTCAAAAGCAACAAGACAATAGCTATCGTTGTCTTAGTCATTTGCATTCTGGCGATTGTGGTGCTCTGGTTGATTGCAGTGCGATCGATTTTCAAATGTTACGTCGAAATTCAGAAAGTATTGGTGTTATTCATAAATCTTCCCAACGTAGATTTGATCGAGCTCAGAAATATCATGGATCAAGCGCTGCATACGCTCCAGAATAACGAGTTTAAATGGCGTCCTCCTCCTTTTCATCCTGGAGGGAAATTCTCGATTAAACGGTTCATTCCGCTTCATTTTCCTCGCGTCAAGATCCTCGCGGCTGGCAGCGTTCTCCTTATCCTCGGAGTGCTGTCATACACGCTCACTATAGCAAATTCGCATGGATTTGATAACTCGCTCGAGGGCACGCTCCGTACCGCGTCGCAAATCGATGTTCGCTTATATGAGAAATTCGATTGGCAGCTCTCGCTAAAGGATATTTATTTCTATGAAACGCAAGGGTATAACTTCAATGTCGACGTGGCCAATACTAGCGCGCTAAACCAACTTTATTCAAACATCTCAGAGACGTTTGCTCAGGAGGCCAATATCCTTTCTCAAGTCGAAAATTATGTGGCTCCAGGCTCTGATGGAACCCATACTGGGGTGAATGCGGTTTTGCAAAACAGTCTTTGTTCAAACCCAAGCATCTCTATCAATCGAACGAGCTCTTACTCATGCCTCTTCCTCTTTAGTAACGCGCTATTGCAAGGTAATTAATACCCTTGAATTCGAAAATATCCTTATATCATCTCATAGGTTACCAATCTTTGCTGAGTGCTTACGCAGATTTTCTGAAAGCAAGCTTGCGGGATATCATCAATAACAGCACGAATGCTCTGCAGTCTGACACGGCCCAGTACCTTATGCAGCTTCCGGATTTGCTTGATTATATGGACTCAAGCGATAAGTTCATCCAAAACTTGTTACGAGAGAAAATTATCGCTGAGTTTGAACACGGTCGATGGATTACCATTGCCGTAAGCATCGTGCTCGTTGTGATTCAGTTGCTCACGCTGCCGATTGTTCATTTCTTCTTTGTGAAGAAAATGAGAGCGAGATTCATCAAGGTCAGAAGAATATTATCGCTGATTCCGGCTGGAGTTCTCGTGAGGAATATGAAGATCAGGAAGTATTTGCAGGAAACCAGCGCTTTGAAATGAGCTTTAAGAACAGGCAATTATAGATCATTAAACATCTTTTGTAAAATAAAAAATGTTACTTTTGATCATCTGCAATTTGCAAGTTCTGTATGTAGCTATTATCTACTTTTTTTCAATTATACTACATTCAAGCAGGGAAAAATTTTGAATAATTTGCCTCGAGTGAATTGGTTTATCGCGAAAAGCATTGGGATTTAAATATTAATTATTGATTCAGTATGATTGTTAAAAACCGTCCATTGCCTCTCATCAAAATTCTGGCAAATGCGAATTTATGCAGAGAATAAATTATATTTTTAAGAAAGATCGAAGAAAATGAATAGCGCAGGCCCAGATGACCATAATTTCGAGGTAGTGTTTTACGAGAACGATGGCGACTCTCAGAGGAACCCTCAAATTAAAGTTTCAACAAAATCCAGTAAGCCGGCGCGAGTTTATGTAACTTATCATTATTTGTGTAGAGATGGGGAGATTAGTTCCGTTGACACGCTCAGTATTATTTGCGTGTCGGCCCTCAGAAAAGAATAAGGAGAAAGAAAAAAGCATTAACAGAGAGCTCAATCAAGTCATCGAATTCATGCAGAATGTGCATATTGAACTACCAATTGCATCTGTATTGTTAAATGCATTTGATTGATACTCACTGAGCTTGCGAATAGACAGGATTGACGTTGACTTCGAGTCTGATTGGTGTGAATCTCGTGGCAGATGGTGAAAGTAGCCTTTTTGTTTTTCGTTTGGATTGAGAAGAATTATCTAGAGAGTCAAGGTGCCAATAAACTAATCACGGAGTATGTAAACAAAGACCGCAGATTTTACAACCAGATTCCTTCTTCAAAAAAAGTACTGAAAGTGCCTGAGATTGGTTCTGCCAAACCAGTCGAATCAAAAATATTAAACAATTGGTTAGCAAAATCGCTGAATGAAATGCTGATGGACTCTAAAGAAGAAAAGCATCAATCAGAGCATCAGGCGCAACAATTAGAGATAATTACAGAGCCTTCGGCCTATCAAATAACAGCAGATAACCAAGAGAAGAAATCCAAGTAAGCTTCAATAAAGTTTTTCTGCTAAAACAAAAAGTTTTGGATTATTTGAGATAAAAGAAGATCCTAGTTCTGCTCAGTCGTCAATAATGAAAGAGACACCAAATGAGCCAAAAGAAACCGCAATTGAGCAAAGAGAGCATGTAGAAAGCGTTGCTTTACAAGGCAAGATTCAGCAGACAACTGATCTAAAAGACCAAAAAGACGACACTTCACAAGGAGATGCTTTGCAGCCTCAGCAGCCTAATCTGGATGAAATTCCAGAGCTTTCGGATGGAGAAGATGAAATAGAGGGTGAAGATGAAATTGAGCGAGAATCTGCGCTGGAATTCCAACGGAATAAGATGCCTTATGTGATATCGGAAAAGAAATCTCAGAGGCGCCTCTGGCAGCAAGCGTTTGAAAAACCCGATCCAATTCGCATCAAAGAAGTTAAGTTTATAAAGCCAGTCAAGTCGCAGATAGGGGATGATTTTTCAATGAGAACTGACCGACTTGACTCGTTCGTCGTTACAAAGCAAATCGGAGGAGATACTGCCAAAGCTGACCTGACTATGGATAGGTTAGCAAAAAGATCTGGAAAAGAAATAAATCAGATGAAAACTGGCAATAATTACTCCGTTCAAAAGACTTCAAGAAATGATCCGAAGCAAAATGTCAATAAAAGGAATGAGTATGAAGGCAGTCGGTGGTTAAAACCACATAATGCGCCGAAATTTGGCAAGTTTAACCCTTCGAACGAAAAGGAGAAATATCAGGAAAGGTATTTGTTGCTCTTTTATAATCCTCATTGACTTATCACATGTGTCTAGTATGAATAAACTTAAGCACAGTTTAATGCTATACGGTTGAAGAGAGAGCAATGGACATCCAAAGTGTAGGAATAAAACCTAATTAGAGAGTTATTCAAGGCGATTTTCATAATAATTTTTGTAAGATGTATGTAGATTTTTATTTATTTGAAAAGTCGAGTACGATTGGGCTTGAGCGATCTTTTAGGTATTACTCTAGTCATTTGGCCGCTTAGGATCACCAAATTCAATGAATTTTTTTGATCCCAGTGATGAATTTAGAACTCGTAATGATTGGAATATTATCCTTATGAAGTTTAGAAGGTAAAGATTCACATGTATCAGAATAGAACTCCTAAGGTTCAAGAAAGTATTGTGAGAATTTTACTCGTTACAGTAAATCAACACCAATTCTCTATCGATACCTTTCCAAGAAAAGTCTATTCTCATTAACGATAACTCACAAGCATTTCTCATCCAAGATACGGATACTTCTCTTGTGCTGAAAAAAATATAAAAATTTAATTCTTTTTCTTTCTATTTTACCTGGAGTTCCTTATCTGCTTGATGAATCATTAATACACCATCTATTATGTTGATAATCATACAAAAGAGGCTGTTCAATAGTCTATAAAAGTTACACAGATGTGGAACACAGTTTTTTAAAAATAAAATAAAAAAAAAAAATTATTCGGAGGGTTTTTTAAAATACACTTTCAATTTATTTGCAATACACAACATAATTATAGCAATATAATGTATATACAAGTTTTCATGCAAAGAATTTCAAGACGACCTAGATAAAGTTATTTTCAACAATAGATCGGAGAAACCATATCGTGAAACATTAGGTATTGACTCAAACAAGAAGGCGGACTACTTTTTTTCATATTTTTCGATCGAGGAGACTTCCCATTCATGCTTGAAGACGCCTGTTTCGCTTTCAGGGATTCCATTGATGAAGATGCAATACTGTGTGGGCTAAGAGCTTCTGAATCTTTCTTGAAACTCGTTAGCTCAAAATCTTTGGTTTCTCTCTTTTTATTTTTTGCAATTTTAGCGTTCGAGCGTTTATTGGTCTCAGTGAATCGTTTTGAAGGAAAAAAATTTTCGAGTAATAACGCCATTTTCGTTCTGAGAAAGATGTGCTTTGAGCTGAACGAAATTATTAATGTTTTTATAATTTTCCAGAAATTCGAATGATACATTAAATCAACAGATATAAAACCTATTTTAGATATTTTCGATATGGAATAAATAGCTTCCTGGAAGGATGAGAATCACGAGAGAGAACTCTGAAAAATAAGTCACAGTAACAAGCGAAGGATGGATGCAAGGATTTCATGAACAGCAAATGAAGGACATAAGCGGATTGGTGTTTGACTAATAAATATCATGCCCTTTTTAGACTCTTCCTAAGTGTGATCTCTATCACTTATTTTGCTTTTACCTGCAAATTTCTTGTGTTTCTCGAGACAGGGAACTCATAAATTTGGTTGATGCTGATATTTCCTCGATTCTAAGCTGTAAATAGCAAGAAGGATATAGATTCTGTTAAGAAACTTTCGAGGTGGGGGTTTCCTATGTTTATCAAATGAGGATATCAGCTGGATAAGTTAAAATAATGCGACTACTGTTCCTAGTAGAAATGTTTCTATTCCTAAGCGCTGCATTGGAAAGAAATGCATAAGACATTATAAGAACTCCAAGCACTGTTGTCTTCCAAATTAAAAACTTTGCTTTCGACTCACTTAAACTACTGATATTTCACGCATTCTCTCATTTTTTACTTGCTCTCTCCTCCTGGAGTGATTCTTTGTTAAAATATCTTTTCAATTTAATTACATTGAAATACAGAAATATAATAGGATTATTCATAAATACAGACTCTACATTCTGAGAATTGCAAGGCTACCTACATAATGCCAATCACTTAGAGATAGGAGGGTGATAGCATC
>ENA-UOUE01000522-UOUE01000522.1-compost-metagenome-genome-assembly--contig:-NODE-522-length-30580-cov-15.512573_pt1 | contig 30580 bp, 22 predicted proteins | sample MGYA00238146_ERZ747223 | MGnify/ENA primary metagenome ERZ747223 (study PRJEB28781, sample SAMN06268865) | compost metagenome | isolation source: single cell | place: USA: California, Emeryville, Joint...
AATTTGAAAGAGTGAAAAAACGGATGGGTTTCTGGATTCTGATCAAACGGAACCAAAATTATAGAAAAAATCTTATGGATTCGAGAAAAATTGCTCGATTTGGAAAACTTTTTGTTGTAAAAATGGAAGCTCCTGCTGGCTTGATAGCTTGTAATTGGAGCCAGAGAAGCCAGTAAAGTTTTTTTTCATTGCCGAAAATCGAAGAAGAATAAGATAAATTAACGACTATCAGAATTAACTATTGTGTAATTTAATTCTACACTCCAACGGATCATGGTGTCAGAACATTTCCATAACTTGAACAGGTGATCTAAGCTCGACATGAAGGGAATCGCAAGCTCGTTGCTTAGACCCAGCAGAGAAATATCGGGTCATTATTGAGAATATAGCTGTTGGTTCTTGGCAGAAAACTCAGATTCGAGCCATCTATCGCAGTAAAAAATTCTTTTGAAGGAGAGTCAGTGGCGAACGTCCTTAGAGACTTTGTAAATCCCGAGTACTGTTATTTTTGGTGGATTCTTAGACAGGATTCCTAAAGTAATTGAACCGTCATGTTTCAATTAATTCTGATCTTGTAACGCAATAATTACTGAGTTTTAAGAATTTAACAAAGAAATTTGAACAAAGAACAATTTTAGATTCTTATGTCTTAACAGCTTCCGATCTGCAGGTAGCCATTCTGATATATCAAGAGTGGTATGCCATCGCAGAGATGCTTCGATGGATATATCAATATTCATTGTAAATTGATTTTATTATTAGCAGTACAATCAGCAGGAATGAACCAGCAGAATTCTTTAATATTACGTACGTAAGTTCTGCATCAATAGCTACTATTTTATAGTCTACTCAACGGGTTGCTAGCTATATACTTTTTTCCATATATCAAATTGGTATGGAGTACGTAGGATTTTACCTTTGCTGGGATTTGTCGCTGATTTGGTAAATTTATAATCAGCTACTTCATCCAAAAAGGTACAACCAGCTTGTGGCCAGCTATTTATTTATTTAAACCCTGGCCAAAGGACTCGCCAGCAACAGGGTTTTTGCCCATGTCTTTTTTTGAATTCAAAAAAGATCGTTAAAGACGCTTGGAGTTTTTTCACCATTATATCTAACTGCTGAAAATTAGTGAGTTTTGAAGAATCTAAGGAGCTTTCACAGCAGCATTGTGATGCCTGAAACGCTAAAGCTCTGTTCCAGAAAAACATGTTTTTTTTTTCTCTCTCTCTGTCTCAAGTAGTCCCTTTTATGAATTAGATAGTTCCTTTCGATAAACTCAATTTGGAGGGCATATAGGATTGTTTGTAATTTGATAGTAGACGAGCAGCATAGTTAACTTTTTCTTGGATAAAGTACATCATTATAAGACTATTCCGCAAAAATATGGGAATGCATTTAAAAAAAAAATCAATGTAACTCCTACCTTCTTCAATTTGGCCCCTTCTTGAATAGGGGATGCTCACAATTTCTTACAAAAAAATTTCCTAACCACCCTTTCCATAGTAAAGAGTGAGAGGTCAAATTCTAGGCTATTCCATTCGGACCCTACTCACATGAAAGTTTCTTGAAGAATATATCTTTTAACTTTCAATAAGAAACTCAAAAACGGGGCTTAGCAGAAGAGATGAATTCCAAGCACCCATCAAAAGCTGATTTGGCTTGGATCAATTTTTGAAATCTGATTGGCAGTCGAGTAATTGAAATAGAGCCAGTAGACTCGGTAAAATAGATTCGAAAAAAGAAATTAGCAAATCTCAAATTTTCAACATGGGCTGCCACCATGACAAAGCAAGGAATGAGATGGCCAATCGGCCACAGCAACCATTAATCGGCGACATCTTCCCAAATTTCCACGCTGAAACGCAGCTAGGGCCTATTCAGCTTTATGATTACATGGGAGATGACTGGCTAGTCTTCTTCTCTCATCCTAAAGACTTTACTCCCGTTTGCACCACCGAACTCGGAAAAGTCGCTCGTATCAAGGAAGAATTCGACAAGAGGCACACAAAAGTCATCGCATTGAGCGTCGATGACGTTGAGAGTCATAAAGGTTGGATCAAAGACATCGAAGAGACCCAGTCATGCAAAATTTGGTATCCTATCATCGCAGACGTAAACGGTTCGATTAGCAAGCAGCTCGGTATGATCCATCCCAATAGCGACCCGAAGGTGACAGTGAGAAATGTGTTTATCGTGAGTCCGGATAAGAAAGTTAAACTCACGATCACTTATCCTCCGAGCACGGGAAGAAACTTTGACGAAATTCTGAGAGTGATTGACTCGCTCCAAACGACATCCAAGCATCAAGTTGCAACACCCGAAGGCTGGCATCCAGGAGAGAAGGTTGTGATCTTGCCAGTAATTAAGGATGAAGAAGCTGAAAAGAAATTCCCTCAAGGATTCGATAAGGTCAAACCCTACCTAAGATATGTTAATGTGTGATTGATTAATTATAATTGAATCAATTGGCTTACTTTGGATGAAATTTCTTATAACTATAGAGATATATAAGATTAAGATAAATAATATTAATATATGCATGCCTTTATATTTATGGTAAGTAATTAATATCTCTTATTATAGATCTATCTACAACTAATCAGAGCAAAGAGCAAAGCATCCAATATTCTACGTACTCACTCTAACTCGCATTTGGTGATAGTTAGGAAAACAAATTTTCTCTTGGTTTCTTGAATCACTATTTGATTGCTGATATATATAATGGCCAAATTTCAACTTCATTTCTTGGTTTGATGCTGAATGATTTATTTTGCATAAAATAAACGGGACGAGCTGAAGTACATCTGGGCTTTAGTCAGCTCGGGCGAGCTGATGAATTAGAGTGTTGTTATTTGTTTGCATAGGTATTAGGAGATACTTCCCTTTGCATCCTCAAAATATTGATTGGATCAGAGTGTTGACTCTACTCGATTGAGCTCATCAAGTCAGGTGAGAGGATTGCAATGCGTAGCAAATCATACGAAGGAGCCATATTACTGGTGCGATGTGTTTCAATTAATAATTTTACCAACTACCCTTTGAATAAACACCTATCCAACTGGAAGATGTTTTTGGCAGGATACGTTAAGCTTAAATATGACACCTTACAATGAAATTTATGAAATATTTTCAGAGGAGTTATATATTTTGCCTCGCATTTCTCATCCTAAAACAGGAACCTTAACTACATATCGTACTCATTTCTTGGCGAGATAAAAACAATTAGGGCTTTTCCTCTTAAAGTTTTAAATTAATCCCCAGTGTCACAACTATGCACCCAACAAAATCAGCAGATTATTCCTAATATTACTTCAACCTTGGTTTGGATTGAGCAGTTTACAAATTTTTTCCGTAAGACAGCTTGGAGAGTCACTCTAAATTGAAAATTGCAGACCGATTTGATTTAGACTTCTCGATTCGATAAGGAACTTTATTTCGAGCTGGTTCCTGAGTGATTACTGAAGGCTCATTCTCACAGAAAACAACTTCATACATAACTTTTGAATCAATAGCGTTTCTCATTGAGCTGTTTCCAATTTTTGTAATGGTAAACGAAAGTAGCGAAGCTGGTATTACCTACACCAATTGAATTCCTCAGGGTTTATTTCACGGTATTTAAAGATGATATAAAAACTCCATTTCCATGATTAACTGAAAAATCCACTTTTCTAAACAACAAATAAAATTGCTTTTCTTACTAACATCTCTAAGCTTTCGTCAGCAATATTTGATCATGAGAAGGTTAATACAAAGAGTGACTTTGTCGAAATAACTGATTACAATAATTATATCTATAATGACATAATGTCACAACCACAACTTATTTTCTGTTTGTTGAGTCAGAATAGCTAATCCTAATCATCAGAGCATGTTCAGAGCTCAAACAAACCAAGGTCATTGTTCATGACGGCTTGGTCTTATTTCTGTCCAAAACAGCGTTTCTATCTATCTCTCAAATTTTAAGAATTCAGAATTTATCAGTTTCGGAGCTTCATTGTGGAATCATAGCAAAGAACAGAAAAACTTTCAAAAAAGGCTTGTATCGGGAGTATTCGCATGAAAATAATGCATGGGAGCTAGGAACAAGCTCCCTAGGGCTTGCTAAGTTTAAATTTCTTGAAAATCCCAAAAAGCCATAAATCTGGAAAATATCTTGTAGGACTCTCTTTACCTCAGGATCATATTTATAAACATTCATACCATTTCTCCTCTTTGATATGTATGCGAGAAACCATAATGGCCCGCCTCACAACCAGCAGAATTGATTTTTTATGCTGAAGTGAAACAACAACATTAATCTTCAGCGATCGAGAAAAAAGTAATTATTCCATCACCTAGCGTGCCTCACGATGAAGATGCTTCAAAACCTTCTTATTATTCCATCATAATCGAGAGAAAATGTTAATAATAGAATGGCTCAATTTTTGCGTTTTGAGTGCTTATTTGCCTACACATCGAGAGAGGTTAAAATAACAAATGAAACTAACTCACTTGATCTCTTTGGGCTAGACTCGAACCTATTTTCGCGTAGCGATGGAAAATATTTTGTCTCCGTTTTGAAAATTTTCAGACACTGATGCCTAGAAAGGCGTTGGCTTTAAATAGTACATCTTTCTCTTATATTCCACGCAAAACCAGGAATGCATTTACTTAAGCTCTAGAGCGTCGTTTGCGAAGATTATTAGACACTCTTTGAGCTATTGATCTAGCTACTGGACCGAAGGAATCATCAGCTACGAATAAATGATTTCAATCGTTTAGAGATATTTTGAAAATCTCACGAAATCGAATTTTTCATTTAGCTTATTGCTCCGCTCCTCTAAGTAAAAAGCTCGGTTTTGTGCTTCATTTTGGTCGCACGAATTTCAGAGCAGTTGAGTTAATTTTTAATTGTGTCAATTTTTCAAAACCCACAGTTTTTCCAATAACTCCTCACTATCAATGAGATGTGAAACAAATCATTTAGAATCTCTAAGCTCACTATCAAAAGTACGATAATATGGTGTTTTAGGCTATATTAGAATATCTATTCCCTTAAAAAATAAAATTACAATGGATTTCACATCCTCTCGGTTTAGAAAGGCCTGCTGGCAGATTTCGCTCTTGGAACCTCATTTATTAGTGATTGGAAGCGTTAGATTACTGAATTTTCTTAAAGAAAGCAAAGAACAGCACACAACAAGATTGTCGATCAAGCAGCCTGTTATGCGCTCACTAGTAAAATACAGTATCGTTGATTGACAGTTTTAATTTTTTATCCAGGGTTCTTTTTCTATAAAACCCTTCTTTTTTGGCTCAAGCTTCCCAAACCCTATCTTTAGCTCAATGAACGTCGCCTCCTCAACGAGCTCGAGCTGCCTTTTACGTATTTGCCGTTAATCTACATATTCTTAATGAACAGCCACGTTTCGCGTCCTTCATAGTCTTCCGCTTGAATATCGAGAGGAGAGACCCAATACGATTGTGTCGGGTCACATTGGAAAATTTTTGACCTCCGGTCAAAAATAAAGAAGAGAAGTTTTTAATTATAGGATTTGAATCTTGCCTTGAAAAAGGCAACTAAACGCAATAGTAGGTTATATAGCGCACATACAACAGCAGAAGACCCGCTCAGGATGGTTCTTGATGGCGTTTTAGTGCTTCTGATCCTAAAATTAAGATGTTAGCCCTATTAGTACGCAGATATACAAGTAAAACGCTTTAGGGTTTATTTAATAAATCAAAACCAATCGCTGGTTTCAGTAACCGACGAGATTTTAATCGAGTATAACTAACTTTTTTGTAAATTAAGAGATATCTAAATGAAATCAATGTACGAGTGCACCTCGCTTGAAACCTTCAAACGAAACTTAAATACTGAGTCTCTGAAGCGAGTCGCGGCTTTCTATGAGCCGGTCTCCCTCAAAGGCTTCCTCAGCGGGTCTCCGGCCGAGGTCAAGGAGAAAATCTTCTCCATTTCGAACCCAACCATATTTTTTGAAATCCTCAACCCGCTAATCGAGCTGAACAGACTCTACAACCCAAAGCAGCTTCCCGAGTCTCCCAGCACCGTCTACAAGCTGGAGCAGCTCCAAGACAAGAGAATCGCGACGGCAACAGTCCAATCGCTTAATTTGCTCTCTGACATCATTGAAGACCCTGACCTTAAAAACCTATTATCTGAGTTTATTTTCCTCGAAAAGAAGATTATAGCCTCACAAACGGCCTCCAATACGAGCCAGCCGCTTCTCGATTCTAAAAATATAATTGCAGATCCGAAGAAGCTCTTCGAGAGCTACGACAAAGTTTTGAAGGTCCAAGAGCAAGCCTACCTGAAGGTCTTCGATGGGTACCAAAAGCTCCTTGGAAACTTTGCAAAAGGATTCAAGCATGTATGCAAGAAAGAAAACGAGGAAAATTACTTCTTTCAGGTCGCGAACTACTTCCTCCACACGTTCCCGCACGAGATCACCATCGAGGAAGTGCTGATGAACCGATTATATGCAAACATCCTTGCGTTTGGCTATGTCTTGGAGAACCGCATTCTCAGAGCCTTCGAAAAAAATAAAAGGCTATCTAAAGACAAAAACGAGATCGTTGTGAGCAAAGCGAGCGAAGCAAGCAGCAAAATCCACTTTGGAAAGCTCTCGTTCCTGATCGTTGAGAGTACCTTCGAGATGAATGAGTACGAGGATGTCTACGGCGAGCAGGAGGCTTACAATCAAATGAGTTATGCAGATTTCGTCGATGATTTAGAAGAGTTGGAGTACATAACAAAGGGATCAGATCTGATTACTCTGACTGAGAAAAGAGAGTTGAAAGTTAAATGCGCACCGAAAATCAGCGATACATCAAGCGTCTTGAGCGCCTCAACGTCGGAGAGCTCGGCGGACAGCGAGACGCTGAGAGCGAAGCGCAAACATAGAAGACGCAGCAGAAAGAATAAAAGAAAAGGTGCAGAAAATCAAACTCCTGAAGAATATTTAAGCAATGCTCATGCATGGAGTTTTCAAAACTGGGTCTATGGAATAACGTCAAGATGAACGTAAAGGTTTAGCGAATAAAGGTTACTAATACAATTTTCAAAATTTTTGAAAGTGCTGGCGCCAGGAAAGGCGGGTACTGATTATGTTTTGAAAAAAAGCAAAATTTGTAACATGGATATAATTTGGCACTCTTTTATTGAATCTAAAACTTAGACATAAAGGAAGTTGTAATTGCTAAAATTATTTTTCGCTTTACTGAGTTTTTTTATTCCATTATATTTTTTCTGTGAACTATATGAATTATAATCTTACAAACCAATAAAATATCCCATGACCCAAAAGAAATACTGAATTGGTAGTGGATTTCTTAGGGTTTTGATATGAAAGCTTTCAGAATTTTTATTTTCAAGGTGCTATTATTAAAGCTTTCAGGAGATTTGATGAAAGCTGAGAAATGAATGAAAAATTCACACAAAATAAAGGATGATTGGCATTGATGGATATAGAAGGTTAAATTCTGGGTATTTGAAGGTTGTTAGGTTTGAAAGTCTAAAAGAAGGGTTTAGAGTGTCAGTGTTGTCAAGTTAAAATTAAATTAATTTGATGAGTCGCTTGAGGGCACACGGGAAGCTCAGCCCTATTTGGGAGTCAAAAACCTATTTCAAAAAAATGAAATTTATTCGAAGCTGGTTGGACCCTACGGTCTTAACTATGGCTCTCATAGAGGAATAGATTTGTTGCTCGATTTTTTTTTGGTAGATTTTGATAGATACATGTAAAAATTCTCCTCGGGCACACCTGAGGGAACGAGACTGCGCGATAAACAATCCAGTTCCACTTGAGGAGTGCTGTAGAAGTTGTAGAGATAGACAATCATCTAGCAAGTTGCAGAAAATGACTTATTAATGAGGATATATATAGTTTTGTAAAAAGGTTAGGTTTACGCAGTAACATTCAACGAATGCTGCAGATAGGCTATACGGCTTCACGCTTGCTTCAACAAACAATCAATTTTAATGCAGGTTTTCTGGAAACGTTTCGAACATGCTGACGTATTTTATTCATAGCACATCATTCTTTGCGTTGACTTTTGATAGCAGGAAAAAATGGTTCGCTTATCGAGTGGTATGTTCTGTTCTTTAGGACTCAAGGCTTTGAAGCACTAACAATTGTCAAATATTAGATATAATTGATTCATTCGTTATGCCAACAATCCAAAAGTAAGGTTATGTGCACGATGATATGGCAACGAAAATTTATCATATAATGTTCTCTTACAATCGCTGACGGTATAAACAAGAAGTCAGATAATTGATGCTCACTACATTCCGAAATATAGCTAATAAGAGAGAATATTCCATAAATTGCTGGAGTAAAGCTGTTCGTTGACCTAGAAAATATCAATTCCCTTGAACACTCCTAATGGTCTTGTAATTTCCTCTTTGATAGCTACAGCTAAACCAAGCCACAATACAAGTGATGTGCTTTTTCCCATCAAAATTTAAACGCTATCCTGCTCGGAACAAAATTTATGACATAAACGAACTGCTCTCTCCGAATTGAAGATGCTTTCTCAGATCTTTTAGGTGATTCTGTATGAGCAGTGAATAATAGTTCAGTTCAATGAATCATTATGATTGCTCATTGCTGTGAGAAATTTATAGTTTCTATTACCATTCCTTGAAAATACTAAACACTATCAATTTTGTCCCTTTTCAGTTGCAACCAACAACTATGAAACACTACATATTATCAGCTGAACCAAACTGGTTCACATCGAATTTAGTTAGTGTATTAGGTTAATAAACTGAAACTAAGAGAAGTATGTTACTAGAGAACTACAGTCAAAGTAACTGAAAATACTTTGTTTTCAGAATAATGCAGTAATTCTACTATTTTCAGCATTGAACTGAACTATTAATTAAATATTTCAAAGTTCAGACTAATTTTATAATTCTTTTTGATTTGCGAATAATCATTTTGAATTCGAAAGACTGAGAAATTTCTTGAAAGAAAGGATGAATGTCTTCTGCTGATATTCTATTGAGTTCTGCTGGGTGTGGTTTGCATTTCAGTTACCAAGCAGTAACAGATGCAGCTAAACCTCCTACAGCTCGAAATGCTTCCTTTTTTGAGAACAATCAGAGAGATGAGCCTGTTTTAAACACGTAAACATGCGGCAGCTACTGTTAGAATGTAGTCCCACTCGATGCTGCTTATGTGCAATAAAAGAAAGTGCTCATTCATCTCTTCACGAAGCATCCAATGCAAGATTTCACAGTTCTGATAAGCAAAAAAAGTTTTGGTAATGATGGTAATGAAGGTATACATATCAAAGCAAAGTTTTACAAATGTAAATGCCCTTCTGTTTTCTCGATATGGTAAAATAAATGGTAAAATTCAAATCATCTGATCACATCTTACAGGTATTTGGGAGTTATATCATTTTTTATTAAATCACTGAAACTGCAATTTCTAAAAGCTCAGAAGTAAATGGTATGAATTTAATTAAGGTTTTTTGTTAGCTAAGTCAATTCAAAAAGAAATCATTTCAGATATTAATGGCATACAATTACAAATGGACATACCAAAATGAGCTCCTTCAGAACAACAGATATTTTCGTTGCCAAACTCTTCTCAGGATTAAAAGGAGACAGCTTTTTCAGAGAAATGCACGAAATCGTAAGAGATTCCCAATCTTAGTGTGGGATCGACTCTGAGGATCTCTCTTTAATTTTTTAATTTGTATTATTTGCATTAGAGATAGATGAAATTATTTATTTTTTTCTCCAATTTTTTGAAGGTTCAATTCTTTTACAAAAAGTTCTCACATTTACCATATTTTGGAACAAATTTTACCATTTTTGAGGACAGCATATTCAAAATCAATAAATTGATGTTATACAATTATATTTAGCAAAATCTAAACATACACAACTCGCCTTTGCGTCTTCCAGCAATTGACCCATAAAAATATACACCAGAGAAAAATTATATAAATTAACCAACAGATTTCCCTCTAGGAATCTTGAATTTCTTAAGCGAAGCGAACCCATTCGTATAATAATATTTTCTCTCGCAATTTTCCTGAATAACCTCCTCCTCTCTCCCAGCTTCATGTTCTGTATAATTTCAACATTAACACTCAAAGCCCCCAAAAATAAATTACCGATTTTTTTACGCTTTATAATAACTGGAAAAGTGTCGTCATTTTCAGCAACCTTAAAAGCCGCTTCAGTTTCGAGATTCAAAACGTTCTCTCCTTGCAACTAAAAAGAAAATTTATCCTCAATACCAACCACTAGCTTACCATAAGCGTATCGATACCTTCACCCAGAGCTCTTACCTCACCTAGGGTCTTGTCATTTCTCTTAATTTTTTCCTGCATATACATATTTATCGATTTATCCGTCGTCGTATTTTGCCCCGTCCGATAGAACGAAGTCCTCCACACGCTCCCAGGAGTCGAAGTTCGTCCAGGATGCCTAATTATCTCCACGGAAACCGTTGGTTTCTCCCTTGTATTACTCATCGATCGACCTCTTGGCAGTTTGAATGTGTTGCCATTAAACTCGCTATCCTCTCTCAACGTCTTTAGCCAGATATTGTGCCCATAGCGCTCTTCTGCAGGCTTCGTGAGCTCTAATGCGTCTATCTGCTCCTTTTTCATTCGATACTCATCACCTTTGACAACTGTCGACTCCGTCGCGTTTCTTCCGATCTTACTGTTTGTCGAGTTGAGAATATTTGCCCAATGATCCTGGATCTTTTCAAAGTTTTTGAGAGTTCTTTCCTGTTTAGTCACCACAAGCGCGTCGTTTCGTCTCATTTTTTTAATGGTTGCCTGCATGTCGTTATAAAAGGTGTCTTGTCGTGCCTTGGCGTTCTCGATTTCAGTCAGCAGCTCTTTTTTCGAGATAGTCTCTGGTTTAAGAAGCTCCCTTCTGTTGCGATGATCAATAATAGATTTCCTTCTCACAGAGCTTGCTAATGTTCCAAGGGTTGGGATCGCGTCCACAACACTGCTGCCTGTGTTCAGCCGGAGCAGCTTCGGGGCTCCACTAGCATTCGACTCTCCTCCTATCGAGATAAAAGACCCTTCTGTTTCCTGCGACTTGAGAGGCGGGTGCTTATGGTGGCTTATTTTACGTTGGACTTTACTAAACAAATCCATTGGTCCGACCACCGAGTGTTTTACGAGTTTGCCATTGATATAAAGTGGGCCCTTTAAAGGCTCGTAATATTTTGATGACTGAATGACTTCGTCAAAGATATTTTTCTCTTTTCTGCAAAGCGAGGCATTGAGATCATCCAATTCGTTTTCTGACATTATTTTCTCATTTGTTGAATGGAATTTGAATTGTTTGGACTGCGGCTCTTCGGAGATTTTGGAGAGTTGTGGTGAGGCGACTTCTTTCTCGCTGTGAAGGTCGCTGAGGTTCTCGATCTTCTTAGCGAGGTAAAGGGGTTGGGATTTGGAGTTTGTGCGCACGATAGTTCTGATTCTGGGATCCAGGTGGGATGGACTTCCATTTATGGAGTCTTTGGGAGTATTCGTTTCGGTAGCTCTCCTTGATCTTGTGAAATCTGATGGCTTCATAAGAAAATGAGGTCAGTTTTATTTTGGGATAGTAGACTCACTAAAACACATTGATCATTAATTTGTATGTATTTCTCAAGAGAAACATACAATTATTGAAGTGATCTAACAGAGAGCCCCAAAGATATGGTTTTAAGCAAGCAAAGTGAAAAGGATATTGAAAAGAGTTTAATTTGATACGATTGTCAATCATAAAAAGAGCTATCATTGAATTTGGGAATTCTATCTAGCTCATGCATGGGGTTTTGCAAGGTTCTCTGCCATGAAAAAGGCTTTTTGAATCCTTTTCCTTGCTCCAAGAGCGAAATGACACTCATTCTCAAAATGCTGATTTCTGAAATTAATTTGTATTCCCTTGATAGCTGTCTCTTAGAAGGTTTTCTAATTGTGAGCTGTGATCGAGTCGAAAAATATTCCATACCCTAAGGGTAATGTTTTCTCCTCGTTTCCATAGAGTGAATTTTATCATAGATCAAGCTGACTGCTCTCTTTGCTGGCGAACATTAATTAAAAAATGCTCACAGCAATGGAGGAGTACTCGATTTAGAGCCTTGTCTCTACAAAAACATCTCTAAATTAACTGCCCTTTGTTGAGACCGAAGGTCCAATTTTGGGTTTTTGAATGTAGAAATTGAGCAACCCCTGAGCCGAAATTAAAAAAATAAACTCAGACCAGCTGATTTTTTTCAAGTTGCAGAATCTCGTCCTAGAGAAGCATTTCCAGAATTTTCTATGTTTAGAATGGTTAATAGATCCCTCAGTAGGTTTAGGCTTAGTCCAGCCTATCATATTGTCAGGAATAAGATGGTATTTCCTCCTAGTAAATGCTTGATTTATTGCTCAAACAGTATTTTTTAACTCCCCATAAGGTTTCAATAAACTCATTCTCTAATGTAAATGCTCTCATGGGTGGCAGCATCAGCTGTTCTCTATTAGAACAGAGCTGCGTTATTGGGTTTGTGCTAAGTATATGCTTCGCATCTTTCTCCTTTGAAATTCTGTTGACGATAATTCTCACCTTCAATTTTTCTACATCAAAGCTTTCAACCGTCGCCGTCGTCTTTTTCCCTAATTAATAGCAGGGAAACCGTTTTGATTCGACTCCCTTTAAAAATATAAAACGTTAGCCAATTATCCTAAATATAGTAAGAAACCCATTTGCACAAAAGAACCCCTCTTCTAGCTCCAAAACACCTAAGAGTAAGTAGTGTTTATTAAAATTAAATTCTCTCTGGATAACTCTTCTGCCTTGGCGGCAGAGTGAGAAAAATAACATCTCGACTGCTCTATTGGAAGGAAAAAATCCTCATTTTTTTCAACAACCACGACTTGATTAAACCTAGGAGCTGGCCACACAATGCTATCTTCGAACTCTGTGTAATTAACCTTTTGTAGCATGTTTATTTGTTTCATTTACGTTCATACCGAATTCAAGAAGTTAACTTTAAACCGATTTCGATTTACTTCAGTTTATTTATTTCACGATTATTCAGAATTTGGCCCAAAGAACCAAAATCGAAACGAAACACAATTCCATGGGAGACCCTTCAATTGATATCAGTAATAGCTACGACGACAGCAAGGCTCAGAACGGCGAGCTCAATCACGCCGGTAATAACTCAGGTAAACGAAAAAAAACACTGGCATTCTCATCAATCTTCACAATCGGATAGATATAAACAGAAGTTCCATCATGTCTGCCGCCGATAGCGCTTACGATGGAGACCGTGCCTCTGGAACAAGCATGGAGACGAGCACGGCTAGCATTGTACAACCGATTTCTACTCTCCTTTATGAATTTTTTCATTAAAATGATGAATAGCAACCAATGATCATGGTTAAATGTATTTTCTACTGGACCGCAAAGAAAGAAAACGACAAGGTCTATCAGATCGTAGTCGAGCTTCCGAAATTTTGTACTGTGCAGGAAGCTCTAAAAAAAGTGCTTAAATATATGAACGAAGAAATCAAAGCCAGTGGTGTTCAACTCGCAACCGAATTATCGTATTATAGTCTTCATTACGCCAAGAAAAACGGCCAGCCGAAATCAGATTATCCTGGTAATGTCTCGTTGCTTCTTTAATTAATGTCTCTCCTTTAGCATTGGATTTTTCACAAACGTTGAATCAGACGGGAATAGATAGTTTTACAATAGTCGAAGAGGATCCCAAAGCTATAATATCAATCGGAAGCAAAGGAACTGCCCCCACTGGGAAGCCTGGTGCTCTTGATATAGAGCAACCGCCAAGTGCTAATAAATCTACTGGTATGGTAGATAACTCGATGCCAACCGGAAAGGGTCAAGCCAATCAAAATGGGAATCTAATGGAGAGTAATCCACCCCAAAAGAAATGTTGTTTTTGTATTCCAATTGGTAAGAGCAAATCGAGCAATAAAGATATAAGTATCGACTCAGATGGGAATCAAAGCAAAACGTTATCGGATTCGCTTGTAATGTCGTAAGGTTGGTATTCTTGCAACGGGAGCTGATAGGAAGGAGCTTTTCATTTTTTTTTATTTGAATCCTTGAATTTCATTCATTATTTGATTTTATTGATGCGTCCGAATTATTTGAGAGAGGTGCGATGCATTGTATGAGGAAGTTTAGGATGTTAGAGCTGCTGTCTGAAGTGTACTACCTTCATCTTCAATTCTAAAGAAAGTCTCGTGTGGGTAGATTCTGTTGTGAAACATGATAAACCATCAAAGTGATCTTATGTTAGACTCAAAGTTTTTATTTAGATACTATGATGATGATAGCAAGTTGGTTATGTTTAAGCCGTTGTCTTCGTAGACTAATTCTTAAGGTTTCTCATAATTATTATTCATTGCACCGTGGAGTTTCCCAAATGCTGAATAGCTGGAAAGATTTTGCTCTTGATAAGCTTGAATAATTAGGAAAAAACTTAGGCGATAAAATTTCAAATTCCAGCTTTGCAAAATTTCTTTAAAGTTTCATGATTGGTATCGATAAAATGATAGAGATTCTTTGAGCCCATTCATCTAAAAAAAAACGAAACACATGAAGGTCATAAAACAATTATCGTAAATGAACGGGCTTTCAAATCGACGAGTAAATTTTCAATTTCCTTTTTTTCTGCCCCTAAAAATTCCTTTTTAATGCTAGGTTTCCTTTCAATGAATTTATAACGCTCCCTTATTTACATTTAATGCACGAGTAAATTTGACACTTGTTCTGCCTCAGATATCACTCTTAGAACAGTTAACAGAATTTAAATTCTTTTTTTCTTATCTAAGTTTCTGGAATTCCATTTTGTTTGTTCGTTCTGCCAAAAATTTATCGGACTCTGAGACGATGATATCTCCAGGAAGCGAGCATTTTGGCACATATTGCTCTCTTACTTTCCAAAGGGCAAACGAGATTCATAGAGCCGTTCAACACCAGGTGAGTAAAAGTGAATTTTTTTCTATCACATTACTAGAAAATTCACTAATTAAAGAAGCAATAAGGTACTTCATCTGCTCCACCTCCAATGCTAACTCAAAGAAACAACTGACTATCTTCGAGATTAAACAACAAAGAACTTTCGCATGTCAAGGATGTGGAAAACGGATGCTTTTTTTCTTCTCATTATATCTCAGAAATACATCCAGCCACCCTCAAGAGTGTTCGTCTCTTCACAACAGAAAAAGAATACGGCTTAATCGTCTTTTCATGAGAAACTCTAGATGCCTAAACCCAAAGAAATCTTTCCGTCTCACAAAACAAACGTTAATTTTTCAGTCACCAAAGTTTTTAATTAAATTGAAAATCTTCAATTTGACTATCATGGGTTGACACATCGAAAACTAAATCGATCTCATTGGTATCAAATTATCTTAATTTCTATTCGTTGCCAAAGTCCCCCTCAAAATTTGACGTTAATTTTTGATTAATCGATTATCCCAAAAAAAGTAAAATCCACCAATGAGATTCAAAGATTCCACAGAACTGGCTACAAATACCGACACGCCAAATTTAAAAAATAATATCAATATTTTCCAGCGAACAAACAGCTAGCTATCAGAAAAGTCCAATCATAATGGCAACCAACGGAAAAAGCACCAAAGTCGCCAAAACCACCAAGGCCGCTAAAGATAAGAAGGTAGAGAAGGTTTCAAGAACCAAAAAGATTACTAAAACCACAAAACAACCAGCCAAAATCGCTAAACCAGCAAAGCGTGCTGCTCAGAAAGGTATCGACTCTCCCTCTCTGCTTCTTCTCTTACACTTTACCATTAGTCAAGAAGGCAGCACCAAAGAAAACCCAAAAGACCCCAACCAAGAAGGATAAGAAATCAACTGAAGCCACCCCAGTCAAAGAAACCACTCCAGCTAAGGAAACTACTCCAAAGACCTCAGCTACAAAGACCTCAGCCACGAAGGGCAAGTCTCCTCTCAAGAGAAAGGGCACCATGGCTATGACTATTGAGGCTTCAAAGAAAATTCTCGGTGGAAAGAGAACTGGTACTCGCAAATCGAGCGCCTCTGCCTCCAAGAAGAGAGCAACTAAGAAACCAGAAGCTGTCGCTAAAGTCAGCCGCAGCAAAAAGATAAAGAGAACCAATTCCATTAAGCAAGTACTTAAAGAGTCAAAGAAACTTTTGAAGAAATAGGTAAGAACTTCGCGTTCATAGTAGATAAGAGTAGTTGGTAGATTGTTTTACATGTATAAGAGACAAAAGTCTTAATTGGGTCTTTATTGTACAACACCAGCTATAATTGACACATTGTTTTATTATTTTATGTGTTGCATAATCAGTTTTTCATCCTTAACAGGGCAAATTAATGTATTGAGTTCGAAGGCTTAGATATATATATTGGTAAATAACTTGTTATAGATGCTAATGTAAAATAAACACAAAAAAAGAGTGATGATTGTGGTTTGGAAGAAACAGAGTGCGCCTTAGCACAAATGTTCTGAAATGTGCTATTTTATATCAAAATAACCCAAAAAGGAAAAATATAAACACTAAGAGTGCCATAAACAAGAATAACACGAAGTATGAATGGCATGAAGCTATTGTGCTAATGCTGCCGAAAAAAATTCGTTCTCATGGGTTTGTTAAACATTCCCGTTCTTTTCATCCTGTTCGGCTTTGTTCGATGATTAAATAAAGCATACTGACATGGGATGCCATACTAGTCATAAAGAAAAATATGAAGGAAGAATTAGAGTTAAGTCTTTTACTTCCCGTATCTTCAGAATGAATAATCTGTCTGGTTTTGAAATCTATTAAATTTACATGTCCAGTCCAGGAGGAACTTGCAATCATCTCCCCATTCAAACTCCATCGGACGCTCATTGTTTGCTCTGAATTTTATCATTTAGCAAAAACACTTCAAGTAAAAGAGAAAAACAGAGAGAGAAACTCTTAGCAAGATCAAACCGACCAAGCAGATTACCTGTGAGAGGAGTAGAAGAAATTGTTATAACCTTCCTTGCGCGCTTATCATAAAGATTAACCCCTCTGTCACCACCTGTTACGAGCAAATTTCCATTGCTTGGATTCACGTCAATCCAATGGATTGTCTTGCCGCCAGTGTAGTGGGGAGCTACAAAGAGGTTAAAAAAAAATATGAAACAGCTGCTATTACCTGTTTTGTCAAGAACAATGGGCTTCTTCAATGCTAATTTTTCCCTTTCAATGTCTATGATGTCGAGACTGTTGCAATCATATTTAACAAAAAGTAGTGGCTCGCCAGGATTCGTGCTCCATCTTAAGGCCGCGCTGTGTTTGTTGCGCAAAAAAGGGTCTAGAGAGAAGTGTAACAAGAGGAAAGCTATTAAACTCATCAGGAAATTTTAATTACCTTCACTGCCTTCATTTACTATACTTAAAATCGAACTGTACTCCTGAGTCTCCATTTCAGACACAGCACACGTCATCTCAGAGTCAATTGTCGCCACAAGTGTCCCTGTGGGATCAAAATCAATGCTCTCAGTATGTTTTTCATTGTTATCCCGATTCCTGAATATATTTTCAATGTTGTGCTTGCTACCAGAATCAGAAGAGGGAAACTGCGGCTTTCTCAGCAACTTCACTTCATAATTGTGTTTTCTTGCATTATATTCAATACCAAAGAGTTGCCAGGCTATTTTTTCATCAGGCGGCAAAGCTGCACCCAGAAAACCTCGCCGTGCATTGTACGTCACATCCCCTCTCCCCACAGCTTGATAAAACCAATGAGATTATCTCAAAACAGTGATGATAAGAAAGAGTTAGTTGGTAGCACTTTTGATAATGCATATTTCTAAAAGTGAGAATACTGATAATCACATACCTCCTTTATATTCTTCCGTAGTGTAAATCTTACGCGCCTTGCGTTTCTGAGACACATCATATATTTCCATACTAGCAGAATACCCTCGACTGTGATGAAGAGAGACTAAGACTCTTGTGTCTTGGAGTCCCATGACATGGGTCCGGCTATGGTCACCTTAGTGATCGGCAGAGAATTAAATAATAACCAAAAAATCGCTTACCTTTTCCTAGCTTGAGTTGAACACCATTAAAATCTGCATATTTTTCCTTTGTTTCGAGATCGATAATCGATATCCTGTTTGTCTGATCCGAGCACCAAGAAAGAAGCTTTTCGTGTGTGGAGTCTGTTCAAAGGAGAGGTACATTAGCCAAATTCGAGTGAATTTTGAATGTTATTTCATGAGAAACAAAGTAATGCTTTCATCGAAACTTAAAAATTGCTACCCTTCGTTTTTGCGGTCTTCAAAGCTATATCAGCTTTTGTTTCTTCAGGTACATAGAGTTCAGGAATATGAACTTCAATTATTTTTTTCCTTTTAGCAGAACCCACCGAGCAATTTCCCATGATTTTATGGTGATTGAGATTAGGTGTATTCCGGTTTCGCGAAGATTTGAAATAAATTTTAATTGCCCAAAAACCGCTGAATCACTCTATTCCAGCACAAAATATCAAAGGCATCAAATAAATGACATCTTCTGAGTCCTAAGGTGTAGTTTCGGTGAAAAGGCGATCAGAATCCTTCTCAAGATGATTTTTCTACCGAGATAATTTTTCCCCTAGCTTTTACTTATTTTTTTGTGGATTAAAGTTTCCACAAAATTGCTCATAAATTCACTTAACTTGCTTTCTGAAGCCTTCTCGGCATATTTTGTCGTTTCTCCAAATCCTCTCTGTCATAAGGCTACTTACAAATAAAAGCATCATCTACTAAATCATCTCCTTAGATCGATTTTCGAGGAGAACAAAAAATCATAGTAAATGAGATAAACAGATATATAAGCTATAATCTAGCAATTTGCGATGATTTCATTGATGATTCAACAACGAATTCTCCAGAAAAATATAACATCAGAGCCAAAAATATCATCAACAAAAAAATTTAAAAGAGATTTCGACCTGGTCGATTGAACTGTTTTGGATTAATTCTGTTAAGAATTTCCTCTTTCCTGATCTTCAGATCTTCCACCATTTTGTTTTCGATGATGGCGTTTCTAGCTTCTTTGGCCAATCCCATTCGAGCTATAAAGTACGCATATTTCCCGACATCTATTTCACAATGAAAAAACTTAGAAACCTCGATATTAGAATTAATTACCTATTATTTCAGGACCAATAACTGTCTCTTTCACTGGCTTGGTGTACGGAAGCATTGTTTTGCTCGCAGAAGAGCAGAGACTTGACAACTCATTCCCGCGGTAAGGATTACTCGATACCTCTCTCAACATCTTTTCCTCACTTGACTGAACTCGGTCCATATTCGGATTGCTGCCTTTGCCCTTAGGACTCATAAATTCTGGTGCTAGGGCTCTTGTGACGCCTTGGAAAGCCTGCAAATTTGGTCTTAGATTCCCGCTTGTTTTATTTTCAGAGCTGCATTTCCTTTTTCGCAGTGGGTTTCTTGGCAGCTGGCTGCCATCGAGAACAACCTCACTCTCAATTGTATTTGTATAAGTAGTGAGAGGGACGTACTCTTTATTCAACGACGAGTTTAACGGCAATGATATATTCTGGCTATTGTCATTTGAAGTGTTATTCAATGCTTTAACAGCATTTTTGAAGTTCATTCGATCCGATAGCTTGGTTTTCAAAGCCTGACCCGCCTGATTGGAATCATATGAGTTCTGCTGATCAGAACACATGCTACTCGGGTCCTCCCCTATTGAATTGATGGCTCCGCCTACTTGGTTTGTATTGGCTATTGGTTTCGTGAAACACCTTTCAGTCGAATTCTCTCTCACGCTTTTCAGATTCTGCAGAGAATGCTTGCTCGATCCTGACCGAATCATCTTTAGTTTATTCGGAGGCTGGTACATGGGAGACTTGGTGAACTCAAATTCGATGACGCTTTCGGATTTGGGGCTCCTCACAGTCCGAGATGCATTCGTTTGAGGACTTAACAATTCCGTCAGTTCTTTAGATGATTGAGTAGTCATCATTGGATTTACGGGATTAAAGTTATTCTTTGCTGTCGCAGGTTGGATGGCTATGAGAGGATCTAGGTTGTCACTGAGTGGAAGGTTGCTTGGCGCTGGCTTTCTCGAAAAAATAGAGTTGTTTTTGTGGCTTTTTGGTAGCGGACTGGTCAAAAATGGACTTGTGGCAATGGGTTTATCGTTTCCAACAGGCAGTTTTGAGGCAGAATCGACATTAGCTTTTGGACTTAGCTGAGCAAGCGACACTGAGACCGGCTTAGGTTTGTTTGCAGACGCTAGTTTCTCGTTCAAACCGACTCCGCCGAATTCTTCTGGTGGAATTGTGAGTTGGGATTCGTTTAATTTCCGATTCTCGACGAATTGAGAATCTCTTTCGATGCCCTCGGGCTGCAGTGACATCAAGCTGTTTTGATCAATGCTTTTGAGTCCGTTTTTCAATTCGGAGAGTTTATCCAACCCATCGATGAGACTACTGGTATCGATGTTATGGTTCTGAGTCATCATTTCTGTGTATTTGACGCTAGAGATGCTCGAGTAGGAAGTTTCATGCTCAGATTTGAGATTGGTTAGGAAAGGGTCGTTACGACCCATCCCCAAGGAAAACTTCGGATTATCGGACTTGTCAAATATGTTTCTGGAGTCTTGTGCGTATGGTTTCGGCAGTGTTTTCATAGAAGAAACGCCTTGAGTATTCACTAAATCATTGAAAATTCAAAGCATTATTAGGCTAATCATTAAGGAGAATATATACCTAAAGACGTCTTCTTCGTAATTTCTGACTCCAATTTCTGATTCAGACATTCATACGATTGTAATATTTTGCTCTCTCTTAGGGAAAGAAGATCCTGCAGCTGGATAGAAGGCCAGTGTAAAGCATTAAACACCTCAGTAAGGTTCGATGGTGAGAGATTCCTCGTCATGCTCCCTAACAAGTTGTTGTTGTGAGATATACTCCAGCATATTTGAGAATATTACACCAACGAAGCGCCAATTCAAATCCATGGGCCCACAATTGAGAATTCGACTCAAGGTTATTGAGTATAGCTGCAACGTCGTTGCCTTGTAACTGTCCTATTTTATTGCTTTTGGTAAATTTCTCCAGATTCCTCGATATATAAGTCAGCATCGATGAGTAACCATATTCAAGGTTCAGGTAAACAATAAATTCATTGTCATCTTCTTTGATTCGTGCGTCTTCTCCCAAAATAAACCTGTGGAGGAAAACCAAAGACGACTTTTCTGTTTGAAAGCTTTTAAGCATCGTCTTTGTGTTAAGATTTTGGCCATTTGCTTTTATTTGGAACGCGATGCTGAAAATACCGTTTACCTTCTGTAAGCCCGCATCCGACTGATTTTGCTCAGTGTTCGTCCTATACAATTCAAACAAATGCATGTATTTTCATTTACCTAGTCACAGAGGCGTTGCTCTCTCGCGAAGAGGTAGCAGGGACAGTGTTTTCAAATTTTAAATAAAATTCGATCTGTTTTTTCCCGTTCTCGACCGGTTTCGTTTTTGCCACTAGCTTCCAGCTAAATCCGCCAAATCTGAATAGCGATGTCTCTTTTTCAACGATTTGAGAAAGTCTCTTGAGTTTCCAAGTGATATTGGGACTTCCCGAGTCTATATCGATTCATTATAACAAATGTAATAACCGCATTAGATTACTGCACAATGGCTTGGCAACTACCTTCTCTAACTGTCTGCCCAAGCACTCAATGGGATCTTGAGTCTTCTGAATCTGAATGAATAGCTCAATGATTTCCTTGAATCCCGTTCCATTGGTTTGCATGGAATACTTCAAGGCTCTTTCAATTATCTCCTCAAGGATCTTTTCATTGATATCAAGCAGCTCTGACCTTTTATTCTCGATGAGCCAAACGAGGTTTTTCGCCACGTGATTCATCGAAGTGTTAAACAGCAAGTACCATATCTCGGAAGAATCCTCCGCGATTCTCAACTTTTTGAAAGACTCTGAAAGCAGCATGAGAGTGTTTTGACAATTGATCTTAGGGATCATTTTCTCATTCAGAAACAACTTTTGAAATTCCTCGAGCTGCAGGAAATCTGATAGCCATAGAAGCTTCTGAATCAGGTTGGTGTTTCCATAATTTATCGTTGGGTCGATCTTCGCGGTTTTCAGGTAGTAAAGGATAATTTGCAAGGACTCAATCGAGACCCATTTAGGTAGGATGATTCGCAACTCCTGTAATGAGCAAAGAGTTGTTAATTCTAACGATAAAGCGAAGAGTTTACCTCATTGAAGCCAACTTTTTCTTGAAAGGACTTAATGTATGGAGATTTCATGACGTATTGATTTTCGATGTCTATCTCAGCGCCTTCTGCGATAAAAGTTGTTTTGAGTACAGGAGTTTGTGAGAGTGTTTGGCTGCTGTCTGAGTGAGGGTTTTGGAAAGTGTTTGAAAACTGCCGCATGGTGGGATGCTTTTGTGATACACAAAGTTTATGAAGAAGCTGTTAAATTAATAATTTTTGCTAACAGCTAGTTAATTAAAAAGAAATTGCGTTGGATTTTTCGTGGTTGATTATAAAATAGCAGAGATTCATAAAAGCTGTACCTCTCTCTTGAACTTCTTCATCGGAGATACAGTTCACATTTCTGATGAAGTACTCAAGTAGCTATCAATATTTAATTAATTAGCAATTGATAATGATGATATCAATGACCCATTTAAGAAGATATGAGGCTTTAAAGTCGATAAGGACTTTGCTTATTAGAGAGAAAGGCATCAACGCAAGCAGGACAAATTATTATCTTGACTAATTAATTAAAATTGATCTCATTATTTAGGACTTCTCTTTAGAAAGGATTGCTTGCATATTTAAATCTGTTTGGATAAATTGTGGAAGTACAGAAATAATTGCAAAATTTTATTAATAAAGGTAGCCAGCCATATATCGCAGCTCTTCATAAAATCAAATGGAGGTTTAAATTCATTTTTTCCTCTGTGCTAATGTTAAATCTAAGCGTTCCAGAGCCGTATCTTATATCCCTCTCTGAACATCGCATTAGTAAACATGACGGGTCTTATCAGCTGATAGTCAGAGGCGTCCTCCTCAAGTATTTTTTCATCACCTTCGAGGAATGCTGATTTCATGGCGATATTTTTAGGGTCTGCTCCCTGAGTATTTTTTCCTAATGAGATCCGAGATTAAGACTAATAACCTTGCTTTTCTCAAATTACCTTCCTGAAGGAGTTTGCTTCGCAATTCCTTTGATACCTTGTTGTGTAAGAGCACTCTTCTCAATTTTTCCACAGTAAGGACTCCCATTCCTATCGAATTCCTATGAAACACATCAATTATAGCGTTTTTAAACGATGAAAAATTCAATACTTATCAAGCTGATCACCAAGCGACTCCAACGACTCATTATCTTCCTCAATCGCTTTCAATAAGCTCTCAGCTCCTTGTCTTCCAATCGGGTTATCAGAGATATCTACTCTCCAAAGCGTATCATTATATTTCAAGGTCCTTGCAAACTCATTAGCGAACTCATCGTCCAAGAAATTCGCCGAGAGGTTCAAATCAGTCAATATTATATTCTCTCGAATCGCTTTCATGATATAAACACCGCAGATCGGAGACAATCCGTTTTTGCTTAGGTCAAGCTTGACGAGAGTGCGGTTAATTTCCAACGCCTTGCTAAGCATAAAAATATTCTTCGTGTCGAGAAAACTGAATCGGAAGTTGAGCGCGGTAAGATAAGAAGAAGGACTTTGCAATGCATTGCATATTATCTGCATGGCTGAATGAGAAATTCGCGAGTTCACTAAGGAAATTGATCGTAAACTCTGATGGACCGTTGCTATTCTGCATGGATATTCACTGATATCGAGCGCTGCGCCGTCGGGAGCTATCACATCCAGCGCGAAGTAATGGAGATTCTTCTGCTGCCGAAGCCCGTTGCAAATTGATTGTACAGCGACACCGTCTGATCCGAAATCATTTCGAGAAAGACTAGCAAGTTTGATTGTTAAATCTTGGAAATATGCTGTAAGATTACTCAATCCATTCGATATGATGTATTTTTTCCTTGAGTAATTTCCCAAGTTGATTGGCTCCAATACGGGTAAGATGGTTTCTTGACAGATCGATGGCAGTGATTCGAGTATTCTGAAGCAATAACTCTGTAATATGTTACAATTAGCTTCATTTCACGAAATATATTGCTGTATACCAATTTCTTCCATGTAAGTATCATCGATACCATTATTCTGAAGGATAATACAGTGCAAGCACCTCATATCCGATATCGACTCGATCAATTCTCTGAAACCTGCTCTGTTGAATTTCTAAACAAATTAATTAGCAAACTGAACTTATAGAAGCTCCTCCTTACCCTTCCGGCGAAATTTGACAGGTTAATGACCTCCACCATGTGAGCAGGGTTCGCTGGGTTAAACGTCGTTGTTAGATTTTTCGACTTTGGACCTCTTCCTGCACCTCCCATTGGAGACGTCATGCCTCCTGCCCCTTTTTTGCCATCGACTTTCTTCTGAGGGAGATTCAGCGCAGCAAGTGCGTACACAAACGAATCATCATCTTTCTTCTTAGCCACAGTGTATTCCTTCTGCTTTTCCTTTTCTAAATCGATCTCTTGGAGGTCCTGAATCGGAGTATTTTTCTCAGTAGTGCCTTTCAAATGAGATTTAGAGTTGGTCCTATGAACTATGAGTGTACCTAAAAAGTTGGTCCAGCTTTGTGGAAGGACGATTTCACAGCCTGTGTCCTGTTTGTATTTCTCCTGGAGGAAGTTGATAATCGTTTTTTGCTCTTCGAGCTGCTTGAAGACGTTTTTATCGACCATTACTGTTGAGGTTTGAAAAACAAAATTTATTTTTTAAATTTCGAAGAGAGCGAATAAGCAAAAGATAATGAAACTGTGCAAATCCAATGATCTATTATATTGAGGTTCCTTAATATCCACTTCAACTTTCTTCTTCTTTTCTCATATGAATCAGTTAGAAACGATTAAAATAATTCCGCTTGTCCTGTGCAGAAGAGCTTTAGTAACTGGATAAGTATATTATTTATAGATATAAATGTGAGGGCTCAAGTATTATGTCACGAGCAACAATGAACTAACTAATCTTATCAAAAATTTCTTATGTCTATGGAATTTTCAGTGATTCCACCAATCTTTAAAAAGTGTGCGATGTGTACCTCTCCTTAGATCTGGTATCCCGTGTAAATATGAGTGGCCAGCAAAGCTACTACCAAATCTCCTCCCACATGCGTCAGCATCGCAGTGACCATGCCATATCTCTCTCTAAGGTACATAAGCACGGCTCCAAACCAAAGAATCGCTGTCGTTGCAGCGGCAGATAACAGGTAGTTATCGATAATGTACTGGATCGAGAAGAAGTGATATATGGCGTAGTGGATAGTAATCGACACAAACGCGAATTCTCTATGGCGATAGCTCTTCAAGAGGAATGCTCTCCAGAAAAGCTCCTCCATGATTGGGTTAAGGAATGAGAAAACAACGAAAAACGTCGCCGTGTCGACGAATGTCTTGTTGATAGGGATGTTCCGAGACATGATCCATGAATGGTGTCCGGGGTCGAGTCCTAAGAAAGCGTAATAGCTACCCATAACCATAGCCAAAATTCCGAAACAGCCGAGGAGACCTTGCTGGATTTGTAGTTTGATTCTGTCCATACCATCGCCGAAGAGAATGGATTTGATGCTTTGCTTATAGAGGTAGCAGTAGATAAGAGGGAGGACCGTAACGCCGATAAAGAAGACAATCATGGTTGGATTTGCGTTGTGGGTTAGTTTGAGCATTCCTGCGACTGTGAATATTGGGAGGAGCTGCATAATTTCAAGCAATAGGTGCTGAGTTAAGGAGAGAGACTCCTGCCTAGCGAAGTGCTTTTTCTTAACGATGTCACAGTCCAACGCTCGCATTGTTGCTCGGATTTAATAAAATTCTTTTTTAAGAGCTGTGAATAATCAGTTGCTTTCTAAATTCCTGATTTTTATTGAAAGACGTCAGAGACGTCATGGATTCCTTATTATGAAGTGCTTCATAACTGCTTTTGATGAGTGCATAAAAAACAGTGAACAGTGATTCAAGATGAAGCAAGTGAATGAAAGTGATGGATAAAGCATTGAGCAATTAGTTATCGATAGTGGCAGCCAAATAAGATGTATATGATGATGATTGTACATCTGATGCGTTTCATAATAAACAAATTTTTCATGAAAAAAGGTGTATTATTTTGGGCATCAGACAAGCTCTTGAAAGAGATTACAATCAGTGGAAAATATTATTTTAGCTAGTTCAACAGATGTTTTCAAGGCATTATCTCCTATATTCCTAACCATACTGATTTTCGTAGAGAAATTCATGTTCAGTTTTCGAAACTTCAATTCAAAGAAAATTTCATGCAAATTTGGCAATTCAGGTCCAAAAAATCTAATCTAACTACTAGAATTATAAGAATGAAATATGTAGTGATCGTCTGATTGAAATAGCTCTTTTACTCGTTGCGAATTATTGGGGTTGAATTATATTATTTTATGTTCAATTGCATATTTCATATTTTCTGAATGATAATATTCTTCAATATTTATGAATCAATCAGAGAAGAGAAGCTTCAAATAATTGGGTATTAAATATTTCTTGTGATCTTATTTAGAATTCCAGAAAACCCAGCGATTCTGACAGTCAAAATCTTCAATAACGTTTCCTTCGTCATCTCTGATCTTCAGTATTCGAAGTTTTTGGGAGGTGGTTTTGAGTGCAGGATCTCCCTGAGTAACAATGTGAGATTCGAATTTCGAAGATGAAACTTTTTTTCCAATTGGAGTATCGAATATTTGCGTTTGCAGTGCTACGAGAGGGAAAAAAATAAATATATGGAAATGAATAATTACTTGATGTTGTAGAAGTTGGTTGAACCATCATTAAATTTGTATTGTTACCCACTGAAAGAATCTGGATTTTATTTTTCCTTTCTATATTGAAAGTCGGAACTGGTTCGGCACTACAGCAATGAATTAACGGTGGAAATTTGGAAAATATTACTTCATTCTTGCTTCAACAGGTTTCGGTTCCTCTTCTATTTCATCAGATGCCACATTGTATCTTACAGAATCCTCCTTAGGGTTATGCTTGAGAACTTTTTCGACTACCTCATCGATATGGATGTCTTGAAGCATGAGTTCCACACCACAATCAGAATTTCTGCATTTCTGGGGTCGGTACTCTAGATATGCATCTAAATCCATGCAAGCCATATGGTCGCATTTATTTGAAACAACAGGAATCTTCATCGTTTTTTCAGAGAGCTCGCATTTCAGGTTAACCCTCCTTAATCTTTTAGTTGAGGGTAGGTTGTCTATCTTTGGTTTCTTCATCACTAAATCTCTTAGATATCCTTTGTCGCTGGGGTCAACAAAGCGATCTTGAGAAGGAATGTAAACGACATCCATCACATTCAGAGCTAAAGCGCGAATTAAGAAACCATCGACATAGATATAGTCAGCCAAATCATCGAATTCGTCTTCCATTACAACATCACAGCCAGGATGTGGACATTTCACAATAGGCTTTTGATCGATGAATGCTTGTCCAAATGCGATTGCAAAGGTGGTGAGATCAAAGGCTTCGATGTGCTTACAATCTTGAAGGCGAGCAGGAAATGTCATCATATCTTTTGAGACTGAGTCACGAAGGCTGATCTTCACTTCAGATTTCGTAGTATCAATGAGCTTTAGATCATCATCCAGTGCGGTCCGTAGTTTCTTTTCTTCGCGATAAGTTCTCATCAAGCTTCTCATCAGTTCAGAGTATTGTGAGTGCGCTTTGCACTTTTGCTCGTATTGTTCTAAGCGAGTTATACTGTCTTTTACATACTTTGATGTCTCCACCAATGGTTCAACAGCCTCACGAGCTTTCGAAACTGTTCCTTTCACAACTGTGTAAGGGTGAAATCGGAGAAATTCAAAAAGCGTGTGATCCATTCTCAGCTCTTTCCAGCATTCTTCGTAATTGGCCACGGGTGTATAATTACAAATTGGGCATTTCTTGTTCGTTTGAGCTTGATTTAAATAAGAGCATAAATCGAAAACTTCAAGATGCTTGCACGCCTGGAATCTACAAGGAAGGTTTACTCTTCTCAGACTGATTGGACACATAAAACTCAGTGGGATCATTGGAGCGGCGCTCGGAATGAGTCTAAGCACTTCCTTTAAGCCGTGATCTTTCTTAACAGCCATATGATTAATGATCCTTTCAAAAAGCTTTCGGATTACCCCATCTTTAATCTCGATGGGATCCTTGCATAAAAAGAAATCATTGTCATAAAAGTAAATAATCTTGTCGGCGTCCTTGCGAGCATTGCCAAGAATCTCCTCGTATTTTCTGTCAATAAGGAGATCAGAAAATGAGTAAAAGGCTTTTTGCAAGAGGCTATCAAACACTCTTTCTTTCCTTTCTTCAAAAAGATTGTATACAAGAGCTCATTCATGTCAAAAGCAGTTGGATGCGTGCAGTACTTTGTCCTTAGAGGTACCGTCAATCTCTTTTTAAATATTGGGCCTTCCAAAACGAGTTCAGTCATAATTTCAGTCACACCCACACCGCTCTTCTTGAGGTCTAGGAACGAGTGATTCTTCCCAAAATTTGCTTCTTTGATCTGTTTTTCCGCTTCTTTTATCTCAGGAGTTAAGAGCAGCTCTCTTTGATGGCTATCGGAGTAGTCAACCATTTTATTTGATTCTAATTCTGCAACAAATTTTATATATATATTTGGAATTGAATTCATAAGAGCGCTTTTATAATGAGTTTGATACGCTAGACTTCATTGTATTTGAAGTAAAATCGCTCTCTTCCACATAAGCATGAACAAAATATCTATCCACAATGATTTTCCATCATCCCTAACCTTCATAATGAAGCCAGGTTTAACAAGTCTAAATTATGGGTAATAATGAGCAGGGTTTCCAGAAAATTAACAAGTAGACAAAGGCAGGAATTAACAAGTAGACAATACAGGAATTAACAGTAGACAAATACAGGCTCTGATAAAGCTCTATAAAACGAAAATTCAATAATTCGCATTGATTTGTAGGCTGTCTACTTCAAGCACATCCATTGGTTCGATAATACTTTCAGATATTCATCAAAAAATCTTACTTTCATCAAATCTGCCCGACTGTTGTATGCGAGTGTACCGTAGGTAGATCCAGAGATATGCCTACTGTTGAATAGCATATCAAATTTTTATGAAAGAGTATCACATCATATTTCATCATTTATAAACTAAGGAAGTTTCCAGGTTAAGCTCACATATACTCTTGCTGAGCACCAATAAAACCAGAAAAATACTAATTGCTTCAGCACTTGCCAGATTCATTGTTGATTCTTTGTTTAGAATCCTCATATGTAGATTTTAGTTAGGATTATAGATCTTCTTATGTAGAAGTGACAAATTTTCTATATAATTACTCACCCTAACGAATACATGAAAATTAATAGACTCATTGCTTTTTCTCAGGATTTTCGATAATGTTTCCTTGTAAATCCATTGTTTTCTTTATTTGAATCTTGGATTTTCTAACCGGTTCAGAAGTATTGCTAACTGGTCCAGAAGTATAGCTAATTGGTTGCTGAGGTTGAAGATGTGTTGAGGAAATAATATTAATTTTAGATTTTTCTAAGATAACAATGGTCAATTAATAAACATAAATATATTTTAATTTTACTTTGTGTCGGTTGAGAGGTTTGACTCAATATTTCAATAGGCTTTGTAATTATTCTAGATGTAGCTTCTTCAATGCCCATACTTCCTTGAGAGTTGGTATTAACTTTAGATTCTTCATATGTAGGAATAGATCCGTTGTGATTCCCAGCATTTCCATATCCATTAGTATTAGTATAGCCTGTTGGAGTTCCTTCATATGTAGGAATAGATCCGTTGTAATTCCCAGCATTTCTATATCCATTAGTATTAGTATAGCCTGTTGGAGTTCCGTTATTTGAAGAAGTATTAGAAAGAATTATGATTTTATTTTTCCTTTCTATATTGAAAGTCGGAACTGGTTCGGCGCTACAGTAATGAATTAACGTTGGAAACTTGAAAAATATTACTTAATTTTTTTTTCAACGGGTTTCGCTTCCTCTTCTATTTCATCAGATGCCACATTGTATCTTACAGAATCTTCCTTAGGGTTATGCTTGAGAACTTTTTCGACTACCTCATCAATCTGGATATCTTGAAGCGCGAGTTCCACACTACAATCAGAATTTCTGCATTTCTGGGGTCGGTGCTCGAGATATGCATCTAGATCCATACAGGCCATATGGTCGCATTTATTTGAAACAACAGGAATCTTCATCATTTTTCCAGAGAGCTCGCATTTCAGGTTAACCCTCCTTAATCTTTTAGTTGAGGGTAGACTATCAATTCGTGGTTTCTTCATCACTAAATCTCTTAGATATCCAAGGTCGTTAGGGTCAAAAAAGGAATCTTTTGATGGGACATAAACGACATCCATCACATTCAGAGCTAAAGCGCGAATTAAGAAACCATCGACATAGATATAGTCAGCCAAATCATC
>ENA-UOUE01000524-UOUE01000524.1-compost-metagenome-genome-assembly--contig:-NODE-524-length-30502-cov-9.705670_pt1 | contig 30502 bp, 30 predicted proteins | sample MGYA00238146_ERZ747223 | MGnify/ENA primary metagenome ERZ747223 (study PRJEB28781, sample SAMN06268865) | compost metagenome | isolation source: single cell | place: USA: California, Emeryville, Joint...
GGTAGAGTTTCAGCTGGACTGCTAATTTGCTATGGAGCTCTCTCTTTTTTCAGAAAACTCTCAGAATAAATCACCTTGAAAGCTGCGTTTCTATTTCTTCTCAGATGTTAGACAACTTGTTAACCATTTTTTAATTTTGTTAATTATAAGGATACTTCAGAAAAGTCATATCGCTATAATTTCTGATCTAAGCAAACATTATAAACAAAGTCGCCTGAATAGCCTGGTAAAACAATTATAACCTACATTTTTATGGAAAGTAAATTCTCGTTGAAGAAAGCAGTAACTAGCGGCAAAAGAAAACCACTAAAATCGAAAATTAAGAAGAGCAATCCCAATGAACTTGGAATCTTGATAATGCATAAAGGGCTATGGGCTCTAGTTTTCTCTTTCATTGGGCTAAACCACGAATTAATGAAACTTCGCATTGTCAGCAAAAAATGGAAGAAGAATATCGAATACTCACTTGACTTCATGATTAAGAACCGGAAAAGTATCATGGAAGGCCAACTTGAGGATATCTATTCAATAGATTCAAAATTGAAAATCGAACTCGAAAATGCACTTGAAAAAAGACAAAACTATGAGAAATACTTGGACTTAATTCCACAGAAATGGTCACTATTTGTACGAGTCTCTGATTTAGCAAAGCTACAAAGACCACCGGCTGTATTGCATGAATCAATTACAAGCGTGCTGAATTTATTTGTAAATCAAGAGGAGTATCAGAAACTGAAAGGAATAGATTGGAAGTATTGCCAAGACGTCCTCAAGCGAAAGGATTTCATGAGCATTATGGCTAAAATAACACCAAACACTCTTGACGAAGATAGAGTGGGCAGATTCGAGTATTTCATTGGGAGAAGCTTAATAACACCTGATTATGTTCATCGAGAGAGCACTCAGGCTGCTTATATGTTGGAGTGGGCGATAAGTCTCGTCGACTCATATAAAAGTGAGAAAAACTTACCTCCCGAGGTGACGGAGCGAGTTCAACTTCTGGCATCGATTCGAAAAGAGCAGGCTTTTATAGAATACTTTTCAAAGATACACAAAAAGGTCGAAAAGAAGAAGTTAAAGGTCAAGAAACCTGATTCATAACTCATCTCATCTGACCATTTCATATCGTTCAAGAGATATAACCTTACTTTTTAAATTTGGAAAGTAGGGAATTAAAAGATTCGAGTTACCTATATAATGATAAAAAACTAGAATAGATTTGGTATTTGCATATCTTGTCTTCATCCAAACTAATTCAACTCCTGAAAAGAACCAATCAACAAAGTTTCCAAAAAACATGATTACATGATTTAGAAACTTTACATGATCGGGAGCAAATTAATATAGATATATCTCTATTTGCTTGTTGGAGTTTCAGACTCTTCGTCAGTGAATTTTTTGGGTTTTATTTTTTTCAAAGAGCTAGCACTGTTCTTCTTGACCCTGTCGACAATGAACTTTGCTTGCTCTTCAAAATCAACCCTGATGAGGATGATAGTACAAACTATGCAATTCAGTAGTTGTGCCAGTCCGGTGGCTCCATACAGCCCTAAGATTCTCAACTTTAATACATGCGCCATGAGTAATGAGGCTGGAGCTGCCACCAAATAATAGGAGATGAAAAATAATTTTGAGACAACTTTTTCTTTTCCGATGCTTTTTACAGCTGGTCCCAACACGTTCTGAGTAAAGTCGAGTCCGCACAGGAAGAGATAGAGTGAAATCAATTGGTTCCCCGTATATAGAACGAGAGGATCTGTTGAAAACCATGAAAGAATTCTGTCAGAGGAATTATAAAGTATTGTCCAAACAGTCAGCGTCAAGATAACTGCGAATTTTATCCCCACTCGAATTAGAGATTTGGCTCGTATAACATTTTGCTCGCCCATGGAATTGCCAATAAATGAAGATAATGCTATGGTGAAGCTTAACATTATTTTGAAAAACAAATCACTTATCCTTGAATATATGAGTCCAGCTGCGATTACTTGAGGAGTAAAGTAAGCATTCTGAATATGAATGAGCTGATTTGCCAATATCTCTAAGATAACGATTCCTCCAGCCGTGATTTGGAACTTCCATTGCTTAATGATTCCTCTGAAGCTGTCAGCACTCCAAGGGACTGTCGATTTCGAGCATTTTTTTGAATATCTGATATATAAATGAATGAGTATTGCTCTTCCAGTTTCATTGAGAAACTTGCCAATGCCATACCCAACTATGCCAAGATCGAAATGAACAATTGTAAGGTATTGATTTGTAATATCAAAAAGTGTCATAACTAACTGAATGTATCCTTGAGGTGCAAATATCTTTTGTGCAACTAAATAGTTTTTGGACACATCAAAGTATGAGTTTCCGAATGCACTTGGCAAAGTAGCCAATAACGCGCTTTGAACTTTATAAGAAAAGCTCTGGTCAAATCGACATAGTGTGAGAAGTTTTCCGGAGAACATGAATAAAATTATCGCTGGCCAAACAGTCAAGAATCCGATAACTAAGGCCTTTTTATAGTACAACCCCAATAGGAGAGGATTATTTGCTCCATAAGCCTGTGCTCCTAATGTTGAGAACCCTGAGTTTAGTGCGGTCAGGAAGGATGAAAAAGTGACATTATAAATCGTTAAGCCCAGGCCGAAGCTGCCAAGTAATTCTGCGTCATTTTTGAGAGAAATGAAATATATAACGCAAGAAAAGGCGATATTCTGAACAAGTACTTGCATCAAGGTGGGTGATGCAGCTTTCATCAGTAACCAACCCAAAGTGAGTTGCGATTGCTGAGGAGGCTTTGGAATTGCTTCAATACGCACACTTGAAGTTGTTTCAAAAACCAATGCGTTCATTTGTTTCGAATCATTAGAAGTCTCTAACTGTTGAGCACTCATCAAGAAAGATGGTTCTCAAAATTTGGTTGTTTAAATTTATCTTAGATTCAAGATCTTAATGCCAATACGTTATCTCGATTACATTTAAAGTTAGAATTTGTCATATTTCTAAGACAAATAGTTTTGAGGATCTTTAACTCATCTCATGTCCCAAGGCACCTAAATGAAAGTAATATTTCTCCAGATGGAGTCGTTTTGTTAACACCTTAAATTTGCATCTCGGTGGCGCCTATGTAATCGTGAAAATTTTGAGGGATATTCAATTCAAAATTCACCTTTTTCTACAATTCACTGATACGCATATGTGAATGGTAAATAAAGAAAAATCATTATCTAATCGCTTGTGGGGGTTTCGGGTTCTTCATCAGTGAATTTTTTGGGTTGGACGTTCTTAAATGATGTGAGACTATTCTTCTTAACTCTGTCGACGATAAACCTTGCTCGCTCCTCATAATCAACCTTGATAAGAATTACAATACACACAATGCAATTCAGCAGTTGCGCGAGTCCTGCAGCCGCATATAATCCTAATATTCTCCACTTCAACACATGTGCCATAAAAACTGAAGCAGGGATTGCAACCAAATAATAGGCCATGAAAAATGATTTCGAAACAACTTTTTCCTTTCCTATGCTTTTTACAGCAGATCCCAGCGCATTTTGTGTAAAATCAAGTGCTGATAAGACGAAATAAAGGGAAATAAGTTGTTTGCCTGTCGATAGCACAAGGGGATCCGTCGAGAACCATGAAAGAATTCTGTCAGAGGAAGTGCTTAGTATCACCCAGGTAGTCAATGTCAAGATAGCTGCAAATTTTATACCCAATTGAATGAAAGACTTTGCTCGTACAACATTTTGCTCGCCCATCGAATTGCCAATGAATGAAGACAGTGCTGTTGTGATGCTTAAAATCACATTGAAGAATAGAGCAGTGATTCTTGAATAAACCAGCCCAGCTGCAATCTCTTCAGATGTAAAATAGGCAGTTTGGATGGTAATTATCTGGTTCGCTAGTATCTCAAGTACGACAATCGCTCCAGCGGTCATTTGGAACTTTAGTTGCTTCATAATTCCTTTGAAGCAGTCCGCACTCCAAGGAACATATGACTCTTGACATTTCTTGGAGTATCTGATATATAAATGAATAAGTATCGCTCTTCCAGTTTCGTTGCAAAATTTGCTGATTCCGTATCCAACGATACCGAGATCAAAATAAACAATCGTAATGTACTGATTGGTAACGTCTATCACTGCCATCACTAGCTGGATATATCCTTGAGGAGCGAAAATCTTTTGCGCGATTAAATAGTTTTTGGCCACGTCGAAGTAAGAAAATCCAAAGGCGCTTGGCAGAGTAGCCAGCAAAGCAGCTTGTATTTTATAAGAAAGGCGTTCATCAAATCGACACAAAGTGAGAATTCTGCCCGACAACATGAATACAGCGATCGCAGGAGTAATTATCAAGAATCCGATGATTACAGCCTTTTTGAAATATAACCCCAATAAGAGAGGATCGTTTGCTCCGTAAGCCTGCGATCCTAATGTAGATAGTCCTGAATTCAGCGCGATGAGCACTGATAAGAAAGTTATCATGTAGATGGTACTAGCAAGGCCAAAACTAGCGAGCAATTCGGGGTCGTTTTTCAGAGAGAGAAAGTATATAATGCTGGAAAAGGCGACTGTTTGAGCCAGCAGTTGCACCAATGTAGGAGAAGCGGATTTTATCAATAGCCAAGCCAAGGCGAGTTGAGATTGCTGAGAAGGCTCTGCTTTTACTTCGATAGGGATACTTGGAGCTGTCTCTAAGACTAATTCGTCCATCTGTTTAGAATCGTTTGGGATTTCTAACTGTTGTGCACTCATTGTGGAAGGCAACGTAAATTTTTGAATCCTATTTTGATGTAATTAAGAATCAGGATCACGGATTAAATATCGTGATAATTACATTTTATATCGCTCTTTGGAGCTATTCTAACAATTCATCAAGGTTATTCTCAGACTTGAGAAAATCTAACAAAAGATAATTGCGGAAGCGAATTTCTTTTACTCTTGCAATGCCTTACAGAATTTTTACACCTCTTGTTTAAGCTTTCTATAAATTGACCTATTACCCTAAATTATATATATGATATAGCTCTGGGTTCGAGTTATTCACATTCTTTCCTAAAGCTAATCATTTCATCTCCTTGGGAAGATTTATAGCTTTTATGATAGCTGAAGATTTAATAAGAAAGTCTGACTTGGTCAATCCTCTTTGACAATTAACTTGATATATGGATATAAAATACCAACAAACAGAAAAAGAAATTCAACTTAATTTTGGCTAGTAATATAGAATAACAATAGCATTATAATGATGGATGTTCGAAGCACAACTTGAAAAATCGAAGCTTCGTTTAGAAAAGGACTTTGTTAGATAGACCTGTTTCTTAAATGAGTGAAGTAGATACACGTTATTTGTATCAGGAGCAGAGACGCCACGATCATATCGTCAAAAAGACCGATAAGAGGAACGATATCTGGTATCAAATCCAAGGGAGAGGCTATGTACATCATTAAGACCAAAATTCGAAAAGAGCATAAAATCTTTCTGAAAAAGAACATTATGCCCTCGAACGTCTTTGTAAAGTCAACGAATAGGGATAGCAAGAAAGGTGTTTCCAATACAATCTGACGTATCTACATTAAATTACCATCTTAGTCATGTTAGATTTCATAAGATGAGTTACTGTTCGAGGTTTATATGAATATCGAAGGTTGTAGAGACGAATGCCGTCAATGATAATCTTTAGATCTGGAGCAGGCTGATTTAGTTGATTTCTCTGAGAGAGTTTAAACTCTGCGATAAGCATTGTGATAGGCCTTCGACACATTGGACATCCCATTTGCTCATGTTCTTTCACTTTCCAGTAATCGAGAATACATCTCCCTAAGAGAGGAGGTTAGATGACGGGAATTCATTGAGAATACCGCAAAATCGGTGTCCACAAGCAGCTGCAACACAATAAAGAAAGCCTGAGAGACACAGAGGGCACGTATCAGAGACATAAGTACACATTTGACTATAGCTCTCGCCAGCGCGGTCGCTGTTGATTCCGAGGAAAGCAGCAAACTTTTTAGAGAGCTTGCGGAATGAAGTGAACTGAAATCGTAGCAAGGAGCCGACAGATATTTGAATCATGCCGTTAAGAAATGTCTTTGTTCGAGACACACAATCGCTTGTGATCATGGCTAAAGCTCCAGTAACGAAGAAAATTGCTCTTTTACTGACCGGTTGTGGAACCAAATGGAGGGCACTAATCGCAGACGACTCGGATAGAATCTGCATTTAATTATTTTATCAGCTCTGTCGTGTTAATCTTTGATGTATTGGATCGATAAACTCTTTACTTGATTTAAATTAAAGTAAACTCCTTATTCCGTCTGGCAGACTAGTTAAAGATCACAACTCACTCTTATAAATTCACGATGGCAACCTACCTATTAATTCGCTGGAGCAATCTGTATCTCTGGTACTACTCAATTCCTTCCAAAATACATTCAAAGCAGCAGTTTTGAGCAGGATTTTACGATTTGATGTAATATGAAGAAATTACTGCTCTAATCACTTTTCTACACATAATAATTTTCGATATCTCAACTGATAATTAACCCATAAATGTCGATTCTCCCGGTATTATACATCTTATTGATAACCAATATTATTAAGAGATTTTGTAGAGATATTGTTAACAAGAATAAGGTGCAAACTTGAGCAAATGTAATCTTTTACTACCAAATAAGGTTCGGAGTTATTTCAGGAAGTTTAATATTTCCACAATTTTCACTCGTCCTCGCTGGCAGATCCTTGACTTTTTTGGATAGGATCTCGTTTTCTACGAGTAAAAAAGACCTTCTTACTTTCCTTGTTCGGTCAAAGCATGCCATTTGTGAAACAGCATACAAAAATTTCAATAGATCGAGTAATATTTTTCTTGTCCTGCAGTATCCCAAATGTTCAGTTTAAAAAAGTTGGTTATTTTAGGTATGTGAGAAACCTTTGAAATATAAATATGCAGAAAAGGCGGCCTAGAATTCCGTCCATTTCGTTCTCTAGTGAACGAAATCGACTATCTAATGAATTTGACGATTAGCATGCTTCATTTGAGAATTGTCAATGTCTAAGGGTCTACAATATAGATTGGGATAATTATTGTTGAATTTCTACGGAGATTTGCTCTGACCTGCACTAAGTGTTAATAACACAGAAAAAAATTCATCAGCATATCCATGGTAACATCAAATTATCAAAGTACCCCCATCACACATGTCTGAGATTTTGAGTTCTTTATCAAATAATAAATATAAAAAATAACAACATATTCTGTTCATTTAGTTCAAAATAAATTGGCTCCGAAGCCTATATATTCTTATTTTATTCTACGCCAATGTCAGCAACCTCAAGCTCTCGGACGCTCGAAAAGCAGAATAATTCGCAAGGCACTTTTTGTCACAGTAGCTCCTTGGAGCAAGTTTCAGCATTAGCTTCTCCAAAGAAATCTTCTAGTGAACTATCCTCTACAGAAAAATCTTCAGCTAAAAAGAAAGTCCTGAATACCAAGAATAGCAAGAAGGTCGACTCTCAAAAAACTTTCTCGAGGCAAAGTAGTTACAAAGAATTTGTTACTCCAAGCAAAATTGACGGATTAAAAGAAAGATTAACAGCCTTCATGGAGCACTCAACAGTCAAGCTGGAAAACCGTCGAAATATTTTCCAGCTTTCAGAGTTAAAAGAACCGGAGCAAGTCGCTACTCGAGAACGCGACTTGCTCAAACCCCTTTTTCCGAGAAGGACAGAGTTAAAATCAAATGTTATACTTGACACTCAGAAAATTTCCAGCGAAAAAGAGAAGCTCCTTCAAATTTCAGAATGCGACTCCATCAATGATGTGATCAAAAATACTGAAATGGCTAATTTCTCGCAACAATCACAACAGAGCAGAAATAATACATCATCCAGTAGGCAGAAACCTCAAATAGATGTATCAGAACTTTTTAGAGAAGGAGAGGAGGAATCAGGTATTTTATCTCACTCAAGAATTTTTTGGAGTTGACTTTTGCTTAGAAACATGGCAAATATCTGGACAAAATGCTGAATCTGTCAAGAGAGAGGCCCCAAGTGAGAATAGCTCACATAATCTTAAAAGGAATTTTGGCCAATTGAGCACCTTCCCCCAAAGTATCCGAGATAGCGACTCTTCGCAAGGACTTGCAAGCATTAAATTACCTAAAAAAGCGCACAGTGACGTGTTTCCCAAAACAATTACATTCTTTGATCATAGAAGGAAAAACCAAAGGAAATTTCCTGTGTTTTCGGAGCGAGAGCTTAAGTTTATTAATCAGGATTTGCAGTATTCTATCCACGAAACAGTATGATTATGAGTGTGCATTTAATTTCATTATTGATTAGGACGCTGATGATGATGTCGAAACTGATGATAAGCAGCTCGACCTGGCAGCTGCAAAAGTTTTTGAGGATTTACTTGAAGCATTAAATGAGGATTATGACTATAAAAAGATCTATAGGCCGCACTATTCCACAGACCCAACAAACTCCAGGAAGAGGGTGATGAACTACTCAGTCACCATCCCAGAACGGCATTTACTACTGGAAAACAGTCACGGCGCAACCCAAGAAAGCTTGAAAACGCTATCTTCAGCAAGCACAAGTGTGCATACATTTAATTCTACAAAACCGAAAGAGATAATAATAGCTGCACAAAAAGAACAAATACACGAAGAAGAGAGTGTCTCTAACAGCAGCTTTGCAAGAGCCTTCAATCAAACTTATTTTGAAGGGAAATGATTATCTTTAATAACATTTCCACAGCAACTGAAATTTCTATCAAGAGCTAGGTAATGTGCTGAAGATGTGTATTGCATTTGTGACTGAGGTATATCTTCAAGTCCATGGCGTGTTTTTTTAAAACCTTTTTGTGCAGCATATTTTTTCGATGAAAATTGGATATCATTTAAAACTCTTACCTTAAGCTTATGTATTCTTGTTTTTACACTAGCTTCCATCATCCACCAAATCAGAAAACTCTTTTTAATTTCTAAATTCTATAAGAGCTCATTAATCCTCTTTACAGATACTATAAATCAAATTCATGCCGGAGAATATTTGACCAAGAGTTAGAATGTTTGAGATCTATTTTTTGCAACTACTCAGATTATAGATGCATAATTTTAAGTAACTAAATGCTGTGTGTTTTTTTGAAATCAAATAAAATGAAACCCAGCTGTGGCTGGCATAGCATACAAACTTCTCAGAAAGTTGGCTCTGATCGGCATGCATAGAATCATTTATTCAAATCAAATAAAAAATCGAAGCTAAAAAAAGACAAGGCTTTCATCATTATCAGTTAGTCTCATTTCGATGGCTCTTTTGTTGGTGTGAATACTCCTATGATTGGAAAATGATCGGAGGGATATTTTCCTTTGATATTATCATAGATAATCTTAAACTCCTTCGTTTTTAAGGCAGAGCTGACAAATATATAATCGATCTTGAGACTGTCGCGGATGCCTGTCCAATGATGAAATGTTCCTTTATCTTTCCGATCTTTCTTCTCAGGGCACACTTCCGAAAGCGATTCGCTCATTTTAGGTCCAACTCGCTTTATAATTTCAATGGCTTCATCATCCTCACCAACGTTAAAATCTCCCGTTAGAATAATCTTGTCATACTTTATCGCGATCGTTTTTATGGTACTTGCAATAAGTTTTGCGGACTCTCTCTGAGAATTGGCATTCAGGTGATCGAGATGAGTATTCAATACAAAACACTCATCATCATTTAATTTATTTTTGAAAATTGCCCACGTGCAAATTCTAGGTATGGTGTTCCCAAAGGTTGTAGATGCAGGAATTTCTGGCATATCAGAGAGCCAGAATGTATTTCCTTCAATCAGCTCCCATTTTTCATGTAGATAATATATTGGGCATGCTTCTCCAGCCATCCAATGCTCACCTCTGCCTCTGCCATAGGCCATATATGTCGGTAGCATTGAATTTAAATCAGTGATTTGATGGTACAATGCCTCTTGGATGCCAACAAAGTCGCAGCCATACAATTTAATTGTATTAGCCACCAAGTCTTTGCGGAAATACCACTTATTAGCACCGTCTCCTTCATTATCATACCGGATATTGAATGACATCACATTGATCTCTTTCGTTATGGGAGCGTCCGCATCTTTCCCAAACAGGGATAATTTCGCATTAGGACCTTCATCCCAAAGCACATAATGCATGTCTCCAGGGTCAGTGGTCGAAATTATGAACTTGTACTCGATATCAGAAGGTACAGGTAGTAAGATAGCCTTCTTCCAGTTATCACCTTTGGTCCATTCAAGCTTCGGAGCTTTCCGTGGATCCCAGTCACCCAATGCTTGTGAGTTTCCGCAAACATACACAGCTTGACCGAATTCAACTTTTCTCTGAGTGTAGAACTGCACTTTTGTGAGCGAAACAACACCTGCTTTGCTGCTTTCCATAGAAAAAATCGGTGGTATTGTTCTAAGATTCTAACGTAGAAAATCAAAGTTTTAATAATTAGATTCTTCTACTGCGCATTCTGTATCATTAGATTCTGATTCGATTCTAAAGTATTTGCAATTTATATAGAGTTGAAGAAGAAGAAAAATCATAACACCCTTTCTTTCAATAAAGATGGTGCAGACTTCAATTGGATGCGATGCTACATTGGATAAAGGACGGAAATTTCTTTGAGAACCTATTAAATAGAAAACTTCATCATGATCGTGAAGGGAACCTGATTGATTACTAATTTGAATTGATAATCAGCAGCACATTGGGCGTCGGTTTGTTGTAGACTCGGAAGCAGGATCATGATTGTGTTGATTCCTTAGAGATAGAAAGATAATCGGAATTAAAGAGAACATTGATCTGAGATGACCTAAATTTCCTGAATTCCCATGTTATTTATTTTGAGTATTTAACCAATGTCAATTCTCTTCATACATATTGATGTTTCTGGTCAGTTATGCGTCACAAACAAAGCTTTATGAAATGCGAGGAAATAAGAGTATGTCGAATAAATTCGATGATAGTAGAGAGTTTATTTTACTCGCAAAATAAATTTTCAACTAAGAAACTTGCTTTGAGTTTGCTGCCTATGAGCTAGAGGAAAAGCTGCCTTATGCGGGATCGCGAATGTGCATTTCATGATGTAAATAATTGGTTTTTTGAGGAGAAAGAGATCGCTATCAGCATTCAAAAATTGCACGTGGTTTCTCTGGAAGCACGGTTTCTGCAATTTGTGAAACCTTTTGATTCACGGAAGCTTTTGCCTCTTCAACATTAACCAACTAAGTAATGATAGCTGTAAGAATTGTTTTTTCAACTTCAAAGAGAATACCTCAATTTCAGCTGCTTTGAACTCGTTCCTGAAATTTTGGAAATGTCCCACGATTATCTCTCCTTCATTGAACGGTAAGTTAATGTCAAGCGCATCCTTGCCTTCAGTCTTTAGTCGATTCTAAAATAGAGAAAATAAACTTTGAATGATCGAAGAACTTTATACAATGAAATAGGCACCGAATTGGAGACCCTTAATTCTAAGATGGTCATCTAGGCCTAAGTTTTCAAGTAGCATTTTCTTCCAATCTTCTATTGTATTATTGCTGGTAATGTTGCAGGTTGACAAGAACTGAATAATTTTTTTCTGCCAGCTATCGTATTCGGGAGCAAAGATGATGATGATTTTGCTGATTGAGGAGTTCTTCTCTTTTCTTCTCGAATTAAACTTTTCAAAGTCTGCACTTAAAGTCCTATAGAGCTCTTTTATGTATTTATCCGTTCTAATAGCCATAAAATCTATTTTTTGAACGTCAGCCTGTCAATGAATAAAACTCAAGTTAATCAAGCTGAAATTGAATTGCAATTACGGAAGGCCAACGATGATGAGATATGAACTCAGGTTTGTCATGGCCTTTTGGGAGGCAGGGGAGGTAGTATTTTCTCCACATAATCTCGCTAAAATGAGGGATAATTGGATACATTACAAGAAGCTGAGTTTCAAGGTATTTCAAGAAGATGTCTTTTCGCATTTTGTTCTCACCACATTGAATCTTGTAGTCTTCTTTCAGAGAGATTAGCTCAAAGAATCCATGTCTCAAAACTTCTCTAAACTGCATAGTCTCGTACGCTTTATCGACATTTGCAAGTGTAAGCTCAAGCTGACTCAGGAAGACAGTGTCGACGAATTTAATATTTGTCTGGACGTCATCGTTTGCATCTCTAAGTTTACTGAAATTAGTCGCAGCTTCTTGAATCCAAAGCTCTAGCTGCCATAGCTTAAGCACCGCATTATCTGCAGCGGAGGACGAAAAATAAGCATCTTCAAGCGAGTCGCCGGCGTCAGCAAGGATTATTCTTGTGGCATCAGCGCCGTATCGTTCAATAGATTCTGCGATAGATAGCGGGTGGCTGGGATATTGAGACATTTTTTCAGTGGTTTCAAAGAAGCCGTTGCACCAAATTGCTCGAGGCCACATCTTAGGCTCTTTTTCCCAGATCAACTTAAAGGAAACATAATAACTTTAATTAGAGGGGAAAGAGGTTTACCGCATGGTTGTAGAGCGACATCGGAAGATGATGAGAAAGGAAATCTTTTCTCAAACATGTCAAATCTAGTGGATAGTAATATCTAAATTGTTCTTTAAGAACGTCAAGCTTGTCTCTTGGAACTGGACATTCTTTATAGTCAGTGTTTAGGAGAACATAGTTCCAAGCATCAATGGTCATTTGAGAAGGAGTGATATTCATCAAACCTGTTTTTGGCCCTTCTACTCCATCTAGATTCATTTTACACCGTTTGAATAAAGAGTTAAAACATCAAGTAAATAAATACCTTGAAGAAGGTGAGCTACTGTGCAATAAGCAGTAGATATTGTAGAATCAGACAAACTATCAATGAGATACTTTTCATCCCCTGGAATCCTAAAACCAAGGCCAGAATCACGCGAAAGAACCCAGTCCGGGAGCGTATCTATTGCTATTTTTAATTGATTCAGGGCAGTCTCCTGCAAAGCACTAAAATTTGCAGAATTGACATGTTTATTGACTTTCTGCTTCCAGTCCTCATCTTGATAATGAATAGCCCACAACTCCTTTGATTTAACGACGCATACGTCTACAAACATATTACATACGTTTCACAAAATTAACTGCATTTTTACTTCCTGAGCGAGAGACAACCTCTTGTTCTGGTTCATAATAAATGCAAGCTTCGCCACTATTTATCAATTTTGCCTTGATAGTAGCCTTTACCTCTGCTATATTATTTCCTTTAAACTCTCCGATGGCTAATTTGCCCTGAGAATAACTTTTCAAGTAGGCAAATTGTTTTGCGGTTTCAATCTTTGATTTGTCACTCAATCTCTCAACGCCGAATTGCTCACAAACTTTTATCCCAATAAAAGTTCCAACCTCATCAACCTCAATAATTGGCACAGGGTCAAAAGGAAAGACGAACTCATCCTTGATTTTGAATTTTTTCCTGAATTCAGCATTGCTTTTTAGGTCTTTAAATGCAATCCAATCTTCAGGATTTTCACTGGGTACGGATATAGAAATCCCAGTGCACTTCGACATATTTAGGTTCAGCTTTGGAAGCACGTAAATTTTATCATAAAAGCTCAGAGGAGCCTTCAGGGGGAGACCAATAAGATCCTCTCCAGTCACATCAAGAATAGAGTTCCAGCTTTCATCCACTTTTGTAAGCCCTTGATAAGCCATGTTTCTAGCTGCTTGCTCAGAAGTGATCCAGACTTCGTCATTTTTCATTTCGAAACACCCATACTTGCCTGTAGGGAGAACGAAACAGTTCGTTGGGCCATAAATAGTTTCAGGTCTAAGAGTTGCAGCTACAAGAAACACCTTCTTGTCTTTCAAAATGTCAAGTTTCCCCGGCAGCTCGAGACATCCCAATTTAATTAGAGTATACTCCTGAGGGACGACGCCTTCACCTTTGAGTCTGTCATAGTCATTAATTGGCTGTCCATCTATTGGAGACCAAATTGTTTGTTTCTTGACAAAGAGAATCTTTCCTTTTTCCTTGAGATGATGGAATTGCCATTTAATAAAAGAATCATAATAGGAATTTATATCAGTTGTCAGAAAAGAACGACGCCAATCAACCATTATCCCCAAGCTTTGAAGATCTTTTATCGCGGCTTGTGAGTAATAAGTGAGCCAATGATTAGGGTCTTTAAATAAGTGAATTTGTCTATCAGGAATTCCGGTCATTCTCAACTTCGTAACAATAGATAAGTTTAATTCTTTGTGCTTTGGTTTGTTTAGCTCGTCTTGTTGTTTATCTGCCCATTCAAAGATGCCTTCGCCGAACATTTCGAATTCTCTTTTCAGTTTTTCTGCTGCTTTTGTAATACTGAGCCCACTGCCATGAAAGCTAATAGGCCAGAGTGTATTATAACCTTTTAGTCTTTTGTGTCTAATCATAAATTCACATTTGGACAGGGTAAAAGCATCGCCAAGAAGAAGTTTTCTGTTCATCTCAGGGAGAGGGTAGTTCACAAATAATTTTTTCGGATTTGAATCCGGCTCACTTTCATTAACTTTGTTGGCTACCCAGAGGTCTTGAGCCTCTTTCTCTATTTCTCGAAGCCTATCTCTTTTGAAAGAGGGCCCATTGAGTGGTTCTACCATATTGTCTTAAGTTATGCAGAAATGAATATAAGTTTGTGTAAAAAATTAAAATCTCCAACATCTATTGAATATATTACTCAGAATTTTGATCAGAAATATGATTCGGCGAATCATATAATCTGAACTTCTTACTACACTAAAAGATTCTGGTCTCTATCTATAGAGATAGCACCGTATTTTCTGATCATTCCGGGATTTTTGCCATCCTCTCTCACTCAAAAAAGACCCTTACGTTGCGCCAAAGCTTAATTTGTTCCCTCCCAATCATGTTCTCGTTTTTATTGTCACATAGCGGCAGCGGGCAGACCACTTCCTCATGCAATGCCAACAGCAATTGAAAAGATCTTTCTCTTCTAATTTGTTCTGATGAATGAAGAGCTGTCTCTTTGTTTGTTTTTTTTTTACTTCTTTTTCAGACTGAAATAGCATCAATTCTGTTTTTCATTTTCATTTTTTCAACAATGGCATCCACCGGCAATCGGACAATTCTGTGAGCAATTACCGCTTTTTGAAAAATCTCAACTCTTAGAAAATTTATCACATAGAAACAGATTTTAAGTTAACTTTGAATCCAGCCTACAGCAAGGTTAATTTTCCAATTACAATACATTTTGGAGCTTCTATGATCAATATCAGCCTTGAGGTTGCCCGCCACAATTGCTATTGTAATGATTAAATTGAAGCGATACAACTCACACTGAAATTTGAGTTCAATTATAGGCGCTTTTCGTAAAGCAATATTTCGCAAAAGGATCTTTTAATTTGTTTTTATTTTGAACATGGCATCCTCAATATTACCGCTAGGTACAAGTCCATGCTTTTTGACTCTAATTTAACTGTCTAATACTCTAGAGCTCATTGATAAATGCGTTGGAAGTCGTGTCTGGATTATGATGAAAAGCGATAAGGAGCTGATTGGAACTCTGAGAGGTTTCGATGACTATTTGAGTACCATTCTTCTTTCTCTTCTATAGATAATTTGCTCATCATTTGCGTTATGTAGACATGGTGCTTGATGACGTTGTCGACATGTAACCCTTCTTTGAAAATAGTTGCTAATCAATTATATGATTCCGAAGTTCATACGAGAAGGGTGAGAAGAAGGAAGTGAAGGTAGAGTCAATCCTTCTGAATGGATCAAATATTTGCATGGTAAGAGTTTTCATAGTGGTTATGATTTAAACTTCTAACTAGCTCGTACCTGGCGGAGGACCCGACGAATAGTCAGCGTGGAGAAAATTTCAGCTCTTTTTTTGAGAAATTTCATTTTTCTACAAGGATTTTCATTCATGGTATTGAACGTTGTATCCTAATTGCATTCTGGACGCAGATCTCAGTCAAATCTCGACTTTAATAAAACGTGATGTTTCAAAACATTATGAGCAAAATTAATTAGGTTGGAAAATTCTCAATTTTTCAGTCCTTGTTCATTGTAGAATCTCAGCAGCAATGAAAAGCGAATAAAACAAGACTCTTTCTACCGAGAATTCCAATTCAAGCAGGATAGAGAGAAGGGAAAAAACAAATGGCGTCACCTATTCACATCCTGAGAATTGCAAAATATCATCATAAAAGGAAATTTTCTCTGCTTTAGTGCTAAAGTTTATAATCTTTTACTTTTCATGATGGTTTCAAAAACTCACAATCCGGTAGGGTATTAATAATTGTTTATGGTGAGCGCAATTAATTGCAGCGAGACTTAAATTCTTTTGAAATCTAACGAAATTATTCAGGGATTCGCTCGGACCGTTTTTACCTGTCGTCAAGTAGAATAATAGCAACAGTTGAAATAAGAATATCTACAACTATCCGGAAATTTGCTAGAGAAATTATTAGTTAATTTTATTTCGAAAAAAATTCCGCAAAATCTGATGAACACTGCATCGAAGAAAAAACTTCTTCGCAACTTTACAAAGCCCACCCAAATCAGTAGACATCTCTATTGCCCAGTATGCTCGGACGTTTTTCGTGACCCAGTGCGTCTATTTTGCACGTAATAATTCAGATCACACGCCTCTTTATATTCTTTTTGTAGCCACACATTCTGTAGAGAATGCATTGATACATGGAAACAGACAAAAACAACTTGTCCTGTATGTGTCCAAAGCATTGCGTCAGAGCTAATTACCGAAGACCGTTTAGCGGCGAAAATCATTGATGATTTGGAAGTCTCATGTATAAATAAGCTCTGTGACTGGAGAGATCGACTAGAACTGTTGGAAAAGCATGCTAATTCTTGTGTATTCGAAAAAAATGTGCCTAAGTGGATTGAAGAACTCCGCTCAGATGCTCATGTCAAGCGTGATCAAAGCCATGAAGATATTATATTTGGCACATCTGTAATGTTATCGAAAGGCTATTTCATCACATTTCTATCGCATAGAATGATGCGTTATATGAGAAATTAAACGAAGAAATGCCGAGAGGAAGTCTAACTGAGAGACTATTAAAAAAAGACACAAAAAATCTCAAAATAATAAAGAGTGTGTGCGTTTCATTAGCTCGCCATCAAAATAAACACTTTTTTTGGATTAGGTATAGTCGCAAGTAAAGATGAAGAACAACCGAAAAGCAGCAAGGAGACAACCAAAAAAACCAAGTCTCTTCTCGAAATTGAATCCATTTTTGCGATCGGGACGAGCGATGAAGAGATGGCTAACGTCAAAGAGGGTGGAACTGAGAATAATTTGGAAAGAGAAAAAATAGAGGAAGAAATAAAAAGTGTCGATAAAACAACGGCATCCATAGCTCAAGAAGGTTCTAATTAGTTCTCAAATTGGGTCTTGATAACCATCGATTAGAATATTCTAACAGAGGATTTAGTATAGAATCTACCAAGTATGAGGATTCAAGACTTGGTTCTGATTCAAAAGGAATAAATCTCACAGCAATAATCGAAGAAGATTATGATATTAGTGTAGATCATGATATTACTGAGGACGCTGATGATTCAAAGACCACGGCTAACACAAGAAGTGAAAGCAAGCAGAAAAGTACACGGAGTAGGGCATCAGCGAATTCTACTGGAGACACACAAGAGAGTATCTCAAATCAGCTGAAGCAGGAAAGCAGGACGCGGAGAGGAAAACTTGAGAGAGGTTCTGTTAAGAAATCAAAGACAGTAAGCTATTAAACCTCGTACCGTTATGACTTGTATTGTTAGATGGCCACATGCTAATTGAGATGGAACTTTGTCCATTAGGATCAGTGGAGATTCCTCTCCGTAGCGGCTGAATTTCAGCGTCCATAATTCTTGCTGATCACTTCGTCTTATGATGGAAATTTATCTGTACTTAGAATCAAGCATTAGAATGGATATAGCAGCAAGACTTTTAATTTGTTTTCATGTCATACTTTGAAAAATCATTTTTCGAAATTAGGTTAGGAACGAAAATAATTGTAGATGTTATTTCTCGTCTATAATTGCTTAAGCATCTCCTGCTGAAAAATATTGGGTAAAAACGACAAAAAGCAATCATCAACCGCATTTCGGTTGTAAATTGCTCTAACATTCTAGCAAGACTCTGCTTGTCTTCAAACATTGCTGATCAAAGTTGACATGCTTTGATATTTGAGCAAGTCATTAGGGATGTGACTAAGATCATGATTTTAGAGAGCACGATTACTGACATTTCATAGCAAATACCAAAGATGAAATATCAGACTAAAATTCTGATAGACAAGACTATTTACAAATCATCCTTTAAATTGGGTTCATTCTATTCTACTTAGAAAAAAAATTTGCAGGGGTATTCAGTTCCGAGAATCATCTAAGCCTGAAATAAAGAAATACTTTTCTCATAGAAGCTTTCTATTTCATTCGCTCATCCCTATTTTAAGAAATGCAATAATTTCTCAAACATTTGCTTTTGTGCTCAGCTGATCATTGATATATTACTGAAACTTTGAGAGATGCTTTTAAGTCTGAAGGCACGACTTGGTGCTTTTATTTACTTTTCTTAAAAATATTCTAGCATTAGCTGGAGAGATAACCTTCGAGTAAATTAAGAGATTTACCGGTGTTAAAAAGCTCAAGCTATTACGCGCTGCTTTAAGCAGGATTTATTTTAATAAAATTTTGTAAGACTAAAGATTCCTACACATGGCATCGCTATCACTATCACCAGAACAGCAAAAGCTTTTCCGCGAATTTGAAGAGATGGGTTTTAAATTCCCCCAAATACTTCAGGCCTACCAACAGTGTCGAGGAAACCAAACGGCAATGACCGATTACCTGATCAAACTTAAGTAAGAAATGTTTAAGATGAGAAATTAATGTTTTTACGTGTCTAGCTCAACCCAGTCCATTATGAAGCCAAACCAACAGGTCAGACTAATTGAGTATTCATATTCTAATATATCATAGAAACAGGGAATGTCCTCTCAGAATTCTTATGACGTCGACATTAATAAAGCAATAGAACTGTCATTAAGAGACACTAATATACCAGCCGATATTGCAGGCTTCGAACCTCTAAACCCTGAGCAAAGGTTGAGAAAGAAAGGGATGCCTGTTGGCCTGAAAAATGTTGGAAATAGTAAAAATGCTAGAAATTATTTTTTTAAGCTCATTGCAAAGCTTGCTACGTGAACTCTCTACTTCAGAATCACTTTCAGAACTATAAGTTTGTCAAAGCTGTTATGGAATTCAAGAGTGACCTCAAATTCACCGAAGAAGAGCTGAAAGCTGCCAAGAGGTATATTTTTGAAGTAATTAAAAAGAATAACACACACACTTGTAGAGGTCAAAGTCTTGATAAGAAGAAAGCAAGGCTCATTGTAACCTTCCTCATCTAAAAGATCATACTTACGCGGCTGCTCTTTCTTATAGGCCTCGATTAACCTTGTCCAGAATTTGAAGTACCTTTTTGCTCAAATGACTAGAAGCCATAAAAAATATGTTGACCCATTGCCCGTGTTGAACCATCTCGTTGATGACTATGGTACTTTTCGAAAATTGATTTCTCATGTGATCAATATTTTGTAGCTAATCCCATACTAATTGGTGATCAAAAAGACGTGACAGAGTTCAATCTCACATTTCTGACTCGAGTCGAGGAAGCTTTGCAGCAGCAAGATAGTTTTTTGAAAAGAGTATAGATAACTTACGAAACCACTGGTTCCATTCTCCTCCTAGGAATCTCCCAAGAAAATCTCAGATCTGTCAGATGAATCGACGACATTTAAGAGTGCGTTGGTTAAAAAGCTCTCTTCCGTCGGAACTGCTGAAGAAACTTTTATGAGTGATTTGTTTTTCGGTCAAACTAAGAATTTCCGAAGTTATCACCGTGACGGTGAGAAAGTAAATTTAATTTTGATCTTTCATTGCCTAAGCTTTAATAATCAATACAAGATTGTGGACGTTGAAGATTCGTTGTTTGGTGCGATAATTCTTGATATATCCAAAAAGGATCTTTATTCAAGTGTTGATGCGTGGCTAAATTTTGACATCGAAGATTTCAGAGCTCCTAATGTATTAATGAGGCGCAAGAGCCAGTCTTACAATTAATCATTCACGTATTAGGGAGAACTTAGCAAAGCTCAGAACAACAGTTGGATCGTAAAGGCTCCTGATAACCTATTTTTTCAGCTCCAGCGAGTTGTTTTCAATAAGAATATTGGTAATAACAAAACACTTTTATTTCAGAAAAAGACTGATTAACCTTTATTTGAAGGTGGCATCGAGAAACTTGACGATCCTTTCCATTTCGAGAAGGAAATTTATCTTGATAGATTCCTTTTAGAGAACAAAGATATCTCAGTGGAGATAAAGGCAAAAGTTTCAGATCTTAAAAAGAAGGTTTCAAATAATCGCAGTTGAAGGATATCTCACTGACCTATTCTTATTAGCTTGAAGGCCTTGAGCTTGCTTTAAACAGAATTCAAAATTATAATGAAAGTGGATTGGGTATCATCAACGTCCTCGAGATTGCATCAGATTTTCTCAAGACTCAATTGGGTGAGAAATCGATGCTGAAGACACATGTAATTATTCTCATATGATGCATAATCGCCAATCACCGTTTGCTAACAGCTAGCAGATCCAACTTATGTGGGTTTAATGGAAGATAAGAGCCAAGTGCTGGCTAGTTTGGCCACCATTGGTCAATATCAGCAGTACCTCGCCCAAAAAAAGAAAGACCTTGAAGATGAAATCAAGAGAGTCAAGGTACTTTATGCCTTTTTCGTGTTAGTAAGCCGACTCGGCGAATAATTAGGACGACATTGAAGCCTTGTACTCAAAGTTAAAGAAGCATAAATACGTGCTTCGATCAATACTCATCCACGATGGTGTTGCTGACAGTGGTCACTACTACTCCTACATCTGTGATCATGATGGCACTTGGCAAAAATATAACGACATCCAAGTCTCCGAGGAAAAAGAAGAGCACGTGTTCAAGGAAGCAATTGGTGGCTTAAATCACATAAGCGCTTACTGCCTCGTCTATGTTAGCCAGAAATCAATAGATGAAGAAACTGGGCATATCAATAAGTACTTACAGAACAACATGAATCTAGCCAGAGAATTAGAAGTGCCAAAGCAGCATTACACTATCTTCCTCAGTGAAGAGATCAAGAATGAGGTTGACCAAGAGAACAGAAGATTTTATGAGGAGGTTCAAGAGTATCGATTCCAGACCTTGATAAAAAACATCGCCGAGAATTATCAAACCAGGCTCGATATCCTCACCTCAGTCTTTAACAGTCTTGGCAGCAGTCAGGCATTCCCATTCTATATTAACTCGTTTGGCTTGTTCTTGAAGCACGAAATAAAGTCTGAAGAGCTGCTTAAGTGGTATGTGCTCGACACCTCCTTGCAAGACACCAATCCAAACGCGAAATTTAAGCTAAGAGATGTAAAGAGCCAGCCTCGCCTGTTAAGGATTCTGCAAAATTGCCTCGCATCAATCGGAAGGCAATATTGGATCAATAGTTTAGTCCTACCAAAAGAAGACGAGCATAAGCTAGATGCAAAACTTGCAGAGTACATGGATCAAATTCCAGGAGCAATAATTTCGCTGTTCATCCTCGAAAAGAGTCTGCAAGAGCAGTGGCTTGATGTGCTCTACGGAGTCAAAACCTTGGTTTATCGAGTAAAAACAACATCTTTTGGCTTTCTCATTGAAACTTTCTTGATAGAATTATCCATCGACATCATTCTTCAGCAAAATACTAAAGAACATTTCGTTTGTGCTCTCTCTCTATTTAGCCTCGAAAGTTGAGTATTATGTCGCGTATCAAAAATACGACGCGGTAATTTGAAACTCTGAGATTTTTCTAACATGTCATGGCTTATAGGCGGAGTTCACCACTAGAGCGCTCTTTGGGTTGGTAAAAGGTGTTTTGAAGCAGGAAGATGCTCATTCAAATCAAGCGAAAGCCATTATGAATGACATCCTTGCACAATACCAGAATAAATTTACTCCAGAGCAGCTGATCTCGTTCAAAGAATTTGCCTACAGAATGGCGACTACAATGCATTCGCCAGAAGAACTGGATAAGGTTGTTGGAAATTATAAATCCGAAGAACTGGATAAAAGATTATCGATACTCTCAGACGCGGACTTTGAGCCTTATAAGTGGCAAGAAATCACAGAAAGCTCTTATTCAAATCTGATAAAGAAGCAGTTTGATAAATTCCATGCTGTCTTTAAGGTAATTAATATTTCAATTGAGCAGCAGGCTGGAAAAATCAAACATTTCTATTAGGTGTGGGTGAATTTCCATAATGCAATCTACAGTCAGAAGACTCCATTCCGACAGGAAGAAAGATGGAAAAATAATTTTTATGTCACAAATGACAGCATTCAGCAGGCTTCAAGCGTGTTCTTACAGCAACAAAATGGACAGCAGCAGCAACAATTTGTCAATCAACCCGGTGCTTTTAATCAGAGACCAGTATCAGGTCAAATTAAAAAATGAGAGAGCTAGCTAGATCCGTATTAACTATCAACAACTACGGAGAGAATTAAATTCCGTGCTTATTCTTGAGAATTATAAATAATGCTTTACATGTGGAACAGATGAACATACAACATTTTTAGTAAACTTGCAGTATGATCTTGGCCAATATCAAATTGATCCCTGAATATGAAATCATTGATTAGTTGAGCTGTCGTTCTAAAACAATACAGAAGCTAGGTCAACATCTCGTAACTCATTCAATTACTTATATGTGTCCACTAAATCTTCAAGAAAGATATGAAATTATAGATTATTTAGAGGAAGAGGAAGAGGAAAAAAGAGAGAAGATATAAATCCATGATTAGTTCGGATTCAAGCTTAAAATGGAAGTTCATGCTTTGTTATTTGCAGAGAAAATCTGTCTAAAAGAGCAATTTTCTGAATTTGTTATATGAATGTATAATAATGGAAATATATCTTTTTTGTCTGTTTCTTTTTGCATATAAACATTGCACAGCATCTTCCCCGCTTTGCAACTAATTACCTCTTTCATTTAGAAAGGCTTTTTTATATTCAAAATTATGTCAATTTGATCTCGAAAATCTTCAAACCTCACTGAATTCCTCCAGATAATAATTCCGAAGCAAAACTAGTCAAATAAATGATGATCCCACAAGAATAGCAAGAGGAGCATACCTTCACTGGTAAAAGAAGAAGTCCGACCCAGAGCAAATAATTTTTCAATTCACAGTCGGGCATGTCCGTTGGATAGATTGCACACCAGTTCTAAATAGACAAATGGCGATTTTTCTCGAAGTTTTTATTGAAGGTACCTTCCAGAATTCATTGAGCCAGAGACAGTCCAGGAGAAAACTCCCTCCCACTAGGACATAGCAGACTCTCAGTTCTCCAGCAGAAAGCTCATACGTGATGATTCTTCCGAACATATAAGCCATAATCGCATACTTTCATGAGAATTTAGAATATTCTCAAAGCTAAAACACATTTACATCGAGGAAAGCTGTCTTTTGGAAGCACATTATCGTATTCATAGCAGCTGTTATTATCGCAAAAATTATGAGTGCTTTCGCCCAATTCTTCACTAGAGAATGAATGAAAACTAACTCTAACACGATTAAAATACTGTATTTCCCAGTGAATATGTTTAGTCTTTCAATTAATTCCGCTTCTCCTTTACCTACGCGGTATTCTGGCCCGAAACTAGAGTTTCGCCCTTGAATAGGTGTTGCATGCTGTTGAAAAAGATTGAGAGATTTGAATGGTCGATTGAGTTCGTCTAAAATTTGTTGGGAATCATTTATTCGCCGCCTTGCCTCTGAGATTTTGTTCTCGTTAGCGGTTATGTCTTGTTGAATTTTTTCTATCTAATTCTCAGTCAGGTTTGTCTACTAGATCGTACCTTAGCGTCCAAAAGAATTGCTGATAGATTCACTCTCACGAGTCCAGTCATTCCGCCAATGTTTTGAAGATTCAACCAAGATTTCTTCTTCCGTGAATCTTGAAACGACGAGATATCAAAATAATGATAACCGTACTCCTTATTATCTGTATCAAGAATCCTCACTTTAACTCTCTTGAGGTCAGGGTTGTCTATTTTGCTATTCCAGAATAGTGAATGAAATTTTTTCTATTCTCGGCGCTATCAATCATTACATTTTAAAATTCTCATTCCAAGAAGGCGTCCGAATATTATCGCTGACTTCTGTTTGATAAATCTTATCTCCGGCTTCAAGTACAATGTAGACCGGGTTTTCAAACTGAGATTTTAAGCCTCCGCGGTAAATTTCGGCTTCAAAAATATTCACCCAAAAGAAACTTTCGCGACTTCCCGAGATAGATCTTTTATTCGCATAAGCAAGCTCTTCTTCCAACAACTTTTGCAGTTTATGCTCAATCTCGAGATGTTGGTTCAGTTTGATGGTGTCAGTGGTGATTTTTGAATTCAAAATCTCTTCCGCCTCCAAGAAAACGTTAACCCAATCCCTAAGATGAAAATCGTTTCTCTCTGATTTTTTAACTCTCTGAAAGAGTTGTAAAAAGACATCTCTGTCAACTTGACCTCGAGCCTGCCAGGAAGCATGATGAGGGGAGAAAGGTTATGGCTGATTAATTACTTTGGCGTCTAAAATCTGGATCAATTGGTCTGGAGTAAATATTTCTTGTTTATTGTCTCTGTGCTCTTTGATAAAATTCTCGATGGCCTCGACTTTCTGCCGGTACTCTTGGTTGATGTTCTCGGCTGCCCTGTGGGATCTGCGAGTCTCTTCGAGTGGTTGTGGTCTGTTAGGAGTAAGCATCTGTGTTTTTAAATCGAAATCTCGTCACTTGATTGCCAAAGATAGATTGAAAAACTGTTAATTTTGAGAAAATCTAAGATATAGTAAACAGCTCTTTCAAAAATTAATTCATAACGCCATTTGGTGAGAAATAGTGGGTTTAACGCAAGTGGTCAGAGGAAGTCACGCTTAGTAAAGTACTTGAGTCGTGAAGAAGCAATATACTCTCGAAAAAATGAGGATGCGCTGTGACAAGGAAGACTTATGATAAGCAATTATGTTCGAACTTACAAATGAAATATTTCTTTAAATAATTTTTTTCTCGTGTCAAATGGTATTCCTTTCCAATGCATAGCAAAATAATGATAATAGATGTTGATCACTCTAATCAATTTACCCTCTAGGAATTAGACAACGTATTTCCTTGATATATATATAAACTTGGAAAGTGGCTTTTAAGTGGGGCTACAAGAAACTTGTTCTTCAGTAATTGATAGCTTGATTATCCGCATGGTCAGTGCTTTTATGAGTTTTAAGAAAGCTGGCATAAACCATCAGAATAACTATTACCTCAATTCATTCTGAATGCTTGCAATTAAAAAAAACTGAACAATCTCTCTACTAGCCATTCTAATAAGTATTTCTCCTAATACAATCTGTTCATGTTTATCTTCTCTCTTGATCTCAAAAATTTTAATTGTAGTTTCTGAGAGAGACACTGCAAATTAGTTTCTCTATTCAGTATTTTCTTCATTATAAACTGGTCATCATTTTACGATCTATTATGACTGCCGAGTTCACATTTTGGTCCCTGGTCAATCAACTATAATGTTGTATTAGACTCAGAAATGAGCTTCCAAATCAATTTGATGGTGTCAACTTATCCTGTAGTTTCCAACTTGGCTTCTGATGGTACAGAAGCTAGGGGTCGCAGTGAGACACACGATTATTAGAGTTTTCTCAAACTTCTTAAACCTGAGTTTAATTTCCTAAGTTTGGTGAACTTAGAATTATCTCAATTGTTTAGTATTTCACTCATCAAACTCCTTGATTGAATTTATTGTTTAACAACTTTATTGCAATATGATATCACCTGAGAGACATCCTGAGCAAGAAGGACAAACTGAGCAAACTATTGAAAATACTCCAGAAAAATTCAGCTTAGACGCAAGCCCTGGAGGAACAAATTCTGCTTCCAAATCAACCGAAAGTATCGAGAGCACTACTGTAGTCGCAGAATCGAACGCTCCAAACCAACAAGTTACGGGCTTTGAAATAAAAAAGCAGCATACAGAGCAACTTCGACCTCAAGACCTCACATTTCAGAAATTCTATCACACCGATTCCTCTCAACTTTTCATCGGCGTGATTGGTTTTGAGCCTAAGCTGCTTTCAGGGGTGATTATATTCTTACCAGTAAATGTATTTACTTTTCCATTAGAGCTACAAAATCCAATGTATCGTTGGGAACTATCCTCCTTTCTTCATACACAAGAGATTCAGTGAGTTTAAAGCGCTGCATAAAGCGGTAAATGATTAAATCCTCTTATTTTCGCCTAACAGCCATTAATGTCCCTGCTGATACAGATGAAAGTTCGCTTTGGAAATATTGATTGGCCTGAGATGCCTTCAACGTTCCAGATAATCAAGAAAGTCGAAAAAAGAACCCAAGCTTTTGACAAGATTTTAAAAAAAGCTGTTGAAATCATACGTACAAATGCCACTGCGAAAAAACCTCTGTCTGGATTAGTATATGCGTTCTTATTTAACGAAGGTAGCAATAACATCCACTCTCTTTTTTTTTGTGGTAACGACAAAACTCATTAGAAACTAAGAAGAAACCGGGTCCAAAAGACGCGAAAAAACCGTCTGACTCTGGAAAACAAAACCAACAAAAAGATGATGAAGACAGTGACAATGAAGAACTTGAAAAGCGTCTTCTAAATATTGATGCCGAGCTAGACTCAGTCAAGCTCATGGAGAATGGCAACGAACCGAAAACTGAAACTGCCACCTCAATAAAATCGGTTTCTACATTGCCAGATTTGGAAGCGAGGTCGAAAAGCGAAGGTAGAATTTATTAGAATGTCTCTTGCCAAAACTCATTTCTTGAAATTGACATTCCTGTAGTGAAAAGTGGCTCGAACGGTGAAATGGATGACATATTAAACCAAACTGAGAGTAAGGATGCAGCAAAGCAAGGCGACAGTAAAGAGGCAGCAAAGCTAGCTGAGAGTAAAGAGGCCGCAAAGAAGGGGACTATTAAACAAAAGTTTGGTTCTTTTCTTCAAAAAACAAATAAAAGTGGAGGACCAAGTCTCAACTCATCTCCTGAAACGAACATAATGAACACAACAAACACATCTGTGATCACAGCGCCTGTTATAAAAGAAGTTGCAAGTAATTGAATCCAATGAGATATGAGTTGGACATAATAATAACTTTGTCAAAAAAAAAAAGAGTTTGTCATGGAAGAGGGAGTTGATAATCATATTTTGTCACATGAAATCAAGAAAACCATTGAAAAAATGAATTTTGAAGAAGAGGTCAAAGTGCAAGGGGAGCACATCATCCCAGTTGCGAAACCCGAAAATGAGAAAGGAAAGAAAGTTGTGAAGGAAATAAAAAAAATGGACAAGAGAGAAATCCCCAATTTTGCAGGAGACATGTAATTTACTTTTATTACACTGTACAAGATATATTCTTTTCTTATAATACAGCTGGATAAAATACAAAAGCGAGAGCGAATGGCGGAAGTTCTATGGGAAAATAAGCGATTGCTATTTGAATTTACATACATCGATGGTGGTAAAATAAATCAAAACGGCTTTGATACTAAGCTAAACTCAACAATACAGGATAACACCGTTGCTGTCATGATACCCTGCTATATGATCCATGTTATATACACCGCAGGCACACCTGATCGAGTGGTAATAAAGTTTCATATTGATGTTGTTCACTTAAGTGAATTTGAAATTCGCTGCTTAGACCCTTAAGCATAACTACGATAGTGACCCACTAGAATTGAGCATTGAGCCCGAAAACACGAAGGAAGAAAAGAAAGCGGAGTATAATAAATACCTCAGAGTGTGGTATTACCAAATCAGAATTGCGGCTGAAAAAGTATTTACGTTGCAGTGTCCATCTTTTAATATAAATATTATTAGAATAATGGTCTCGTTTTCGAAAGCATCAAATATAACCCAGTGGGAAAACTGCAAATACAACGTAATTTTCATTCTGAGCTGTATTCTTTATTAATTGAAACAATCAGTTTGCGAGACCGGAAATATAAAAGGACTGGCTGTGAACTCGATTCTTTATGTGAAGATCAGACATACACCATTCCGATTGACAAGCAAGAAATGCTTATTCAGCAATGTGATTGCCTGGGATCAAAGATTCCATCTGTAAATACCTCTTTTTCTAAGCCTTTTCTGATTGTGCTGCTCTTTAAAAAAACAGGCCGATCTGCAGTCCCTATTTTAACATATACTTTGAGATCTTTTCTCTCACAAATGACGGTTGGGTCCGAGAACACCAGAAAGAAGAACTTGTGTGCAGTGGCTCTGTGCTTGTTGAGGATCTGTTGACAGCTCATGATCGTTCGACTCTCAAGATCAGGCTCCCTTTAGAGTATAGCGAGGCGAAAAGGAAAAATATAGAAAAACTGCTCTCAATGAATAAGGCATCGGGAGAACAAATTCAGATTCCGGAGCCTTATATCAAGGTGAAGATTAAGAATCTCTCAAGTTCGAAAACGTATTTCAGTCCTTCTCCGGAGAATTACATTGAAGGAGTAAAGCACGAGAAGGAAGTCTATATGAAATATCATCTCAAAGTCTCCATGCACAGGCTCAGGACTATCATGGCAAAGGTTAGTTTGGGAATGGAAAACATCAATGCAGTCGTCAATTTTAAATACCCTTTATTCTCATTGTTCGTGTTGCTGGTAAGCAAATATTCAGTTAATCACACTCCCTCTAATACCATTTTCAGCTTTTAGTTTGGTGGATCATCATTGCAGACGTTAATTCAATTGTGAATGATTTGTTGATCTTCCTGGCGTTAATAACGTTGTATGAATATCCACCCATCCGTGAGAGAGTTTCCAAGTTGATGAAAGACAACGTGTTCACTCTAGAACACCGAAATCCGGATTTCCGTGAGCCTCTGGTAAAAACGGTGGCTCAATTGCAGCGTGACAAAATGGCAGACATGAATCGATTCAAACAACGAATTAAAGATGGATTAACTGTGATGCAAACTCTTAAAAAGATTAAGATTTGGCTTGCTCAACTCACGATCCGTTTGATGGATGCTGCGAATTTCTTTGAGAAATCAAAGAACCTCGTATGCTGGGCTGACGAACGACGAACTTTCTACTTCTTCCTTTCGATTATTTTCACGTTTTGCGCTCTGAACGCCTTCACTCTGCGATTTTTAATCCTCCTTGGAAGTACCAGTTTTGTAGATACTGCCTAATTGACTTTTTGCTTTAAATAGCAATAAACGCTTTCGTGAAGGGTCTCTCTCACTATAAAAGAGTCTACTCGAAGAATCTCAGTCTTGCAAAGGTGACAATGGAATTCATATGGAAGCAATTTTTCTCAGGTAAAGTGAGACCATCTTTTTATTCTCTCATTTTCTTGCGATTGCTAAAGACCATCTCCAGTATCTCAATGAGCCAACGAATCCTTGGCCTACGACGATAAATTTTGTGATATTAACTAAAAAGGTAACTATCTTCAGATTTAGCTTGTTGATCCTTAATGATGATTTGCGCACTTGATGTCTAGATAATTGAGCAAATAAAGTACAGATTGAAAGTGGAGCTTCCTGAAAATGCACTGACTCTCTATCCAAACATGGATTCACTAATAAAAGCTATCGCCACGTGCTCTGTAATTCTCAAGTTTGAAATTGAACCAGGCGAAGAAATGGGGCTTGACATTGAGTATCGAATGCAGCCTCTCAAATTTACCCCCAAAGTTGTCTTGAATTACATTTGGAACATCCCTAGTGATTACTTCCGAATTCTGAACCCCAAAAAAATATATACTTCAGATGACTCCACTACAGCACCTAATACCACATCTACATCTACCTCTACCCCTGTCTCTACTTCAACCACCATCACTACCACTGCAATGACTGCAAGCACCATAAGCACCACAAGCACCACAAGTACTCAAGCTAAGTGAAAAACGTTTGACGATTTATAGTAGAATCGTATTGAGTCAATGATAGAGATGTTTATCTGTTGCATTTATTTAGTGACGATGCATTTATGAACAAAATTTTCGATTCATGACTTCAGAGCAATTGCTAAGTTATTCATAGAGAAAATGGAAAGATATATTAGTCAATAGTTTCGATTTCTTCTCTGATGTTTTTGGCTCAAAGTTATTCTCATTTCCATCCTAGTTCAAGTTAATAGTCTCTTCATCTCTTCCAGCAAGAATCTATTTTTTCTTCAACAGAGTGTTGATACGCTGCTATAATTTGACATACAAATAAATTTGTTGGATAAGTTGGTTCACAAACCTCTATATAGAAACTTTCATGGAATTGATGGCGATATCATCTGCAGACTCATACTTTCGGACAGGCAGGACAGTCTGATTATCTCATTGATAATTCTCTCTCCGTCCAAAAAAAATTAGGATTCGACGTTAA
>ENA-UOUE01000525-UOUE01000525.1-compost-metagenome-genome-assembly--contig:-NODE-525-length-30444-cov-16.060954_pt1 | contig 30444 bp, 29 predicted proteins | sample MGYA00238146_ERZ747223 | MGnify/ENA primary metagenome ERZ747223 (study PRJEB28781, sample SAMN06268865) | compost metagenome | isolation source: single cell | place: USA: California, Emeryville, Joint...
ACGGAATGATCCGATTTTATGATGACTGAGCCCAGGATCGAAAGGACTGTCTCAAAAGATATTCCCAAAGCATCTGCCACCTAATGTTGTTAGATTGCCTTCTGATCTCAAAAAGAAGAATTTATACATCTCGGACTCGCCAGTAAGACTGGTGAGATTCATAACTCATGGATATTTGCTTGACTGTTCTCGTAATATCCTCCCTCATGTAGTTATAGATCTTAACTTCGATGTCCAGCTGATTTGAATAGGACTTATAATAGTTCGTGACCACAGCTGCTGAGCCAGCTGAAGGCCCTACGTTTATCACAACTGGTTTTCCTCGTGGGAATTCCTTGAAGATAAGCCCGTTAGCTCAGCAAAGAAATTTATTAATTACCTGTTCGATTCTCAGGTTTCTCGCTGTTATAGTGCTTCTGTATGTCGTTTCGAAGGTTTTTTCGATCAGAAAATGTAGCGGAACACAGTACGTTGCTGTCATTGGAACCAAACTTCCATCGAAATGCTTTCGGTGCTCGTAAGGATATTCAATGATTGCAAAATCGATTTCTGTTCCTTCCAAATAGAGTCCCTGCGAAAATTTAATATGCTTTGAGACAATGGAGCCATAATTAAATTTACATAGTCTTCGTAATAGAATGACCCATAGTCATTTAGAAACTCGGTGTAGAATTGAGTGTGCTGTTTTCGGTTGTATTCATACCCAAGCTCTTGCGCCGAAAAATTCGAAATCAACGCCGATGGCGTGACAATCGCGAGCAAATAGCACTCCCTCATCAAAGGGAGGCCGTAATAGAATGGTTTTCCTAGCAACTCTTTATACGTTTTCGGATCGTATTTGTTCTTTAGATTAAAGCAACATCGCTTGAACGGTATCCTTCTCTTCGTAAACACGCTCATTTTCACCGTTTTATGCAAATGGTGGTTGAGCGACGGGAAACTGGGATTCACCACTTCGTGATCTAACATAGCAGAGGTTAGTTACGCCGTATTGAAGGAGGAAAATTCTTACTTCTTTGACCGAGGTAGATGCGCTCTTCGCTAAACGGAATATCTGCTAATTCGAACAGAGTCGTTTTAATGGTCACGGTGAAGCTCTCGAAGTAAGGAAGAGTGGATTGGACTGTTGCTGCTGCGGTTTTGTCATCCCATTCATAGAGGATGTTAGGATAGTGTCGATTTCTGAATAACTCCTCTTTTGTATATGCACTTTTCTCGATTTTAAGGTATTCTTTGGTAAGAAGCTCCTCATCGACAAACGGAATAAGCGCGATGTATTCGCTCTCAAACGCGGCGCCGAAAGGGTCAACTGAAAAAGCTTTTGGGTAGTAAGGATACAGAGGGTTATTCGGATTTGACACGATATTTCTTAGAGGAGCTGGCAGTAAATGCGAGCTGTTCGTAGGTAGAATGAGCAAAAGCTGCTTGAACGGGTCGAACGGCTTTGATAAATCGAATTGAATCTTCTTATTATCTGTGCTTGGAAGCTGCAGATACTCCAACAGGTTAGCAAGGTCAGAAACCAACGGGGAGTAGTGGTATGGGAAGTACCAAGACCAGGAAGGACAGTTGGTGTAATAGTAACTCAAAACGAACTGCAGACCTTCCATGTATTTCGTTAGCAGATTCAATAGCTCTTTTCGGTTCGTATTGGCATCAAAGCCGAATTTTTCTTGATAGTAGTAGTTTCTCGCATCACTTCGGTTATCTTTGTAGAGCTTGATCAGACTCGTCATGAAATCAATGTCTTTCTCTAGCGCCATTGAAGATAGGAAAGTTTTCAAGACGCTAGAGCTCTGCACAAGATCCGTTTGCGTGGGACTCTCGGTCTGCTTTTCTTCTTCTTTGGCTACTTCGGTTTTGGACTCTTCATCCGGTTGCTGTGGTTGCGGCTGCTGATTCTCTCGGACGGTGTAGACTGGAACTGCCCCTTTTTTCTTTGTTTGCTTTTTGTGTGGCCCGGTTTTTTTAGCGAATATCGGCTGAGCTCCTTCATCATCGCTTTCTGCTCCCTCGTCTTCTTCGTCCTCTTCTTCATCATATTGTTGTTCTATTTCAAGAAACTCTGCTTTCGCTCGCGATAACTCATCCATGGTCTCCTCATGCTCAAGTTCGTCGATATGATCCTCCCATTTCCTTGCCTGGTTGTTACTCGAGCGCAGCGCTATTTTCTGCTCGTGAAGCTTTTCATGGAACGACTCTAGCTCGAATTCAGCCATCGCTTTGAACAGTTTTGTTGCGCGATGCCAGATAATAACTCCTTTTTCCACGATATAGTCACCGTTATCAACCATATTCTTTTTGAAAATTTCAATCACTTTGTCAAAGCTGCCTTTCTTCACATCCATGCAGAAAACGCGAGGCAAAAAGTCATTTCCAATGAAAAAGCAAAGGAAGATGAAATCATCGATGATCCTCTCAACGTCGAAGCGGTCGCCCATTTTATCCTTCAGAAACGAGTATTCGTACTGGATATATTCTCGAAGGACACCGATGTATAGGAAATCGTATTTGTTCTTAGCCACGCTGCGGCGAGTCGCTGTGCTTACTCTCGCTTTAAACCCTAACTCTTCTCTGAGGATCACTACATTCGGCAAATGCGTGGAAAGCGCAAGCATGATTAAATCGGCATCAGGTCCATAGAAACAAATCGATCGATTTGGGTCGAAATCCTTTTCCTGGCATCTTCTTCGGATATATTCGATTATCTAGAGCATCGGATTAGTTACATCAATTGCTTGAAAGGATTTTACTTTATGCTCTCCTTCTCCTTCATTGTCGACTCCACTAAAGATGACTTTAAGCTAAATTAACAAACAATAAATAAGCCATTGCGATAGCGAGAGATAAGCGAACCTTTCTCCAGGCAGCATCTTCCATCATTTTCCGCTGGATAAAGAACTTGATCTGCTGGTTGAGCTCGATCATGAACTCCGTGCCTGGCGAAATCGAGTTGTTCTTAAAATGCTCTTCTTTTTCGAGTATCCCGCTTCGACGGAGCGCTTCATCCAACTCGTCGTATTTCTTCGCTGCTTTGAAGCGTCTAGAACGTTGCTGATTCATTTTCGCTCTCGGAGCAACGCCATCAAAACCGAGAAAAAGCAGCTTCCCTGGCTTCACTAGCTGTATGATTTCGTTGATGTAATTGAACACATTGATCCAAATCTCCTCAAACCTTGTGGAAGTTCAATTTAGCCTAGATCGAAAAAGGAATCGCTACTTTCTTCCTTTAAGCATGTCTTTAAATACGGAGGTGTCATCATTGACGCATTTGTAAATGATTCCATTCAAGTCGAGGTAAAGGTCATCTATATACTATAAAGGAGGTGGCTATAGAATAATAGCGTACCAATAATAGGAAGCGTTTTTTCATCATAGGCTGCTTTGATGAGTGGGTACCTAATGGGAAGGTGGAATAGTTAGAGGGCTTGAGAAGAGTGGTCACCTGCTGCAGAGCCAGCTGTAAAAGTTTGGAACTCCCATAAGTTTTTCGAGATATTGTTGGTAATTTTGCACGAATTATTAATTAGAATTGATTGGAGCGCCTGTTTTGATCAGATTTGATTCCACACTGTCAAAAAAGTCAACTAAAAACGCCAAGATATCTTTAAGACGTCATCCGTTCTAGAGTGTTTTATGTTTTAGATTAATTTTCTAAGTTGCTATTGCTTATTTTTCCTTACTTAAGCTTCTTATATTTCTGCTTCTTCCCTACTTTTTATTGAATACTTATCTTTGAAATAATCATTAATATAAAGCACTAAGAAATGCCCATGACAAATAAGTCAGTCAAGGTTTAATAAACACAGATAGCCATTTAAAACATTTTCAACAGATAATTTCTTAATGAGGTTCCTGTAGCGGGACTGACACTAACAGGATTTTTTGAAATTTCATAGCTTTTGAGTGCTCATGCCCTCTTTTTGTCCAATCACGAAAAGCGTGCACGTTCCATCGAAACCGTTAGCAGCGAGAATCAGCTCTTTTCGCTGCGGATCATGCAGCATGACCGAAGCAGCAAGGTTTGGGAAATCAATCGCTACTGTAGGATTCTCACCTTTACCACTTGAAACCAAAAGCGACGACTCACTCTCATCACATGAAAGCGCAATGATCTTCTCCTCAGCACAAGCAGTGCAGATTTCTGTAAGATTCTGCTGCTTATGCGTCAATTTTCTTTTCAGGGCAAAGTTTTTAGCGTTCTGCCCTGCCCAGATACTCACAATGCCATCCGACCCCGCACTATAGAGCAAGTCTTTTTGTGGATGATAATCCAGAGACCAGATCGCTTTTCCTCTCGTATGTCCGGCTAGCTTTGCCCTGCAGGTCAGATCTATCAAACTATAAATCCAAATAGACCCATCGTTCGAATTGGCAACGGCAAGCGATTTGCTGTAGTTAATGTACTTAATCGCGAATATAGGAGCCCTGAAATTTTCTTGGATCACCTTGTTTGAGTCATCGAGCAGATTCCAGATATATATCGACGAAAATTCACCCGCGACGATAATCTTCTGGGACTCTTCCATCACTTCAACCGCATACACAGCGCCTGGGTGCTGATACTCCTTGTAGACTTCAAGAGTCCTCTCATTCAGGTTCCAAAGCTTAACTGTCCTATCTGAAGAGCAGCTGACTAGTTTCTTTAGCACAGAGGAATAGATCAGCCGAATGATTTGTTGCTGATGACAAAGAAGCGACGTGTGGATGTGGTTCAACGTCGGCCATTCGAATAGCGCGATTTCAGTCATTCCGCCGAGCGCGAGCATCTTCTCCTCAGCAATAAAGCAAGCTCCCTTTAATATGCTTGAAAGCTCAATATTAACCGTTTTCGTGACCTCTAATGTCTCAGGATTCCAAAACAACGCGTCGTCTCTTTCGTCAATGGCCTCTAAGCTCTGCTGTTGGTCGGATTGAGTGACTGCGGAGAAAATATCGAAACTGAAGCGAGCGTTCGCGACTAAGGTGTCGATTTTTCGTTGAGTTTCACGAACAGCATTTAATTGTTCCTTATACTTTCTCTTTGCTTTCGTCGCAAAACTATTAAATTCCTTAATTTTCTGCAAGTAATTATCGAACTGGGGTCCAAACTGCTTATCTTTGAATTTCCCCAACGAGAGCTGCGGGGTCAGCGTGGTAATATCAACTTTCAACTGCTCGAAGCGCTGGTAGTCGCTTTCGGTGAGAGGCGTTTTGATGTTTCTGAGCATATTTGCGCGTAGGCCGGTGCGGAAATCGTTTAAAAAGCCAATCAATTCATTGATTTTGTTATCAATTGAACAGACTACGCTTTCAACGTCCTTCTTAAGGTTGGGCCAGGAGCAAAGTTCGGTGATCTCTTCGTAAGTTTTGAGGCAGTTTATCTCGAGTTCACTGGTTTGGGAGTTGGTTCCTTCGACGTAAGTATTCGCATGCTCATTTCTGGAGTTCACAAGGGTTGAGCATTGTCTTGGTGCTAGTCTAGCGAAAGGACGTCTTTGGTCTTTGTTAACGAGAGCGACGCTGTCCGCTCTGGTCTTCGTTTTTGATAAGACCTCTTCCATGCCCGCAAAAATTTTGTGCTGATTTTCGATTATTTAAATTGTAATTTGAGACTTTAAGAGATCATTCGACGGAACGTTCACGATTAATTTCCTGATAAAATTAAAATCGAAGAGCTCTGGTTATTGGTTATCATGCTGGAGAAGAAAGACATGATTTGGAAATAGCGTAGCTCAAAAATGGAAGAAACATGATCAAATGTGCAATGTGCTGAGATTCGAACAGTGCTATGCAGATTATTAGAACAATTTTTTTTTTTAAACTAAAATCTAAAATATTCTTTAATTTTTTAAATTCTGGAAACAGAAGGATATCGAAGGATTGAGATCTCTCTCCTATAATTGGCTCAGTGCCCATAATTTTGGATCATAATTTCCGATGCAATACCCAGCGACTGAAACCAAAATAATGCATGATGAAGGTTATGTCCCTCTTTATAAACAACGATCTGAAAGAGTCAACCTACCTGGCCGGATTGTGACCTGATAATTCAATTCGAGAACATATTTGAGCTGGCTATCACTACAAACATATTATTTTGGCCACGAAATAGTTAGCACTCAACCTTCTCAAATCTCTCGGGGTATTATTCCCATAGAGAACTCAAGGAACCTCAAGACATATTGATAGTGTATTATCTAATGAAGCAACAGTCTAGAAGGTTTTTCGCGTAATGCTATCTTTGTAGTGATAGTTTAGGGACTAAGAAACAGCCTGAGTGCGATTCCTATTCCAGCGAATTGAAATTCTCTCATCACCGATTTTAAATCGCTAATAGCCTTATTGAATAGCTTAATCATGGGAAAGTAAAAACACTACTAAAATAATTTTGTCTTTTTTTCTAAAAACACAGAAGTATCAAACATTTAAGCGGTTCAAAGCATTCCAAATTTCAAATAAATCTCCTAGCTTTCACGCAAAAAATAAAGAAATACATTCTATATTCTCGTTCTCGATGGTAGGTCGTGGACGTCAACTATCCGCCAACCTCTGTGATATATGACAGCAAAATGTGCAAACCATTTCGACAAAAAACAAAAAAACTCATCAAGCTTACAATCATAGAGATTTTGTAATTGAATCTGGGTGGTTTTTTTCAATATCATTCGGTGTTTTTATTGGTGTTCTATCCTGCTTCTGGTCTGCTGTCTGTTTCTTTTCCTCTATCTGCGGCTGATTACCCGTTTCGACATTCACTGCGACTAAGTAATTCGCGTGTTTCTGAGATTGCAGCCTTGGACCCTTTGGACCTCCACCCATTTCAACCTCAGTATGATTTGTCTTCACGAGTTTCTGTTTTTCTAATTGCTCCATATGAACCGTTTTCCCTTTGTTATAGAGCTCCTTTCTTTTCAAATAGCATGGTCCACATACACACATGCAGCACATGCAGAGAAGCACAACGAATAAAAAGAACGCTGGCATGAGCATGTTAACCCAAATAAGGTTGATAAGTTTGTCTGTGCAATCTTCTCGCTTCGCGATCGCCACAAACGAGAACACCCACAACGCAATTGCGGCGATAGCAAGTAAATATCCCAGCCAATTCATTAATTTACTCAAGAGGGAGCGCTTTCCTTTCTCAATTTCCAGTATAGCTTTCAGATTGAGAGGGATTGAAGCGACAACCCAAACGACCATTGCGAGATAGAACCATTGAGCGATATTAGCGAAAATCCAAGGGAGGTCAGTACATTGCGATTTGTCCGTCGTCCATACCATTGCGAAGTAGGCTATCATCCAAGGCAGAGTGAAGACAAGTCGAATAATTCCGTCGATGGTAACGGCCCATTTTGCGACTTTGCGATGATCGAGCATGTTGTTGGAGGAACTGGTGCGAATTGCAGTTGTTGGGTTAATTTAATTCAAAATAATTTTCTCAAAACGCCTCTTTTCTTAGATCTTTTCCACAGAGATAAACCGTCACTCCGAAGCTAGGGTAAATTCTATTGACTATCAAGTATGTTGGACTCTGGCGTTGGGAATTGTAGATGATTCCTTTTAGAGTTGGAGGGGCGAACGGAGGCATTTGTAACGTCAGAAATTGAAATGAGATGTCAATACAGAGACAAAAATCATATAAGCAAAAGGGAAATTCAGCCGAGACAGAAATGATTAAAAACCAGTTAAACACAAATAAAAGAACATGTATCGTATGAATCGACACTAATGAAAAAATACTGAATAACCTATGATTTTCTAACATTACTAGTATTTCTCTTCCGGGAAGACCTTCGACTCATTGCCTTCAACTTCCGTTCTGCACTGACTTTCTGTTTCGTATTTATTTTTCTTTTTTTTTTTGGTTTCGTTTGTTTCAATGAAAAATGATTGGAATTTTTCTTCTTTCTTCGTTCGTTTTCTCGTAAAATACCGCTTGACTAATTAACTTCTATGGAGTGAAGTTCGTTCATTTCGGCAACGAGGCCATCGAGAGTGAAAAAACTCGCTGCAGTATGCTTGTACAGCAGTTGCTGAGAGGCTTTGGATCATTCAATACGGCTTTTTTCAGATCTAAATAGCCTTGATGCAAGTCGCATGAGCACGTCTGTTGTGCTATAATACAAGCCGCCGCGAACGCGCTCTAATCAGGTCCATTTAGTTACACTCGAAAAGAAACAAAGATGAAAATCTTACCTTGACTTTTTGCATATTGGTGTTGCGAGTGACATTATTATTGTGATTTGTCGGATCCTGCACAATGAACAGAGGCGCTCCCTAACCAAATAAAAAGGCATAACGATCTCATTCCAAGCTGATTGATTCGTTTATTACATGATGATGTTGATACGCCAGCTTATCGTTTTGCAACGGAATATAATATGTGTTTCCGTACTGATCTGGGGTCCTCAAGGGTCTACCAGGCACGATATGCATTATATATTCAAACCCGTAATGATAAAAAAATCCTATCAGGACCGAACCCAAGTTATTGAAATCTTTGTTTCCAGACCTTTGGAGGAACTCGACGATAGTAAGAAGAAGTCCATAGGAATTCAGCCCTCCCTAGCGATGTATCAATGAGAATTGAAAAGTGAAGAAAAACATCTTACCGTTTTTTTATCAGCGAGACCTAGTCTTATAAGCAGGCTCTTTACTACAAGATACAAAGGTCTGAGCAATCCGGGATAATAATTCAGGTAATCGTTGATGAGTTCAACGCATTGCAGCCCGTTGTTTTTCCAAGAATCGAGGATGGAGACATCCATCTTTCTGTTTAGAAATACTTTGTTCGAGACGATCTTCAAGACCGAGCCGATCTTTAAATCGCTTACATCGCTACTAGCGACCCATCCCTCTTTCTCCTTGCAATTACTTAGAGATGTTACTGCTTTTTTCGTTTACCTTGAGATGCTGAGAGATTGTGTATAATATGCTTGGACTGGCTTGATTGTTTAGTTTGATTATCACATCGATGGTACTTGAGGTGAAATTCAACCCCGTAGCATAAGAACCATATAAACGCGCCTAATGAGAGGGTTTGAGGGGAGTGTAAGGCAACAGGACTACCTCAGCGGTTGGTAAAATCCGAGCGAGTGCGGCTTTGAACGCTTCAAAAAAATCTTCGGCAGCAGCCTTGTATTCTTTGTTTTGTTTATCGATCATTTGTTCGAACTCGAAAATCTCTTTGTGCAGCTTATCTACAGGGATCTCAGGCTTGGGGTTCCATTCATCCAGTCTCGCGTCATTAACGGAAGATTTTAGGTACTTAAGCGTTGATGAAGTGGAAATAACTTTTTAGCATGGTTCAATTAACTTCGAGGTTGAGTGGAAGAGATCATACCTGATTCTGTTGACATCGCCTTTGAAGTGGTGACTTCTTCCTCGACTTTCTCGTTTTCAAGCTCAGCGATTTGTCTCTCGAGTTCCTCGATCTCAGACTGAGAAGATTTGATTTTATCCTAATAGACAATCAGAAATTTCTCTCATTTTGAGGTTTTACAGAAAGATCCTCTTGTATTTTCCTGCATTTAGCGTCTTCTTCGGCTACAGCATCAATTTTGTTTTTCTACAATTATTTTGTGGAATGCTCAATGAGACTGATTCTAGGATAAATGATTACCAAATCGTATTCAACAGCAACCAGAGCCTCTAATTTCTTTTTGTTTTCCTGTATTTTGAACTGAAACGATTCATTCTGAGCGAACAAAAGCAAAGTTAGCACTTTCTCAAATAAATTTTTTACATCTGCTATAAATTTCAGATCATGCATTTGCTGTGGATCTCGCATGTCAAATCGGTATTTTTGAAATTCTCGGGTTCGTGGTTTCTGAGCCGGGATTACATTGGCTCCTTGATAAATATTCGGTTGCGCATTCATCATCGGATAAAACTGGCCTTGAGGCTGTGGGTATTGCCCTGGGAACGGATATCCTTGAGGTTGGGTGGTAAACCCTGTGAAATTTCCATTATATTGCCCTCCATTAGTGAAAAACGTTGAAATATCCATAGGAAGTGATGGTTGCATGCCTTTCATAAGGTCTCGAGGAGTGCCTTGGCTGCTGTTTCCACCACTTCTCATGCTTCCCTTAAAACTCATATCTGTGCTTCCCTCTTGGAAGGAAGTCTGGCTGCCAGGCTGTCGATACTCTTTTTGCGGTTTCATTTGATTATATTGGTTCTGATTGCTCCTTTGAGGTCTCCCGCCCTGCTGATAGCTTTGATTATCTTGATAATAATTCCCTCTGGTACTATTTTTGTTATAGTAGCCGCTATTATCAACGTTTTGATTCATTCCTTGTTCATTAGATATCTTCCTTGAGGGTTTTTGTGTGTCCTCAGCGGCTTGCTGATTGAAATCACTGGACTCTTTCTTCGAAGATTGCGGATAATTGCCCTTTTCATTCTCTTCTTTCTGCAGCAAAGCGATAAATGACGCATCTCCTTTACATAAATCAAAAACGGTTTGATTGTTTTTGTTTTTTTTGTAAGGATCTGCGCCATTGGCGATCAAGAGCTCAACAATTGTCTTCATACTTTTATTTTGAACTGCAATATGCAACGGTGTGTCTAAAACGAATATAATCAACTATTATCACCACAAAATCGAATTCACCTCCATTCGCATTAGCACATTGAAGAGACGCTTTAGCTCTGATCAGATGCTGAACACTTTGAACGAAACCGCGCTGAATTGCAACCAATAGCGGTGTTAACTTATCAATGGACGTGCAATTCACGTTGATGCCTGCATCGATGAACAACTGAACCAATTCAGCATTCTCGAAGTTGTTGTCAATTGCATAGAATAGCGCGTTTCTTCCAGATTTATCACAGGCGTTAATTGTAGGGTTATATTTGAGCAGGTTTTTAATAACTTCATTAAGGCCTTTCTCGGCTGCGAGCATGAGGATCGTACGGCCTAAAATTGATAAGGTCATTGGAAATAAATCATTCTTACCGTCATTATCTTCGATATTAGATGAAGCTCCGCTCCTATTGTCGACGAGAGAGCGTTAAACGAGAAAGTGAGAGAAATTTACGTTAAGAGCAGGTCTATCAGGCTTTTATCTTTGAAAGCAGTGTAAGACATAATAATTTCAACGAGCAGATAATCCATAGCTGAATTGTCAAGCTTATTAGTTTGCAAAAGGCTCTTGAGCTTTTGAGAGTCGTGCTGATTCAAGGCTTGAAGGATTTCGGGGAGAAGGGTTTCTTTGCTGAACTTTTGGGACATGTTAAAAATTTTTGAACTTTGATCTTTCAGAGTATTCATCAGTCGTTTAGGAAAATATTTATTTAGAGGTAATATCACAGACCAAATCTCTCTACTAATTGCTGAAACTCCCAAAGCAAAAGAAATTTGGCATTCCTAAAGGAAGCGAAGGCTTTCTCCTTCTTTCATTATCTTAAAAGCACGAAAATTTAAATTCGATTGTTCTTGACTAGATGTAAAAAAACAAAAAAATAAAATGGACTACATTATCTATTGTAGTAGGCTCTGGAGATAAGGAGGCGTCATAGTAATTGATTGATCTTAATTAAAGAGCAGGTAGTTTGGGAGGCGAAGTGAACTGAGATGCTTCAGCTTGACTCTGAAATAGCCATTAAAATTTTAATTGCAATTTGGAAATAGTGGGAAATCTTTCATAAAACAGTTAAATTGGATTTTGAATGATAATTAAATTGCATCAAAGAGCTGCTAAAACCCGGCAGGAAAGAGATGGAGAGAATCGAACCGCTAAGTTTCGAAAGGTCTTAGAGACTAAGGCTTTTAAGAAATTCACGGGAGAAATAATGTGATTTGATTTGGAGGCTTGCAATGATTTGAAGAAGATTATGATGTGTTCACTGTGAAATGAAAAATTACATCGCTATTTTACTAGCGTATGTAAACAAGCATTGCAAATTAATATCTATAATTGATATAATTGAGACTTAAGGGTAGTGAAAAACTATTTGTGCTTCTTTCGGTTGCACATACTTGTATGATAAAGCTGCAGGCTTCCGGCTTCCTTGCTTTTCAACATTGCTAAACAAAAGTTTACTTAAGGTGATAGCCTAAACAAATTATTTACCTGAGTTGATTGATTTGTTTTCCTGGAGAAGGAGCACTAAACTTGTTCTTTTTGTTTGCACTAGAATATATGAATTAAATTGTCGTAATTATCAAATTACCTTGGGTTGAATGTCATGAGTTCGTCAGACTGAGGTTCTTTTCTCTTTTGGGTCCTCTGCTGCTCTGAGAAAATATTGAGATAAATGAGGGTTAATATTAATTAGGTCACCTTTGAAAACACTTTGATTTGTTGTAGGCAGCTGCTTATGGGTTGAACCTTGCGGCTTATCAGAATCTATCGCTGTGGACGTAAGAAATCAATTCAGTTTATTGTTATCAAAATTTCGTGATTACATGCAAATCGTGGCTCTTCCCCATCAGAATCAGCTTGATTCTCAGCCCCAGTTCTTGAGAGTCCGCGATTATTATTAAGCTCATAGGGATCTTCCTGTGAGTATCCTCCTTGACGACCATATTCTTCCGCACGAGTTCTAGTGTTTTCTTTTCCACTTGCCTAGATTACGAAAGTTCAAATTATTTATATATATCAACCGTTCTTACCTTTAAGGCTTGACCAGTCGCTTTCTGTCGTGCTGCTGCGGTTTTTGGTCTTCTCGGCAAATTTTCTGATTTTTCGTACAATTTTCTGTCTGGCGATTTGGACACTTTGAATGGAGGCTGCATCAACTGGCCTGTAGACGTTTTCTCCTTTTTATCTCTTGGTCTAAAAGTGGCATCCTTTCTAATCTCCTCCTAATGCGCCGACATTAAAACACAAATGATAATTTTTATCATGTTACTTCTCCAGCTGTAAGCTCCTTCTCTGGCGATTCCTTGCTTTCGCGAAGATTACTTCTAGACTGTCGATTTTTTTCATTGGCGCTCTTTAACCTCTTGGACCCAAAATTCCTTTGGCTTTCGGTGGTAAAATGCGTTTTGATCGCATGGGTTGAGGTCACCGGGCGCTTTTGCAGTCTTCTTTCTCTCTGTTGGGCAGCCAATGCTTTTTTCTCTTGCTCTTCTTGTTCATACGCCGCGAGTTCATCCTCATCGAATTCATAGAATGCAGCCTTTTTCTCAGCATCATATGAAAAATTCCTAAACTGATCCATTTTCTCGGTGACCCATGGGTTGTTTGATCGATTTAGCTTGTATTTAAGCTTGTTAGCGATGCCGTCGTCAAGCAGCTGCTTGTTCTTTGTACGATAATTCCATATTTCTCGCTCTTTATCGTCCCAAGTAAAAATGTCGTTCCTATCACAATTGAATTCTTTTTTTCATGTCAAGAGTATACATTGAAGGTTCGGCTTCTCTTGGTTTCGTTTTTATGCCGTAGACAGCATCTCCTAAATGATTAAGAAAAACAATACCGATGAGAACGAAACGGTTGAGAAAGGTAATAGTACGTTTCACAATCTCATTTTTCAGTCGATCAACTGATCGCTTTTCCTGTTTGCTCACTGGCTTATAGTTCATAATTGATCTCTTCTTGTGAGATAAGTCAATAAGAATTTTTTATTGCTTAATTAAAGATTATCTGTTAACTTAATTCAAATTTCTGAAGAGTTAATCTGATAATATTTGCTTGTATCGATAGCTCTCTCTCAATGAAAAATATTTAAATCTGTTTATGAAAGACCAACCAAATTGGAGCAGATTGCGCAGCGTTTCATATTTAAATTCTTCTTTCGACGATAAGCTTTCTGAATCATTTGAAAATAAGAAAAAATTCAACAATGATGAGTTTAGAAGTTAATGAATAAAAAGCTTTATGTACATAGAAATAAATGAATTGGCTAGCTAAATATAGGAAGGGATATTAAATATCTTCATGCATAGTTTTCTCTAACATTTTCCTTATTTGCAGTAGCCAGCACCGAGCGTATTCTACTCGTTGTAAATTTCCCATTATTATACGCTACTACTTCCTCCAGAGCCTCAGACCTCGAAATTTGCTTTTTTATGTTTTCAAAATACCTTTTCAGCTCTACAGAGAACGAATCAATTTCATCTCCATCGATCTCATCATCAGCCTGGACGAAATAAAGCCTGATCCTCTCTTCTATGCTTTTCAGAGACACAACAAGCTCCCTCAGGTTCTCCTTGCAATGGTTTCCAAGGAGCACATCAAACAATTTCAATGACAGCTCATAGAACCGCTTATATTCATACTCATGCGATCTGTCAAAGGCAGAGATGTTCTGAACTATATATAAGCAGCACTCCTCCATTATTTGGGATAGCTTATTGATTGAATCGACCGAGAACTCTGCAAGGTTGTTCTCGTCATATTTGAATAGAGCCAAGAGGACCTTTAGCAAACGGTTCTGGAATATACAGTACTTCGCATCATAAATATTATCAAAGCCGTAGTCGCCTCCTGAGTATTTATCAATCAAAGCCACGATGTTCTTGAACAGTTTTAGCCGAGACAGCAGCTCTGGTTGATCGATATAATCCTCGATGATCGTCTGAAGTAGGAAGCTCACACGGTTTAGATCATTCGTAGCAAGGAATTGGAAAAGCAGTGTTCTTAAGCTCGCCGGTTTTTCGTACTCCACTATGCCTTTGCTCCTCTCTTCACTCTCATCGCTGATCAAAATCCCAACATCCTCGCCTCTGGTTTCAAAGGTTTTCGCCAGGAGGGTTTCCTTCTTCTCTTTAACCAGTCGCGATAGCACTGAGTTGGCTAGGGCTTTGCTAGCCTCGCTCTGTCTGGCGAACGTTTCTGTGTCGTCGTCTTTATAGCTGGTAAGGAAAGTCTTAGAATGAGCTAACTCTTCGATAATTTGGTATTGTTTCTCGGAGATAGAGGCAAGGAGCTGGCTTGGGCAAATGGATTTGTTATTCAGTAGGTCTAAGCTCGCGTGGATGCCTTTTATGTTCTTTTTCTTCACGCTGAGGTCGAGAATGCAGAGAACGTCGTCAATTTCGTCTTTTTTGAGAACTTCATTTGAGACCTTCTTGCTAATTAAACTCGAGATCTATGAGATAATATTTTCGATAAGCGTTTCAGTTAAAGAAGGAGGTTGCTACCTGTCGTCTGAGGATCTCGTCAGAAGAGAAATTTTTCATAAAGGATCCGCAGACGTCCAAGTTTTCTTGGAATATTTCGACGCGACTTGCGAAATTCTCTTTGAAAATTGAGAGGCATTCCCATAAGATATTAGCGAATGCTTTGGTTTCTTCAGAAGGATTGAGATCGCCGCTGATTCGGTAGTAGGTGGTGTGCAAATACGAGTGGGAAAGAGGAAACGATGCTTCGGCTCTCTCGTATTTAGATTTGAGTGTCAGTAGTGCTTTTGAAGAGTCGCTGGGGGGAGAAAAAATGCAATTCAGAGGAATGAAAAAGTGGATTAGATTACTCAATAAGCACTTGGTCTGCGTGGGAGTGAAGACAGTGGCGGATCTCGTTAAGGGTTTCAAGATACCTTTGCTTGTTTGTGATGGGTTGAAGGATAATCAGTCCAGCGTAGATAGACATTGAAGGTTATGATGAGTGAGAAATTATTTGTTAATTTTCAAATTTCTTATCGTTAACAATAAATCTTACTCAATAAGAGCTGTTTTGCCAAATTGGCTAATAAACTCTCCAAAGTGACAGTTAATCGCATATATAATATAATTTCAAATGAGGCTGTCATGATGTCCTATACTGTTCTTATGATAAAGTGAGATCTAAGTCAAAGTCATAGGATGAAATCCAGCTGGAGCTAGTGCTCTGGAAGACCCTGAATAAAATATATTGTACAAACTTTTTTAGCGATCCAGCCTACACTACCAGTGGAACTTCTCCACTTCAAACAAATAATAAAATCGAAGAACCGTAGTTAAAAACTCATTCTTGAAGACATTAAACAAGTTAAGCATTATGACAGTCAGCTGTCAATCAGTCTGGTCTTGTCTACTAAGTCGGTTTCTAAGTTAAAATTCTATATCTGCCAAAAGTTTTACCATCTTTTCACTTAATATGCAAAATCCAGCTAGCTATAGGATCAAAACAGAAAACCATATTTTCGGGATCCAGAAATGTTTTTGCGCTTTGCTATTTAATGATCCGTTAACTGTTAAATTCGTGCAATAAAAAGATATAAAATTAATTTAACAGCTTTTTGCCAATCATGGAAAGAGAAAACCTTCACACAGGAGGATACTACTACAAAATGGATTCCAGAACGAATTCGAAGAATCCTCCTCGAGGACCACTCGGCCAATTGGACTATAACGTCGAACAGAAAACATCTACCAAAGCCCATTCAAAACAAGATGCAACTCAGAAATTTAGCACACAGATTCCTACCATTCCCAAAGACTACTTCGAAAGTCACGACAACTTCATCGTCTCGGAGTACCATCAAATCCTTCCTTCACGTAAAAGTACGGCTTGCTTCAAAAACACCTCCTTCTTCGAGCAAGAAGGCAAATCTATCTCATTTAATCTCTCCAGTGATAACCACCAAATCGAAAAGCTGAATCATAACACTTCTCCTCTGGACGCTTATTTCAACCGCAAGAAGGCTGCGAAAGAACGAACAACTATCGGAGCCACCTCCTCGCGAGAGCAGAACACCCTGAGACTTTCTCTCCGGAAAATTAACCCAGCGAGCACGAGCTTCTCATACACTAAATCCGCAGGACCTTCAGCGAATAACAAGACCTTTGAAACTCCTCCTAGTCGTGGGAGGTTACTGAATCAATCGGTACAACCCTCGAAATTTGACACCCTCAGTCGATCTTTCTCATCGAAGAGGGCGCAAAGTATTGAAACACCACTCAAGCTACACGATTGGAGGAAGCTCAGTCTCCAAAAGTCCGATAAAACCCCAGTGAATTTGGAGAGGACCAGCGACACGATTATTTCTCAAGATTCCCTTGGAAGCAGCTTGAAGAAATTAAATCCAAAGCGAGATAGCTCAGAAAAGCTCACAGTGAAGCCTTATAGCACAATACTGACTAACTCCGCCAAAGAATCGAAAGAATCGTCACAGCGGACGAGCTTAACGCGAGAAAAAGCGAGTTTCTTTGACGCTGCTCTAGGAGTAAAAGGAACCAAGGAGACTAAGTCGAAGAAACCCAAAGAAAAGTCAGGAGACTGCGAAGAGAAACCAAAAAATGACAATTTGTTTGCTAAAAGTACGGAAATGATCTCGAAATTGACAGAAGCTTACGAAACGGAAAAGCATTTGCAGCATCGGGCAACAGAGGAATCGATGAGTTTTCCGAGTCAAAATGACTTCCTAAAAGAAATAAACATTCTCACACAAACGATTAAGGAAGAAAAGCAGAAGATTTTCGATGATTTAGAAAAGATGTCACAGAAGCTCACGAAATATAAGGTCGCTTACAAACGCATGGTAAAGCTATCATTTTCTGATATGTAAATCTCATGTCTTGATTTAGAAGAAGAAATATTCTCATTTGCAGAGCGCCAGCAATACCGCTAGAGAGCTCGAGCAGAAGAACGAGACTCAGATTCTTAATACAATCGAACTCAAAAACGCGAGCGAGCTCATCGAGAAACAAAACGACAGATCCACCACTCTTCAAGACCCAGAGACTTCCATCAAAGTGTGCCTCGATGCCTCTCTTCTGAGGAATTATCCAGAAAATTCGTTTAATATCCAAGAAATGCACGACCATGTAGAAAAAATCGTGACCTGCAACTCTTTGGATCTGAAGGACATTTCTCCGAAACTCCATTGCATCAATCCACCAGAACACTTGAATTTGTCTACGCTTCCTGGTGCAGCTTCCATCATCAAGGAGCTGGGATTTGACTTCCAATATTTCCAAGCAGAGAAAAGTAACATTATTTTCATCACATTTTCTGAATAAGACCTGTGGAATAGATTGCCCTGTTGAAAATGATTGTAGTGAAATCACCTCGGATCAGACGATCAAAACGATGAAGTGATAATTTCTTTTGACTAGCGATGAATTAACATTATTCATATGTAAATCTAGGGAGCTATTGACGCATATGTACAAGAAATTGAAATTCGAAGAGAAACAGAGACTTGCGACTGAAGAGCAGGTGAATGTGATGCTTTCTTCAATGCAAAAAGCTGTTGTGAATGCGGTAATTCTTTTTAAATGAGATTCAAGTACTAAGTGGTATTATTGAATAAATAGGAAGAGAAATATCGGAATCAGAGCAAAAGAATAGACATGTCTACGACTTTGGATAATAACAAGTCGTGTATTACGCAGAATGAGACTTGTTAGTTTGAATTATCTGTAAATTTTTGTTTTGAATTGTTAGTTGATTTGTAAATGAGACAGTCAGTAGTTGATCCATTTTTTCATAGTTATCTAGTTAGATTCATTGGATATGTGAGTTTAGAGACAAGAAAAGATATATTAGTTTCAAGAGTTGCGGAAAAGCGATGAATTTAAAAATAATCCAGGTGTTTAAAGGCAGGCTTATTTCTGAATAAAAAAGTTCTTTGTGAGAAAATTGGAAAAAGGTAAAATTCGAATAAGAAAATTGTTTCGTTTTCATCGTGCGGTTTCTTGCAAGGGATATTGAATGAAGCATCTTTTTGAATATTCTTGATCTGATTTGAACTCAAAGCAATGTGTTTCGTAATTCCTAAAAAAAAAAACTCAGAAAGTTCCCTCTTTTTCTTGAATAGTCATAAAGCAAAAACACTCACGAACCAAGAGAAAAGCTGAATTAATCTCTCTCTCAAATTCACCTAGTTGATTCCTTAAGGAGTGTTTCATCAGACAACTCCCACTTATCTTCCAAATAGATAAATGAAGCTTATCTATAAACTATTCAAAATAATCTAAATCCCCTGCGCTCACTACTTAAACTTTTTTTTCTCATTTATCTAATCATAATAGTTGAATAATAATCGCTTTCAGGAGAAAGGTAAGTTATGATAGCTTGACTAATAGATTACGCAGAGAGAAAGCATCCACCGCTAAACGAGTTTATTAGGCAAACCTTTCTACCCTATGATGAATGCTGCCATGCTCTCTTAACCCAAACACCTATTTTTTCAATTCGAAGTCAACTATTTCAGCTCATTTTTTCTAAGATATTTTTCGAATCTCAGTAGAATTTCGAATCTAACACAGAGATAGAATAGAATATTAAATTATTTCGGCGGCTAGTTTAATAATTCATTTATTCTAAATTGAAGAAATCAAATGGAGGGGTTCGATCATGAAGCGATGAAAAAATATGCAGAGGAAAAGACTGCAGAGTTTCGCGAGGCGGCTAAAAAGGCCAGAGTAATCTATTTTCATCATCTTGTCTATTAACTCCTTCTTAGGTCTCTGGCAAAGTAAGAATTCTCGTGATCTTCTACTCAATGACGGGCAATACATACGAACTAGCCAAAGTTATCGCTGACGGATGTCGTCTCGAAGGCGCTGAAGTCGACATTCGCAGATTCCCTGAAACGATGTCCGATGAAGCCTTAAAAAAGTGGGGCATCACCAATGCTGGACTCAATGAGCTCTTCAAGGAGGTCCCTGTCATAGGGGATCAAAAAGAATTCGCATCTTATGATGCTTATTTCTTCGGTACTCCAACATTCAGCTGCACGATAGCGCCTCAGATCGGCTATTACTTTTCAACTCTTGGAGATATATGGATGACGGCCGCTTGTGAAGGAAAACTATTTTCTGTGTTTTCTTCTGTGTCCGAACAGCAGGGTGGTGGTGACACAAGCAAGTTGGACCTGATGGGAACAGTATTGAACCTGGGGATGTTGTTCGTGGGGTTCCCACCTTCGTTCGAAGGGCTTACTACGACCACAAAGATTCATGGAGTGTCAAAACTCGGTGCTGGTACTATTTCTGGAGGCAAGAAGGATGATAAGAAGCCCAATGAGTTAGAAGAGAAAGCAGCAAGATACGCCGGCCAGCATTTGGCAAAGCTCACCAAAAAAATGTTCCAGACCGAAATTAATGAAAACTCCAAAAAGTAATATGTAAGAGGTAGTCCACGCAATGTCGTGATGTTATCTATTGACCGTGAAGCTGATATGATTCATCTATTAAGAGTCTTTATAGTAACTGTCGAAACTTTAATACCATTGAGTTTTGAATAACACTAAATTTAATGACACAATAAGTTTACCCTCTCATTGGGGGAAGTTCTAATTCAGCTAAACAACGCTCTTTGGCGATAAAAAATCTTAATAAGTTGAGGGAAATTAGCAGTCTGTGAGAAGAAAAAATCTTTCTAATAAATTGGTATTTGAAATAAATTTGTGCTAATGTTGCAAAAAGAGTGATTAATTCATAGTTGAATGGGATAAATCATTGTTGATAAATAGATAATTAAATTATGTAATTAATAGAAGGCTCGCTTCGGTCTGTTAACCTCTTGGTTCTCTTTGTTTGTTGTCTGAGTTGTTACTTTTCGTTTCCGTTTCGCAGTTGATTTAAGATTGGCTGGAATTTCATCGTTTATTTCGCTAGATTTCGCCTGGAGATTTTGAAATGAAATAGATAAGAAAAAATTTAATCGTCTGGGATTTTACCTTCATGATTGAATCTTCGTTTTTTGTCTTTTTAAGCAACTTCTTTATTTTTTCTTCTCGCATTTTACGCTCATTGTTCACCCTACTTTCAATAGCCTGGAGCGTATCTTGCTTCGAAGAGTACACTGAATTCTCTTCATGGAGACTATCTCTTCGTCGTCTACGAGTCAATAATTAGCAAATTACAGGAGAAGGCCCATCATACCGAGGATTGGTATCTTTGATGTTTCTAGGTGATATTGACCTTGAAGACCCTCTTATTTTCTTAGCCTGAGATCCTCGTCTCTCTATTGATGAAGGACTCTTCGACCTCATGACCTTTGAGCGCTCATTTTTATGTGATTGATCTGACTTTTTGCTTGCAAACGAAGTGTTTGTCTGCATCAAAGAGTTGTTTTTTTTCAATGACGGAGATGGGGATCTAGCGGTTTGCTTTTTAGGTATTTCTGCAGATGGCTCATTAGAGGAGAATCTCCTTTGAAGAAGTCCTTTTCCTTCTTGTTTCATGGGGCTGGATTCTGCTCTCTCTTGCTCTTTCTTCTTTTTGGACAGCAGGTCATCCACTGTCAGCGGTGTTTGAGACTTGCTTGGTTTCTGAGGCCTTCGCTGACCAAAGCTTGCCTGAAGATCTTTCTCAGGACTGCTTTTTCTAAATTCCCTGGTTTAGAGTTTAAGAAAACACAATTAGCTTACTCAAATAAATCGCTTCTTGAATAGTCTTCGTCATCATCACCTCTTCGCCTAATTCTTTTTGACGAAGGGTCCTGAGACACTTTTTCCATTGCCAGAGCACTTTTATCCGATGTGAATGAAGAGTTTTGCCTGAGTTTTCCCGTTCTTACGGAGAGATCAGTTGATTCGAAAGATCGGCCGACTAATTATTCAATCTCATTTATTCCTTAATCGAGAGAGGGATTTACCTTCAGGAAGTGATGAATACTGATTTCCATGCATTCTAAGTGTTTCTCCAACTCCCTCAATTTTCGCCAGTTTGAACTGAACTCTTTCAACGCTGTCTTCAAGCTCTTTTTGCCGAGTGATCACCTTCTTAATTATCTAGCATACCGCATTAGATTTCAATGGTCCTTAAATTTTGGCTTACATCACCAAATTTGTCAAGGCTCGTAGTAACACTCTGCGAGATTCTCTCTTCAATTTCGTTTAACCTTTCTGATGACATCCCGTGCAGACTCATACTCTCATTTACACTTCGGTCATGAGAAGGTTTTCGAGTATCTTGGTTGTCTAAAAGGCTGAATATTATGAAGAATTAATGACTCATGCTTCAAAAAGATATCTATGATACCTATCAACTTTCGCGGTGAGCTTTCTAAGCGTTTTCTCATACTCATGCAGCTCAGACTGGAACTTCTTTTCTAAATATTGGTAATCCTGTCGTTTTCCACTGATTTCGCTTGTCTGCGCAAACTCTAACTCAAGTAGCTTCGATTCAAACTCGTTAACCTTCTTGATAATCTCTGAAGAAACCAGTTATTAAATGCATTTATTCAACCTGTATGTTTACCATCGTTGAATTGATTCGCGAGCTTCTCTGACTGCAAACAAATTTTCTCAACATGCATTGTTGCTTCTTTGAACTGATTCAGCTGCTTATTTGTCCTCTCCTTGAAATCGTCGAATTCTTTGAGCGTGACTGAATTCGATACTTCATTCAAAGCTACCTATTTCATCATTTGCATGATTATCTTGATTTTTAAACTGTTCAAAATACCTCAATTTTCTTGTATATATCATCTCGTAGAGCTGTAAGAGAATTGCTGCTATGGTCATCTCTCGAGCGAGACCGTTGCCTTTCTCTTCCATCTTTCAAAAACTCCGTCATACGGCCTTCAAGCGTTTTTATATCCATCGCCATATCTTGAGCAAGCTTATCCTGAGCCTCCTCGACCTTTGATTCGAAGTCCCTCATCTTCTTATTCTGTCTCTCTATCTTCAAATTTATTTGATCAATTATTCGGTTCTCCATTTCGCGGAAGTATCTCTGAATCTCTTGGTTATCGAAAGACTGCATTTGTATTGAAGGCATGTGTTCTGATGTAGAATTGACTCTCATGGTATCGAGGTGCTCGACGAGAGAGTTGTATTTCTTTTCTAATTCAATCTAAGAATCTCATTATAAATGTCCTACTCAGAAGAATAAGTTACGTATTTGTTGCTGAGAATGTCTTGTTGCTCATTGCGAACCTAATTTATTAGAATGGGCTATAAAAACCTCAAAGTTGAGCCATAGACTTACCGGACTCAATGATTTTTTAGCAGTATGATGGTCGACGGATGACTCCTCGACTCGGCTGGTCAAAGTTTTGATTTTTTCATTGATGCGAGTGTTATCTTCTTCCTGTGGGATGAAACTGATCAGCTATGTAATTTGAGAGGAGGTACTTGAGCGTCAGCAAAGCTTTGTAGAAGCTTAAGCATGCGAGTCGTGTTAGCTAATTTGGTATCCATCTCATTGACTTGAGTTTTGAGTTGTTCGGTGGTTTCTGTCACGGAGCTAACTTGAACGAGAGCAGATGAAACTTTTTCCAGTTGGGCCTCGAGGAATGAGATGTAGGTTTGTTTATCAGTGACAAGCGAACGGTCATCAGAGGCGTCGCGTTTGCCACTCTTGCGCTGGGTGAAGATATCGACGTATTTCTTGTAGGTTGACATTTGAAATTTTTATTTTGTGTTGGCTGAGTTAACGATTAGTTGTTTATTGGTCAATTTAAGAAATTCAAATATTATCGGTTGCTTTCTTGCGCGATATATATATAATTCGAAAACCAAGGTGACTGTTGATAAGACCTTAAACAACAAAAAAAAAAAATCCAACAGCCAGAAGCGATATAAAGAAGAGGAAATTTTACTACGAATATTTGTTTATATGAATCTTATATATCGAAACCATAGTCTTTCCGTTCTTTTCGATGTTTATAATTAGAATATTTAAAAATTGGTAAAGATGTTGCAAACGTGGAAGGATTGTTAGGGACATTCTCCACGACCCAATTTGAGGTTGCGTTTCTCATATTCTTAAGCTTAAAGATACTCTGGAATTATTTTGCAAGAGAATTAAAATCACATAAGCGTCAGATGAAACGATATAAAGCTATGGGATGACATTCAAACACTTATATAGACAGACAAGGTAGGAGAAACAGTAGAAAACGAAATACAATTAGAAAAGCATTTAATGATTTGTGTCCTATTACTTCAATAATTCGAGTCCTTGAGGGGTAATCTTATTTTCGCCTAAATTGAGTGCTTGTAGATTGATCCAAGTTGTATTCTTACTTAACTCTATTGCTCCTTCAACAACGATACCATTACCGCTTAAATCAAGTGTGTGTAGGTGCTTCCAATTTGTATTATTAGTGGCTCTCAAAAATATTGAACTGCCTCGAGCCACCCTGCCAATATCCATTGGTGAAAATTTGTGAAGGATTTCCTCAAAATTTATCCTATCACTTCTGAAATCTACGCTCATTTAATAGCAAATACATGCTGGCGAGAACAAGAAACGAATTTATCCTCAATCATCTGAAATTGTTCACCAGAGAAGCTGTTGCTACTTTTTATTTTTCATTTATTGATTCAGTTAGAGAGACACTATCTATTGCCACATGGAATTTGTTCTGGGTCTTCATGATCTAAATCTCAGCTAAAAATAATCGAACTAAAGTAGTTACAAACAGTCAACACCAATATTACATAGCAATCCCACTTTCTATCGCCCATCTAGCTCTTGTTCGAGTTTATGAATCATTATTTGACGTCTCAGTTTTTCAATGTTCTTAAGGCGTTCTTCACGACTTCCTGCAGACCACTTTTTATGATACGATATGTCATCAATGTCCTTATGATAATACTCCCAATCTATGTTCGCCTCGTCCTCTTTCCTCACGCCTCTTTCCTCCTGGATTTGCTTCATGTAATTTCTCTTTCTCTGCCAGAAGAAGATAGGCAGAATCGCAGCTCCAAATATTCCAAACAATAGCACATATTTATCGATTCCAAGCTTTCCCTTCCGATACGCTTCGAAAAACAATCCTCCATGTTTCATCGCACGCTCCATTTCATTTCTCTGCTTTAATTGATTGTCTACCTGCTGCAGCCACTTGTCATTGAATCTCGTTGACTTTGTACCCATGATTTTGTCTAAATGCTGGTAAATGTCTGGTTCATTTTTCTCTTCCTCTCTTTTGTTCCAGAGCTCTACTTCCTGTTTGATTTCCTCGATTGCCTGAACGCCTCTAAGCTTCATGAGATGTGATCTACGTATTTCTTCCTTTCTTTTCTCTAATCGTTTCTCCTCAGCAACAGTGAGAGCTTCTGAGGTATTCTTTTCAGCGCTTCGGACTTCGGTCATGCTCTTAAGGCCGTATTTTTCCTCGATAGCCTGGCGTAATCTTGCTATCTCTTCCTCGTTTGAAGTCGGTTGACTGAGGGATTTGTTGGGACCCTGGTTATCATTTTGGGTAGCGTCGTCACCTGCTTCTTTTTGATTCATAGTTCGGGAGGTATCTCTGAGAAATAAAATATAATTTGGGGCCAATTTTTTCAACGAATTTGAATGAAAAGTGAATATATGAGCTCTTGCCATGGAAAATAGAAAAAAATGAGGTGTCCCTTAAAGGAGACATCAGCGCTGTTGTCGATGAGAGCTTCTTTGAATTTTGAAGATTGTTCCATTCGATGATACAGTGAATGAAAAATCGTTCGTAGGATCACAACTCATTCAATTGAGAAGGGAGTCGCTCATATCAAATGCAAATTTTCGGCTTGCAGCGTTTTTTTAAAGGTAAAATATATGGGTTGAAATTGGATTCTCATTAACAAGTTGCTTTTCTTTGATATCGGCAGTTTGATCGTTTGATGCAATTCTGTAAGATTGCACACAAACAGTAAAAATCATTAAATTTTATTGATTCAAAGTCTTCGATCGCACTAGGATTACGAATTAATGAAGAAACCAGACCCACCGAAAAGAACGGATGGTAATAACTCTGATTTTGAAATATTCCAATAAGACAATGTATTAGCAATACAGGGACTATTGGAGAGCTTAGACACTCATTTTCGCGAGCTTGAAAATCGACATTACAGTAAACTTGAACAACAAAGTTTCATTCAAAAAAACTCTTAGATTGCTTGTTAAAATCTTCGAAAGAGTCCCCGCAAAACCTTGGTGTTTCTGGATCGAAAAGTTTCAGAACTACGAGCAAAATTGTTTCGAATAGCAACTCAGCTGAAGAGGCTCTGAATGAACTCGTTGCTCTCAAAGATAGATTTCTAGACGATTTATCACAGCTGAAACTAACTTTACTCGTAAGTTCAGCGACAGTAAGCAAGGGAAACGAACTCATAGGCCTAACAACTCAGAAAATAAACGAATGCATTCAATCAAAGTTTCAAAATCTCGAGAAGGAGATGCTATCCCTCTGCAAAACGTACCTTATTTTAAAGTTTGAGGAGAGATAAGTCTTTGCTTACGCAGAAAGAGTCTCGACACCTGCCTATCGACACAGATCCAGGAGCTATTTGACGGAGCATCGAAAAAATTAGGTGAAGAGATCGAACAGCTTACACAATTCCAGGGTAATGATTCTGAAAGTGATAAATTGAGGCTGATTTGTTGGTTGTGTAGAACGTTCAATGAATGAAAGGCTAGCAGGTTATACAGAAAAAAGCGATAAGTTTTTGGAAAATACGAGTTTTGAAATAAACCGAACGAGCTTGTCATTTGACGCGCTCAACCGAAGGATCTTGGAGTATCAGCTTGAAACAGATAAATTTTCACAGAACTATAAAAAAGAAAGAAAAGCATGTCAAGAAACTTTTGAGCAAGTAAGTTATACTGAATGATTGGATTTTAATGGTGCTGACATCCCATTATTAGTTGAAGAATATAATCGTAGGCTTAAATCGGGAATTACAGAGTAACTTGTGAAATTGATTGTCTTGATAGTAATCATTATACAGCTCCCACCACAAACGGCGCAATCACCTCGCAAGCTCTCAGAAACATGAACAAAGTAGAAAAGTTAGCAAACGATTTTGTTGTTTTAGAACACCAACAATACGAGAATTTTGACAAATTGCTTAAAGAACGAGAGGCTTTTAAATCAGATTCCAAAAAAATGCTTTCAGAATCCAATTTTCACATTGATCATCTCAAGACCTATTGCAAAGAATTCCAGGATTATATCCAGGGAGCGAAGTAAACCACCTTTTACCACATTTCTTGAATTAGTTTAAAGAAATGAAAGACTACCGAGCTCTGAGCTCAAAGATCGTGCAAAAACAAACAATCGCTTCAACTCTAAGAGCAAAACGTATCTTTTCTGGCCTCATTCTTTCTCATCGCTGATGTAGGCAAGGAAGAGTGAACAAATTTGATGTCAGGAGCCCAGTAGCATATGCGCTTATTCCTTATTTAGATAAAACAAGTCTTTTCAAAGAGAAAATGATTGAAAGGCTTGCTCCTGTTAGAGATGAATATCGAAAATCATTATCGCCAAAAGATAAAACGTCAAAGTCTCCGTCTACTCGCGGATTGAGACAAGGACAAAAGACTACAGGGAAATCTATTGGAAATGAAGTGAGCCGAACAGGGGGAGTTCTAAAGAATTTTTCAATGGAAAATGAAGCGCTGGGAAAAGAACACGAGAATGAGAAAGCTGTCGCTGCAGTGAACAAAAAATTGGCTTATGTCAAAGCTTGCATTAGAAATTTCATCAGCGCAGCCAATAAACTCTCTCTCTACGTTAACGTTAACAACTCTGAAGGTGAATCGGCACTCATGTCTTATGACAACACGCGTGCAACACTCGAGCGATTTTCTCAAGCACTTGTAACACTCCTAAAATCACGAACGAAGCCATTCATAGTTTATATAGGATGATATCAAAAACGTCGAAATACCAAATAGCTTCAACGACGACCTCGACGAATCCACCAGCACAGTTCCTCGGGCATCCAGCGCTGGACCCTCTAAGAAGCCTGCGTTTGTTACAGCTCAGAAGAAAAAAAACAGTTCCGCTGCAAAAACTTCAACGGCGGTGAGACATTCTAATAATTCATCATAATAAACCTATTATAGATGACTCCAATGAGAAACCTGGCTCATAAATCCCAGAAGAAAATGCTGATTGATAGCTTTGAGATGGTGAGCACGAAGTCTCCAAAAATATCTCTAGAAGAAAGCTTCATGAGTCGAAGCATGCTTTTAGGACTCAACACAAGCCTAAACAAATTCTCGCCGAAAAAGAGCTCTTCGAAAGAAAATATTTTAAACGATCTTGAAGAGTACGAAAATCATGAGAGTATGAGTAACTAATTCTTATTACAGAGGACATAATCGACATAATCTAGGGCAACAGACTTTGAAAGCCAAATACGACCAACTTATCGAGGAAAACATCGAATTATCTCAAGAAAATTCTATATTGACAGCCAAAGCCCGAGCTCAAGGCAACTCTGAGATAATAAAGGAACTGCAAGAAAAAATTGAAAGGCTTGAGGCTGAAAAGCAATATCTTAGGAGCGAGTTAGAGCGAGCGAAGAAAAAAGCCGGTGACCGGAAAAAGAATTTGAAGCAATTGTTTGAGCTGCTGAATACTAATGAAAAGAATGCTGGGAATGCGGCTGAGGCAATTCTCTTTGATGTTTCAAAAGGAAAAGTTCTGAAACAGATCGAAGAGCAGGTTTCAGCGAAAGAAAGAGAGATTCAGGCTAGAATGCATGAAATCGAGTATATGTTAAAGAGAAAGGAGCAAGAGCTCGATGAACTTCACCGAGCATTTGAAAAGATTAATTTGCAAGCAAATGTTACTCTTTACACGCAAAAAGAGCTTGACAAGTTACTAGCAAGCAAATTCACCTTTACAGTTCAGGAGGTAATGAGATAATTTTTTTTTTCTAACTAATTGCTTGCAGTTTGGTAGTGTTGGCAGAAGTAATGGAGTGGAAGCGATAGTTGATCAAATTCTCGCAATCGAAAAGACCAGAGACAAGCTATTCAACTTGAAATCAAATTTAAAGCAGCTTTCATCTGAGAAAAAACAGAAATTAGATGAAATGCTAGTTCATTTAAGCGAGGAAAAGTCCAAAGCCATTCAAAAAATCGCATGTAACAAAAAAAATTTATTTCTGAAGTAATTGATTCCTTTGGTAGCAAAGGGAAATGTCACAGGGGCTCGGAGTCAAAGCAAAGAATCAAGAGATTTGAAAGCCAAAACATCAGGGATATATTCTCAGAGAAAAGACATACTCAGTCAAATGAGAAATCCAAAGGGACAGTACCAGTCATCAGATTCAAAATTTTTAGAGGAGAATGCAAATCTGAAAAAGAAAATGGAAAAACTCGGTGAAAAAATTCGAGAGTTTGAAAATAAAGATGTTGCAAAATTCGCAACCACTCTTACAACAGGAAGCAGTCCAAAAGTAAAGTCATTTTTTTCCCTTCGATGTTGTAAGGGATGAATAATAGGGCCAATGCTCTTGTGAAACCAAAATCAGTGAATTGTTCGAGGTGCTGCAATTAGACCAGGAGAAATACTCGCAGAAAAGCAACCAAAATAAACTTGAAGCTGTTAAAATACAAATTATTGAATTGAATGCTGCTTTCAAAGAGAAAGATAAAATACTTACTGCACTGACCAAGGAGTTGACTGAAAGGTCTCCTAATAGGCCAGTACCAATGAGGTATATACCACAAGTGATTATAGCGTGGATAAATAGCTATTAATTATCACTTCAGGCTTCAAGAAAATCCCATTGAGATATCTGAGCTTCAAGCAGAAATAGAAAATATTAAGCGACAGCTTGATGATAAACAATCAGAGGTCATTCAGCTCAACAAAGCATTAAATGACACAGAAAACGAGGTAAATCATACCAAATTCCCTCGTATTTGACTTATCATCTGCTAATAGAAAAGAAGCTTGAATAATATATTGGAAAATACTTCTGCAGAGCTGAAACTGTTACTCCAAAATTATAAAGAGCTTGAAGCTGATAAAATAGAATTGGAAAATCAATTGGGTGAAATCAGCAAGGCCATAATTGAATTTGACCCAGCAGCTGGGTTAGGAGTAAAGGAATCCAATGGAGGAATATTAGTCGGCATTCTTCAAAAGATTTCAAAACAAATTACCGATCTGAAACAAAAAGACCACGCTTGGAAAGGAAAAGAAAACGAGCATACACTTATAATTCAGTTGTTGAACAGTGAAAAGGCTGAGCTCTCGAGAAAACTTACCCAGAGCCTCCAAGACCTTGCGTCTTGCCGAGAGGAACTTAGAATTGCAAACTCCAATCAAATATCTCAAAATCAAAAGGAAGTCAATATTCCTTTAAAAGAGAAAGAACAGCTGGCTTCTAAAGTAGAACTGTTAGAGAAACAGCTAGAAACAATCAAGGAAGAAAACAGAAAACTAAACTTTCAAGCTCAAAGCATTGAGGCAAGAGAAAAACTGGCTGGTCTGAATGAAAAGAATGTTCAAGCTCTTGAACAACAGCTAAAAAGCAAAGAAGAAGAAGTCGCTAAATTAAAGGCTTCACTTGAATCGTCAAATAACCAGCTGAAAATCAGTACTAGAATATTTGAAGAAGCTGAGTCAGCTCTAAAAGCTTCAAATAAAGTAAATACTTTACAGCGAAACTTTATTTAATTTTCCTATAGGAATTGAAAGGGAATTTAAAAGGACTAGAGCTTCGATATGCTCAAGCACAGACTGAGCTGAAAGATTCTCAAGCAAGAACCAGCCAACTTGAGAAAGAAAAGACTGAACTTTCAGACTCGCTTCATAAAACTGTTGAAGAGAATTCAAAACAAGCAAGGCAGTCACAAACCAGCATCTTGCAAACGCTCAGCCAGAAGGAATCTGAGTATTTCAA
>ENA-UOUE01000526-UOUE01000526.1-compost-metagenome-genome-assembly--contig:-NODE-526-length-30420-cov-14.880071_pt1 | contig 30420 bp, 24 predicted proteins | sample MGYA00238146_ERZ747223 | MGnify/ENA primary metagenome ERZ747223 (study PRJEB28781, sample SAMN06268865) | compost metagenome | isolation source: single cell | place: USA: California, Emeryville, Joint...
TCATACTTCCCATAACCTCTTTGTATCCCTTCAGCAAAATTACCCGAGTACCTGTACCCGTTTGGCCAGAAGCATTCTCCTTTGCCATCCACAATTCCTTTTTTCCATTCTCCCTTAAACGCAGTCCCATCTGTAAATCTGATTTCGCCGATCCCATGTCTCTCTCCTGCTACAAAAGACCCCTTATATCTCCTTCCATCAGGCCACCGATACTCTCCGCTGCCTTCCATAATAAATCTCTTCCACTGACCAATGTATCTCTCTCCATTAGCAAACAAGATACTGCCCTCGCCATTTAAATCTTCGTGTACAGTCCCTAAATAAACCCCTTGGCATACTTGTCCGCTCAAAGTGCTGCGAACTCCTTCTCCATTTAAATTTCCACACTGCCATATTCCTTCAAAGAATCCATCCTCAACAAATTCAATCCGCCCTTTCCCATGTCTTTGCCCATCTACAAACAAACCAATGTACTTAGTCCCATCCGCCCAATCGTACACTCCTTCCCCATGCATCAGTCCATTTTTCAACTCCCCTGAATAAACGTCCCCACTGGTATAGAATACCTCGCCTTTCCCGTTCTCCTTTCCTTCCTCGAAATTTCCAACATAGACAAGCGTCTTGCTGCCCGATGGCCATTTTAAGCGGCCTTCACCGTGAAATTTATCGTTTTTCCAAAAGCCAGAGTATTCGAACCCTTCTGAATTCCTAAACACTCCATAGCCTTCTCGTCTATCTTCAACGTAATCTCCTTCGTAGTTTTCGGAAGGCGATTCAAAAAATGATTTCTTTTTGTTAGGACTTGGATTTTCTTCCGTGATCCCTTCATACTTTCCTTTGCCATGCCTTCTATCTGCCTTCCATTGTCCTGTGTACTTCTTCCCGCCGAGGTACATCATCACACCAAATCCATGTTTCTTGCCGTTCAAAAATTCTCCTTCGTAGGAGTGCCCTTCTGGAAAAGTTAGTGTTCCTTTTCCAGAAAATTTGTCGAATTTCCATTCTCCTCGGTAAATTGCATCATTGCTAAAAATCATCTCGCCGTACCCATGTCTGAGGTTGTTCGAGTATTCGCCAGTGTATTTTTCTCCATTGGTCCAAACAAAGGTTCCTTTTCCATGCTTCATATCGCTCTTCCATTCTCCTTTGTAATTACTACCGTCGGAGTATATCACCTCGCCGTAACCGTGCTTCTTCCCGTTGAAATAAGTACCAACATAGGTTTGCCCGTCTGAGAGCGTGTATTCGCCTTTGCCATGAAACTGGCCCAGTTTCCACTCACCGACGTAGCTTTCCTTGTTTACGTGCTGCATTTCGCCAAAACCATGTCTTAGACCCTGGAAGAAGCCTCCATTATATTTTTTGCCGTTTGCCCATGTATATTGACCCGTTCCCTCTTGCTTTCCCATGACCCATTCTCCATCATAGACCTCTCCGCTACTATATTCCATCTTTCCATGCCCATGAGGTTGGCCATCGAGAACCTCTCCGATATATTTTACCTTATCTGGTTGCTCATTCTTCGACTGTTTCAGGTTCGCAGGCCACTTATATTCGCCGCGACCGTGTATTTTCCCCATTACGAATTTTCCCTTGTATGATTCTCCATTCGTAAGGTGGTACTCTCCTTGCCCATGGAACTTATCATCGAAGAAGTTTCCAATATAACTTCTTCCATCAGGCCAAGTATACTGCCCCTTCCCATGCATTTTCCCATGCATCCACATCCCTTTGTACTTCTCTCCGTTAGGAAACTCTAATACTCCAAAATGGTGAGGTTTGCCCATAAACACCTCTCCACGATATTTCTTTCCGTCGGGCCAGATAATTTCACATTCGGTCTCTAATTCTCCCAGTCTCCAGGTTCCTGTCCGCACTTCACCCTCTTTAGTGGTCAGTTCTCCCTTTCCATGTGGCTGCCCGTCAAACATTTCTCCATGGTAGCTTGTCCCATTCGCCCAGGTAAAATCACCCCTGCCACAGATAATATTGTTTTTCCATTCGCCTTGGTACTTATCATTATTCACGAAAATATGAGTCCCAAACCCATGCCGCTCATCCTCGAAAAAATCACCCGAGTACTTCTGTCCATCAACCCACTCATACTCTCCTTTCCCATGCATTTTATCGTATTTCCAATGGCCTCGGTATTTGTGCCCTTCCGCAAAAACCATCACTCCTTCCCCACTTTTTTCTGAATTAAGAAACTCTCCCTTGTAGGTCTGCCCATTCGGCCACGAATACTCTCCTTTTCCATCCATTTTATCGTTCTTCCATTCTCCATTATAGGTCTCTCCATTGCTAAAACGCATCATTCCCAAGCCATTTTTGTTATTGCAGCTAAACTCCCCCTCATAGCATCCTCCATCAGACCAGATATATTTCCCTTTGCCATCGATAGCATCTTTCTTCCAGTCCCCTTCGTATCCTTCTGATACTATCAAACTCTCCTCGATGGCGGCTCCTTTCCCTTGATCATTCTTTACCGCTAGCTTCATTTCGTATTTCTCGAACCTGCCTTTGCCTTCTCGTTGATTGTTGACCCAGTCTCCTTCGTAGACGCTTTGATCTGCATAAATTTTCCTTCCAAATCCATGAAACATCCCTTTTTCCCAATCTCCGATGTAATAATTCCCTTCTATCGAGTGCCACTCGCCGCAACCGTGATATTTTCCTTCGGAAATTTGTCCTCTGTATACTGAATTTTCGCGCTGGTTAAAATATATTGGAAATTGTGAGAGATCAAATCCATCATTTTCTCGAAACTTGAACTCCCCCAGTTTTCGCGTTATCTTTTGGACTTTCTCAGAAAAGTAGCTTGGAATTTCATGAAGGATTCGAAAGTGAGATGGCAGAGGCTCTGATATGTTTTGATGTGAGAGATGATCTACATGCGATGGGTCCGATCGCATGGGTTCATTACTTCCTGATGATTCCATAGGAGGTTAATTCAAACAAATAAAATTAATTTCAGTTTAGAAATCAATGCGGAGATATAGAATTTTGGTGAAATATCTTCTTGTGCATACTTCTTTCTTTGTATCAATCTTTTTAATTATTTCCTTGCTTTGTCATTTGAGTGACCCCCTGGATCATGAGACTGGAATTTAGTTCAGTAATAGTTGGATATTTCTCAACTTTTCGTTCAATGTGCATTTATATTGCTGCTAAAAACAAATCTCTAAACGTCTTTAAATCATTGCTCTAGTACTTGTCATTGAATAGTTTAGTTGAGGAAAGGAAAGAATTATTACATGAGTTTGTTTTGGAGAAGTAATCATTTATTTTGGTCTGATAAGTTTAACATCTATAGATCTTCCATATTACATATAAAAGGTGACCAACCACTAGCTCCTATAGTCTACAGAGAGAACTAATTGGTTGGATATAACCGTGTCCATTTCTACATAAGGGTTTATCTCAATAAGTAAATTCCTCAGAACTATTGCCCACAATTCACAGTAAAGCTTCCTGGCATTCATTTCTTTCAACAATCAATCAAACAATCAATGGTATTTACAATTTTTAGATATTATACTGCACAGTATAATTTCATCGATGAACGAAAATAACTATTCATAGAACAATTTACTCTGAAGACCCATTCCATTCTCTCTTCTATTCATTCTCCAGAGGCCCTATTTCAATGATTTTTCAAGCTCAATACTGATTGTAACAAAATTCTCAGCTATCTCACATTGACAATTTTCTCATTACAATCTTTTCCCTTACAATACACATCTCGCCGACTATGAATTGTATCGACAAGCTTAGTATTCTTTATTTTCATAACATCAATTCCATTTTTCTTCTTGTCTTCAAGTAATACTTATTTTGGATATTTTTAATTCATGATTCATTAGCCATTTTCCAATACTACTTAACTCCTAGCTCCACGGTATTAAAAAAAAATCCAAGAGTGCAATTTTTTCAACCTTTTTTATCCGATTAAATTAAGGAAGAAATTCGCTCAAAAAAAGAATGCAAAAAACTGATCCGAAGAAACAACCTCAACCTCAACCTGAGCCTCAGCCCCAGCAGACTTCGGGGTTTATCAGGTTTTTCTCTCGAAACAAAACCGTTACAGCCCCTCCTAAGAAGACAACAATCGATCACACCACCTCAGTTACTAAATCAGATCTCAAAAACTATGAATACAATTTGCTTAACAAATTCGAAACGAGTACAACCTTCAAACTCAAAATAGAAAAAGCTATGGACTCTATGATCCAGTTTAATAATACATACGCATTGATTGATGGGAAAATGGTGGCAGATTTATATAAAGATTATGTTCGAGTGCATGAAGAATTACAGAAACAAGAGGCTCGAGTCAAGGAGCTGCGGACTCTGCGAGAGGAGAAGAAAACCCTCACTGAACAATTACAGAAACTTCAACAGGAGCACGAAGCCGTTATCAAGAGCTACGAACAGAGAATCCAGCAGCTGACCCCAGTGATGTCGGTTGAAGAAAGTGTGTCTCGCGCCTTGGAGCAAGCGAACGCGCTTTTTGATCATGAGAAATCGGCGTTAACATTGGAATTATCGACCACTAAGAACGTAAAAGCACATTTCTGCAGCAATTTTTCATCTTTTAACCTTTCAAATAGGAACTAAACGAATTACAAGAAAGGCTTGCCAACAGAGAATCCCAGAACGCGATGCTTAAAGAAAGATTGGAACTTGTTTGTATTGAATTGGCTAAATACAAGAGGGTTGTTGACACGTATTCGACAGAAAATATGGATCAAACAGCCTTAATAGTCCCCAAAAAACTCGATCTGGCGTTCATATTCAGCACAAACTGCGGAAGCAAGATTTGCGAGTTTCTTGATGTTAAGGAGGTCCTCGAATTGAGATTTACAAGCAAATTTTTCGCGCTATCAATAAAGAATAGAGGAGATTATGCGCTCGTGATGGCCAAAGCTGAGAGAAGAAAATGGCTGAGTAATAAAGCAGCATATATGAGGGATGTTGGTAAATGAGTCTGATGAAGCGAGTGATGGTTAATTTATTTTGAATAGAACTGTATAAGAAGCGCGTTGAGGAGATTGAAGAGGATTATTCAAAGCATTGTTTTACGAAATATGTCTGGCTGAAAGAAAGAGTCGGGGATTATATGCCCGCGATTCTCACGACTGCTGAGGCTCTTTTCAAGGAGGATAAGAATGAACCAGACATTAAAAAAACTCCATTGCCAGTAGAGGAGAAAAAAGCAGGTAGTTATCATGATAGCGAACTCAGCGAATTGCATAATCTCATATAATAACACAGAGGAAGAAGGTATGTGGTCAATGATGAGAGCGAGACTCGACACGAAGATTAAGGGGCTGCTGGAGAAAAAGGATGAAAATAAGCCAGCTAACCCGCAGGTTCAGATTCTAAATGCGCTTGAGAACAACCCAAGGTGCGTTTTTATTAGAACTGATGCGTATCGAGGCAAAGCTGAGGCTAAAAAAGCGTTTTTCGATGCGGTAGCAGCGATTCAAATTTGTTCGCGTTAATTTTTTGCGGTAGGTGAAACAAGCAGTCGATGAATATTACAATATTCTGTCCAAAAAGATTTCCAACTACGTCGAGAAGGATGGAAGAGAGTTTTTATGTCAAACTATGAGTCAGCTTATGGCCAACGCGAGGGTCCTTTTGCAGGAAGCGAAAGTAACAGCTACTAACGTGCTTAGGTCAACTAAATTTTTTGACTATATCTTAGGAGCTCGAGGCTCTTAAAGACATTCTGCTTCAGAAGCTCGAAGAGCAGAAAGAAATTTTCAGACGGTCGGAAGAAGAGTTTGAGTTCATGAAAAAAAAGCTGCATGCTGAGAAAAGCGTAATTATTTCAATTAATTCTAGGATTTATTAATCTCTTTGCAAATTTTCAATAGACGGTGAGAGAACTCTTGCAAAAGACAAAGGCTCTTGAGGATCTGCGTAGATCGAACGAAGAAACGATAGAAGTAAATTTTCAGGAGGAGAATTAATAGATTTACCCAATAAAATAGAATCTGAACCACCACGCCAGTCAACTGGAAGCAGAGTATGAGGAGTTGCTTGCGAAGCAGCAAAATACAGAAACGAAACTCGTTATCTTAGCTAAAGAAGTAATGATAGTTTAATTCCATGCAAGTTAACACTGAATTGCTTAAAAGGTTAAAGCGCTGAGAACTAAAAGTAAAGACCTTGAAGAATTTTGCTCAGTGGCACAGAATGGCATGGCGATAGCAAAACAGGTCTTTGATGATCTGAAAATATAGCTTCTTTATATCCATATTTTAACATGTTTGGCTTCTTTCTGTATATCGATGATCTGTAAGTTTGAAATCGCAAATAATGCTTCTCGCAGTCGGGTTTTCAGTAGCAAAAGCGGTGTTATTAATTTTCAAAGGAAAAGGGCTGTCGTACCCAAGCTAGTTAGCTGCAGCATGCAGAATATTTACAAGGGCAAGATAATTAAATATTACCGCAAGTAATGAGACTTATCCGGAATAAATCAATTGTACTTTATGCAATTCAAATTTTTTTTATATAATGAATAAAATAATTAGGAATTTGTTAAGTAAAAAGGTAATCAAGAGAAAAAATCAACAAAACGTATTCCAATCGTTCGATCTAATCCTGGTATTGTGTAATGTCTTTTGCATACTTTCCTTTTGGGACTAAGTCAATCAGTTTTGAGTTTTCAAGTTGTAAACCGGAGTAAAAGGTTGAAATGGATTTTAGGTAGCCAATTGGATAATTCAACTTAATAATAAGTATTACTATTATCAAGAGAGCGATGTATAAAATAATTTGATGAGAATTATCTATTTGTTTTGAAACCAATTTGAAATAAAAAGAACAGCTAATTTCTTCCAAAGGTTTCACAATTTAAATCTAGTCACAATAGCGCTGAAAAAATCATATATGCTTACTCTTATAATAGTGCTATATAGCAAATACTACAATAATTCTATAATTTTCTAGAATAGAAATAAACCTTAATATCCTCAATTTAACAGTTGGATAGTAATTCCAGTAGGAGTTGACAAAAGTATTTATACTGAGCGATTGAAACTACTGGACTACGGTAAAAGATAAATTTGATTTTCGGAAAATTACCTCTAAAACAAAAAAAGGAGATACAAAGCACGTGTTCCCAAAAAAACTCACAATGCCTCTAGAATTTTAAAGTTGAGGAGATAATAACAGATTGTTTTATGGTTGTAACATTTTCAATACACTATTTGAGAAAGCTCGCAATCGAATTTGCAAATAGATATGTAGAAGCTCCTCTTCTGCTATTTGTACTTGAGAATGTCCAAAAATCATTTCGGTGAATGTCGACCCGCTTTATATAATTAGAATGAAAAAGCCAAAATTCATTTTGTATTAATGAAGCGAAATTTATCCTCAAAATTTGTTATAAAACCTTCTAATGTCTATCATGGGTTGCCTTAAACTGAAAACGAGCTGAAAATTAGTGAATTATAATCTGTTAATGATGACATTAAATGAGAACATGACAGTCATCTCGACTACATGTCCATTATGGATTTTAACTATCAATAACCCCATTTAATTCCGCATTATAAAAAATGGATGTTAGAGTAAGCTCTCACGCAATGACTTCCCACATAAGAAGTTTAAAATAATTGTTAAATATCTTCTTTTTAGGTAAAAAAAGTAATTGCGCTCTCTAAATTTTGTTGTCTTCGATCATTTTTCCCATATTCTTAAGCGAATGCAATGGCGTTCCAGCTGTACCCGCCATCTTCTTCTCTGGAGACTCAGTTCCCATACTTCTCGCAGGACTCACAATAAATCTCGCAATCAAACTCCAGTGGGTCTGCTTATATTTCATGTAAAGGTCGAGAATATCATTGTAGGCGTCTTTAGCTTTCCCTTGATTTTTGATCGCGAAATCTCTGATTGTGAAGTATTTCTTCGCATCGTATACCATATCTTTGCTAATTCTGGCCATTCCTTCTAACAGGTCTTTTTGCATTGATTGGATTACGACATCATCATATACCAACCCTAGACAATAGCTTATAAACTTTTCAATGATTGTTTAGATTTTACCAATCGCGTTTTCGAAGGTTTGATAAAAAGGAGATTGTCCCGCGGTTGCTCCTGGAAACTTGCATCCTTTGGTCTCGAACTCAGGCACTCCTTCAAATTTGAGGCCGTTCTCGAACTTCTGGTAGCCATTGAGGTATCTTCGAAGCTCTCCCGAGAAAAATTCTGGTGTAAGCTTATCGCCCATTCGTTTTATCGCTTTTATCATAAGATCTATATATTTTGTGGAAATTTTGTTAGAAAATTGGAAGATAACAGGAGATATATACCGAGATATGTGAGGACTTGACGTAGCTGAGCCGCGACTCCATCAGGGTTATCGTTTTCCACTTCTTCCTGAGCAAGCACCAATTGCTTGAGAATTTTGTAGCCGAGGATATCATTATAAATTGGGATGGTCAGGAACCATTCTTCTCCAGGGTTATCCGTAAAATTAATTCTCGTCTTCAAATTATCGAGGTCTACTGGTCCTTCGGAGTCGACCAGAGCCGCATTCCAAAACGTGCAGCTGGTGTAGCTAAAAACTGGGCGGATTTCTAATACTTTTGCTGTATCGTAAAGCAGCACTGAGATAGGAGCAGGTAGAGTGTCGATTCCTGTCAGGTCTTCTTCACAGTAGATGTATGAATTAGCAAGGTACGTCATCAATGAATAGAGTTTCAAAGTTTGAAGATATGTCAGCCCGTCAGCTGAAAGTTTCTTTCCTTTCACGGAATCGACAAGCTCGAGTATAGCTTTCCTGGTCTCCTTTGCCGCATTTAATCCAATGATTTTTTTCGAAGCAAATGCTTCTAACTCTTTGAATTCAGAAGGCAGAGGCTCGTCGTTGAGAAGATGATGATAGAAACCATGCTCTTCATGCAGCTTGTACTTTGCGCAGTACCTCTTGACTTTCTCAGATGAGGACTTAGACAGCATGTTTTTTTATTTCACGATTTACAAGAGATATTAAATTAAGCTCAAGGCCTCTTAAATAAGGCTCAAGATGTAAAAAATCAAATTAGGCTTAAAGGAAACGAATTAAATTCAGCAAAAAAAGACGAACTAACGTAAAAGTGAGATTAATCGCTTTAATAAATTAAGCTCAAGACTTAAAATCGAGAACCAGGAAAAGCAAACTCATCTACTGAAGAAGCCAACTCTCAAGGGTGTCCGCCAAGGTTATTTCCTCATAGTGCTTAGCAGCTCACGATATATCAGCAAAATTTTTGGTTTTTCTTTATAAATTGCAAGATTACATGAGTCCGATGTGTTAAAATAGTTTCATTGATTCAAAACATTTAAATCTATAGAGACGCTGCAGTATGGGTCGAAGTAACTATTGTATGTGGTCCAAAATTTGAAGAGAAATGATGACCACATTGAAATTGTCTGACTTAAGTTTCAATTTTCCGACTGACTGAAGGCCATAGAGAGCTGCCTTGGACTTGTACATATTTTTTTTAGCCCAAAGTCCCTGTTTTAAGGTTGAATAAATTAAGGAAGTAAATTTTCTGATAAGGAAGAATAGCTATTTTGGCAATCCTTATTAAAGCAACCAGTTAATTATTTAAAAGGATTTATTGCATCCAAGAAGATAGTCATTTACGTGGCGTGACTCTCGATCCATCCTTTTTGAAAAAATGGCCCAGGAGTACTTTTTGATACTTCGCAATTCACAAACTTATTTCCAACATGCTCGACATAATAATTTCATTTGCATGCCGCAGATTCTGTGGTGTTAGACCTGAATGCATTAGCTAATGTGACCATTTCAGCGAAACCTTTCTCTCACGCTTTTCGAAGTAACTCGCACTCTCTCTCTGCATCTCGCAGCTTTGTTTTCGTTACAGTTCTCCTCCGAGTCCGTTTCAGGCCTTTCGATGATAATGAGAGTTTCAGAACCTGCTTAATGATTTGTTTTATCATCACCCTCTAAAACCTTAGCGCAACGATCATAGATACTCCTATGAGCTGAGCCTTGGTGAACTATTTGGACCTAAATAGGAGAGATATTTGCATGTGCTGACAATTTTCATATTTCACAATAACGCTCTAGGACACTCTGCTATATATCTTACTTAACAATAAAGAAATACTTCCTCAGAAAAATTAGCCTTATTTCGTTTGACGACATTTCAAAGAAGAATAGCATAATTAATCTGCGTTATTAATTAATTACTTGAACTGCTGCAAAGTTTCTCAGTGCACACATTTCAAATTAGTTAATAAAAGCACCGACAAAATAAAAAACACAAATTTTAATTTTGATTCAAGAACACTGTTCTGTTTTTTTCAAACACAGTCATCTTTTGTTATCTCATTTGTTAAAGTGGATAGTTAGTAAAACGCAAATATATGTATCTACTATCTAAGTCCCAGACAAGTAGATCTAATAAAAGTTGGCATCACATAACTTCTCAATTTTCTTCCTAATGAAAATAAAATTGAAGAATGACTTTCAAAAAGCCAAAACTATTCATAAATTTCATATAAATCATTCACCGTTCCACTTTGAAAACAGTCCGTTTGGAGAAAACTCGTGTCTCATTCCAGGTGAAAAATTCCACAACGGAGGCAGTACGCCTGAGTTATCTCGATTCATGCCCACACCAAAAAGATTCGGACTTCTCAGATTCGTCAGACTATCTGGAGAGTCGCCGATCGTGGATCTTGGACCTATCATACCAACATAATTCCATAAAGGTGACCCTTCGGTTTTCTTCTGGGGCAAGCCCATCGCCAGATCATTAACGTTGCTTAATCTCGTTTTATTCTCATAATCCATTAATTGTTGTAAGAGATTAGGGCTACGAGCATCGATCTGGCCGCCCATTCCTAGTGGGCTGGCGGTGATGGCATCACGAGATCCTTGCTGTTGCAAGGGCTTTTTGCCAATACTCGCGCATTGCTGGTAGAGCTCCTTAGTGACGTTATTCATCAAATATATCTCGTTGCTTTCGAGATCCACAACAGCGAAAACCACTTTTCCGCTGTTTTTCTGAAGAAGAGATTCAATGTTTAACTCATGCCCTCCTTTCTCTTTCAACTGATGGATCTTGCCGCTTGTTTGTGAGTCTTGCTGCTCAATGGCCATTTCCACTTTCCTTTTCTGTTCGTCAAGCGCTTGAGGATTTTCCTCAACAACGTTTTCTTTGATGGCTTCAAGGCCAGCCACCTGATGGAGGGTTTTAAAAAAGGGGTTATTAGAGTTTTTGAGGAGAGACCCAGGACTGGTTTGGTCTCCAACGCTGAAAGGGCTATTGCTCAAAATATTCTGAGAGTTTTGAGGGTATACGCTATTTGAGCCGTTTATCATGTTCATGTAGAGATTCGAATGAGGGCTTTGTTGAAAATTATTTTGGCCGTAAATCATGGAGTTCAATTGGCTTTGAACGTATGATTGAGGGAACGACTGCTCTGGTTGTCGTGAGTACAAGTGGTTCAGAGGATTTTGTCCGATTAAATTTCCATTCTGTAAAGTCGGCAGTGAATTGAAGAGGTTATTTTGAAGTTTCATATCAGGGGCCACAGGATTCGTTCCCATGCTTAGCTGTTGCAGCTGCTGCAACGCTGAGAGTGGAATTTCATTCTTTGGCGAAGTGCTTCCAGAGCCATGCTGTCCAGTTCTTCGAAGGCCAGCGTGGAGTCCCATCGAATTCGGTGAGAGCGAGCCATGAGCTCGGTTCGAGTTCCCCAGCACGCCCAAGTTATCAACTCCACGGTTATCTTTTAAATTGGGAAATCCATTGTTCTGCTCGGCCTGGATGATACCCTTCAAATAGTTTTTCCTCTTTGCGATTTCCAGTTCCGAAGTCCCTATCCTGCTCATGCTATTGACTCTCCTGTGACTGTTCAAGTCATTCGAGTAGAGATCACTTGAGCTGTCATTGTCCATGCCGCTGTTACTGTTTGACCTTGAGTGATTCGAAAGCAGCGAATTTACAGAGCCGCTGGAATCCTTACTACGCCCTCGACTTTTTCTTGTGATTTTATTGAGGCTTGACTTATAGGATCTCTTCTCGCCTACGCTCTCGGATTCAGAGCCCACGTTCTGAGAGTCACAGCTGCTCTGTATTTCCAAGTTGGCCAGGTTAGCCTTTATCTTGTCTATCTCTTCTTGTTTGATACCTTTTGAATGAAGCACCATGTAAGCGATACGCTGCTCCCATACGGCCTCCTCTTCAGGATGGAGCCCGAGTCTGAGGTTTGAGAACATGACATCAGCCTTGAATTTCTTCATCAAGCTATTGAAGCGATTTTTCACGGCGTTCTCTGTTCTATTGGCAATGAGTTTCGACATTTCTGACCATTTCTTGCCTGTCACAACAAACACTTTTAGCAGCTCAAGGTCTTGCTTTTCGTTCCAGGACCCTCGATTCACCGACGGATCGAGATGGTTCACCCAACGCTCTCTGCACTGCTTGCCTGTGCGGATAACGCTAGGGTTACTCTGCTTATTGACTTCAGTTGCGATGTCTCTCCAAGCTCGGTCTCCAATGCCGTTTTTGAGCAACTCCATTAAAATTTGGTCTTCCTGAGGCGTCCAAGGCGTCTTCGACAAATTCACCTTCAGCAAGCTTATCCATCTGATTCGTACTGCATCGGCCTTCTTGCCTGGGAATAGAGAGGCGATGGTACTCCAGCTGTTTTCGCTCTATGAAACGAAGCATTAGGAAAAGTTTTTTTCTGATGGGAGGGTTACCATAGAGGTATAATCTTCATGACTAATGTGACAGTAGTATGCCATCAATGAGATCAGGAATAAAGTCTGCTCCTCAGACCAGTTCTTTCGACTCATTTTACTGGCGGAATGCTGCTTCACAATAACTTTCTCAAACATATCAAGAAGCTGTTTGTTGGTTAAGAACTCATCCACTTTGAAGGTGATGTTTTTCTTCATCTCATTGAACAAAGGCTCGATTTCCGTGTGGTTCGGTAATCCCTGATGGAACGCGTAGAATCTCTCTTTCGCAGCTTGTAAAACCCGCATCTGATGAGCTCTATCGCTGTCGTTCATGACCTGGCTGTCTAACGAGAGGGTCTCAGATTCGGCCTTGAGGTTGATTTTTGTGGAGGCGTTGCCTTCATCTAATTTAACTAATCATTTACATTAATCATTCTTTCTTCTTGGAATGAACGAGTACTTTCTTTAAAAAATGGACTCTGGAGATCGGATTCTTCGTCCATTGAGTTTGGAAAGCTCTGGTATTGAGTTCTGTTCATTGTGCCTGAAGTGATCAATTAGATTTATCAATCTTTTTGCTTAGTGATTAAACTATTTTAGTGCATAAGTTAAATCTCATACACCCTTTTTCACTGAAATTCACAGTTCGATTAATAAATTTTTAGTTAGCGTTTAATTGTGTGTTCTGTTAATTTCTACATGTCAAGCTCAGTAAGAAAGTATGGTCATACGAACTTTGAATAAATAACATGCGGCATGATCAAGTTTGTGATTAGAAATCCTTAGACGAGCATCGATAAACCACAATGTACTTATTTTGAGCCACTTGCGATAAATTTTACATCTGGTCCATATTTGATCCTTTCTGTTAGAGCCAGAAAAAATATCGCAAGGCTTAAGACCTTGTCCGCTAAATGAGTATAGTGATTAGTAATGAGAAGATGTGGATTCTTTTGAATCTAGAACAGATAATAGAGCATGGATCGAAGAATAAATGAAATTAAAGAGTTTCTGAAGCGAGAGTTCTTCTGATGACTCGAGATTTGAAATAAATTTAATAGATTGCTGAAAGTTATTCAATCGATGATATTTATAAAGTTCTCTGAATCTCAGAAGTAGCATTGACTTTTTACAATAGATTTAATTTTTGAGTACTGAATGCGGCATCGAGAACCCTCTTCACCTAGGAGAACTAATGTTAGCTACTGATTTATGCCGCTGGTTTGATATCCAATCCAAAAAGATGTGGTTTTTGAGCGGTTTTATTCAGCAATGAAGAGGTAAAAGGAGCTCTAGTGGGTTTATCGTAGAAATGCTGGCTGATATCTACATATTGAGAGGGAGATAATCAAAATAATAATAATTTATTTGTAAATATATGTCACTAGTAGCAACCTTCGACGACAGGTTGATCCTATAAAACCATGTGCTACTTATAAGCAAGTTATTAGAGGAATTAAGACGGAATTATAAACATCTCTAATTTGATAAACTTGAAGGCTCGTCTGAGTCATTAAAATAAAATAATGAACTCTAAGAAATTAAAAGGAACCGCAATCTTCGTTGTCTATTGTCTCAAAGCTATATGAGTAGGAACGTCAGCATATTTCATATAATGAAGAAAAATTTCTTTGACCCTTTGCTGCTTTTTTTTTTAATTTTTTTTTTATTTTATTAGAATGAATCAATTATCTAAAGTTAGTTTTATTAATTTTCAGAACAATTTCTTTGTACATATTTGACCATTGAGTCCTTCCCTAATTGATCCATAAACACCACCTACTCATGCTATTATTCGAAACTATCCCTTATCAGTGCTTGGATGACTTCAGATGCGTGCTTCAAATACCTAATTTATGATTTAGACAAATCCGATTAACACATGAAATTTCACTCACATCGAACTGCATTCAGAGTATTTTATTTTCTTGCTGCCCTCTAACGGAGAGATGAATGCTAACAAAGCATTTTAACTAAAGATTGAGAATAACTCAAACTGTCTATGAACAATATAAATGAAATTGTTTGCATTATTTCCATAAGTATATGGCCAAAGATACCGAGAACTATACCAGTATATATGTTGACTCATCGTCCCATTCGTTATCCTTTTCTCAAATTTTCTCTTCTTTTTTCAATTTTCAAATGAGTTAAAACTTACCTCTCAATTTTCAACCTAGTTGAAAATTTATTGGACAGCTACTCCATTCATACGCGCTAATTTGAAAATATGAGGTAAGACGCAAAACAATCCCAACTCAAAAATCCGAATACTCCTTACTAACCACGTCATTTTCAATTTCATAAATTACTTTGCAGCTGATATAAATAGCAGCTAAGAGTTACGTCTTTTAATTATCACACGATTAAAATTATTGTGTCCTCTCTATTAGCCATGTTTGACAATCTGACCCTAGCGGAACTAATCCGGAAATTATTTGTCTACTGCATGGTCGTCCTGATGGTGGTTTCGATTTATCGCGCTTTCAAAAGAAAAACCTCGAGATTGCAAGGAGATACCCCAACAAGAATTTGGAGAAGAATGCAATTTGCTAATATGGACATAATGAGAAATATGAATGAAAGAGAACGTCAAGAGTTTATCGAAACGTTCAACAATACAGTCAAGAATGCAGAAATGTGGAAAGACAAGAAGTCTTTAACCAGGCTTCAAAGTTCGGAGTCTTCGAAAAAGTCACCTTCAAAGGGCGTGCAATTTAACGAAAGAGTTCATATTCTTGGGCCTCGGCAGACATCAGAGGGACAAAGCACAATGTAATTGGGCCATTATTTACGATTCTAGCACAAAATTTTGTGGTAAATATACATATATATCTTATGAGTCTTGTATAACTTTGATGCTCTCATTTGGTTATTTCGCTGATCAAGATTAGGTTTCACCATTACAAATTTCGGTTTTCTTTGGTTTAGAATAAGTAAATGTTGAGAGCAGAACCGAAAAAGAGTTAAATTGAAGAGAAATAATGACTCTTATCTCAAATAGAGAATAAATAGAGAATGGACTTTGTAAGAGAGGCTTATCAGTTCCAACCAAAGGTCAACTTAAATTCAGTGTTACAAAACAAGGAACTCAATTGAACTATAGTTACACATTTGAGAGGAAATACATATAAAACAATTGAAATCATACGATATTCTGCTATATAAAGAGTAATAACATCCTCCCACAGTTTGTGATATAAAGATTTCTATAGGCCATTCTCAATACTCTTTAGATATTAATACTTATTCGCTGGTGATTTGGATAAACTCGTTCCTCCTGTTAACAAAGTTCCACGATCTTGAATTAAATTCTCAAGCGTGTTTTTAGAAAGCTGGTTTCGATTTTTCTTTCGATTTCAGACCATTTTCAAATTCTCTGCCATGCTCGTAGGCTTCATTGTGATTCGAGTTATTAAAAAAGCCGCTGTTGTCATTCGATCCAATATTTGTCGAAAGTTCATGCGAGTCCAACAGGTCATTCATTTCTTTTATAAAGCTGCTCACGTTGAAATCTGAGGAATTCAATCTCTCTTTCAATGCATCATTCTCTGACTGCAGCTATAAGAGGTGTTAGAGGTACAAAAATATAAATATTAATACTTGAGTTTGAGTCTGCTGAAAACTATTGCTATTTTCTCCATTACCGATGTTTTTCTTGTTATCCACTTCGTAATTTGCTTTATCAGTTTCCAAGGCTTTAAGCTGCTTTTCTTTTTGGCTGATTATTGAATTTAGCTCACTTTCCTTTGCTTTAATGCTACTAAGAGCACCATTTAACTCTTCGATTTTTTTCAGCGAAAGGCCAATTTCTCTGTTTATGTGATCAAGTTTTTCATTAAAATCCATCTGGATCTTTTCATTCTCTTGTTTATATTCCTGAACAGACTCGTTCGATCTCATGTGCATCACTACCGCTCTGAAGCCGTTTCTGATCTGTCGCTTTTTCCACGTTTCTAACACACGAACCAAAAGTCTCATTTTGAAAACGAAGTCTTTATAAATCGTCTCTGTCTTATATTTGAGAATGAAAGTGCGATGTGACGCTTCAGCACGAATTGCATTGAATCCTGTTATTAAACTTGAGCATTCGCTGAAATTTTCAATGAGTTTCATTGTAGAGGAGAGTTAGATTACCTGGCTTTGACGATTTGTTCAAGCCGATGCAGACTAGTTTGTATTTTAGTAAAAACGACACGGTATTTGACCTTTCTGCATATAGATTCTGCCTCAGCAAGCTGCGCCCTAATGAAATGAAAGCGATTTCTAACTGAATACACGAATTAAGAGGTACTTATTGTCATCGGCCACTTGGTGAATTGCAACGTATATTTGTTTAAGTTTCCCAAGTAATTCCGTCCTCTGGTCGGTGACATTGATGATTAATTCCTTTGGTTGGTTAAAATCGCAATCAAAAACATCTTTGTCGACACCAAACGCGGGGTTTTCACTGAAACTGTTTCTCTGTTCCTCAGGTTCTGCGTTTTGAGCGAAGCCGAATATGGGGCTGTCATGTCTCACCGTGGATTGTTTGGGAGACTGCTGTTTTTCACTAAGGATTGATCAGTTGGTGGACACAAGTAAGCAATTACGGAGAATCTTGAACTTCGTCTTCAGCGTCATTGTGCAAAGAGAAACTGTCTGCGTTCATATCGGGTAATTTGAATTAGCAGGTGTTGAGTCTGAGTCTCCTTCTTTTATTTCTTTATTTTGAATTGATTATTCTTAGTTTTGAATCTGATATCAGGTAGTAGGTTCAAGAATTTTTTTTTTTGAAGATTCTTTCAAAGGATAGGAAGAAATATAGTCATTGCCAAGGAAAGCTTCAGATATTATCCATGAAGTTGATACTTATCGAATATTTTTATGAGCCGAATCCTTTCTTTTTTATTTGTAAACCTCCAAATGATAGTTTTTTGCAATACATGATGTCAGACCTAGTACAATTTTCTATGAGTGACAGGATAGGAATACCACCTTTAGCGCAATTCTGATCTCTTGACAAAGTATTGTTTTCTATAACTCACACACAAATGAAATTTTTATCAACTATCATTGAAAATACTCTTTTATGAAAATAATTCAGAATTTGAGTATCTCACCTGACTGAGGTTTGTATGCCTCTTTTTTTTTCGAGTTAAAACATCAGATAGCAATAGAACAGTAGAGGATCTAGTGGATAATTCAAGAACTGTGTTCGAGGAAAAGCTTATGTTTGGTAAATATTAGAACATATGCAAACATCAAACCCTTCAGTTGAGGATTAAATATGACATTTTTAATGAAATGCACATCAAGAAACTCTCGAATCAAAGATTCTTGTGAAGTTCTATCAAACCTTTTGCCTCATTGAGATATTTTTTCGACTTGGCCTTCACGATTTATTTTATTTCAATCAACGGTAATAAATTATCGTGAAAAAAATCAGTAATTTTTGAGGAAAACTTGCTGAACGAATTTTATTTATCTATCACCTAATATATCACACTAGAAGCTGAAGCAGCATTCCAATATCGAAGCAGGAATCAAGAAAGTTTGATATCATATTGCTCCAATAAGATGGCTCTGCCTCACAGCCCAGACTTGGATGAGAGACCAAAATTGTTAACGTATTAAAATAAAAATTCGATCTGGAAAATATCAATAAATCCTTAGATTTCTCAGTAAAAACATCTTATTCTATGAGCAGGACTTGTCGTCAGGTACGAGCGATCTTAGCAGCATTCAAATGCAAATATTTTCGCAATATCGGTGAACCTATCAAAGACTACCCCTTTTCGCTAGCCATAGCAGTCGCTGCGATATTTCTTAGTATATTGTTCGATCAAGCGAAAATTTCATAATGCATTTTCTAGCACGAATCACTGGAGGTTCTCAAATCTTAGCAATTTATCTACCCTGGGGCTACTGCGGATTCTTGCGGCAAATATTCGTTGAAGTTACGATGAATAAGGTCAACAAACATCGCGAATATTTCAAAGTAGCCGAAACATTTCTTCCATTGTATTAAACTCTAATTAACTAAAAAAAAGATCAATGGATTAACTCGTACAAGTTATTACATAGCCTATCTTATTGACGGGATATTGAGGTCGTCAGTGGTAAGAGCTCTGGAGACTATTTGCAATTCAGCTAATTTCATTATCAAGATATCATTGATTATACTAATTGGATTTACTTTGAGCGCGATAGAGTCCATCCATGGCTGGGTGAGTCATTTCTAATCCATAGCCGAAGGCTTAAACTCTATGTATTAGAATTTGCTGCTGGTTTTCATTGTGTTGCAGTTGAACGCAGTGGCTTCTATTTTCATTTCCTACACATTGAGTGTGTTCCTTAATGACCCTTTCGTTGGAAGCGACATAGTCGGGACAATTTATGGGCTGATGGGTTTTCTTTATTTCGTTGGTATTTCTTTTCCAGCGTAACAAAGATTCTTTCCTAGCATCATCTTAATTATTATCTGGAAAATCAGCGGCGCTTGGGTTTGCAGTTTTTTTCCTCCCGCAGCGATGACACTGAGCACGCTTGGTCAAGAAGAAGATATATCGTTTAAAACTTGGCATGGAGTGCTGATGCTCCTGGCTGATACGTTTATTTATTTTCTACTGTTTTTCATCTGCGACACGGTAACTAGCTTTTTAATGGATGCGTTTTGAAACTAAATGATTTCCATTTTTTAAAGTATTATGGTGTCGATAAAGAGTTCACCGGAAGATATTGGTCGAAAGTAGTTTGCGGAAGAGATTCTTTCTCACGAGACGAGCTAATAGCATCCCTGAACCATCCATTGATAGGAAGCGTCAGCGATGTGAACTCTCAAGAGATCCTAGAACCAGACTACAGTTCAGCGGTTCACCATGAGGCCATGGCCTTTGGACCTCAGCTAAAAACAGTGCAAATTGAAAACCTGAGAAAAAATTTTGGAGACACTGAAGTTTTGACCGGTGTCTCGGTCTCAATGTACGAGAAGCAGATCTTTTGGTATGATCATCTATTATCTTTTATCGAGGAGATCAACAATATCTATCATTTGTAGTTTGCTCGGTCACAATGGTGCCGGAAAAACAACAACTATAAATATTTTGACAGGCTTCTTGCGTGCTGATGCTGGAAATATCAAATGTAATCCGAAATCATGAGGGTGAAATTGACGCTTTATGTGAACCAGATTTTGGCAAAGATTTCAGAACGCAATTCGATGAGATAAAGGACAAAATAGGAGTCTGTCCGCAGACAGATCTTTGCTTGCCATACATGACTTGCGAAGAGAATTTGCGTTTGCTTGCCGAAATTAGAGGGATACCGCAGGAAAAAGTCCATGAGGAGATAATCATGCAACTGGCTAGGGTAAAAGCCAAAATTTTCGAGAATAACATTAATCGAATGCGGATAGGTGGGGTTGCTGCTAGACAAGAAAAAGCTTTCTTCTGACTTAAGCGGAGGAAATCGCAGAAAGTTAAGCCTCGCTATGGCCTTGATGGGTGGCACGCAAATTTTATATTTTGATGAACCGACGTCTGCGATGGATCCTGCATCACGGAGAGTGATTTGGAATATCATCAAAGACCTTCGAAACCAAGGGAAGACTATCGTTCTTACAACCCACTACCTCGAAGAGGCCGATGAATTGGCAGATCGTATTGGAGTGATGTCCAAAGGGCAGCTATTCGCAGTCGGAACCCCTGAATTTATTAAAAAGAAATTCGGAGTCGGATACCATCTCTTCCTTTCACCCAAGTAATTCCCTTAACCCTTCTCTTTTAATCGACTCTAGGTACGGACATGAAATCACAGACCAATTTGAAAGTATGAAGCCCCAACTTACTGACACGGTCAAAGAAATCGTTCCTGCAGCAACGTTAGTCAGCCATACCTCTCCAGATTCCTTGAAGTTTTGCTTGCCGTTTTCTTCTCAATCGAAGTTTGCTGAGCTCTTTAGGACTTTAGAAAAAGAGGACGGCTTGCAAGTAATTCTATTTCTATTGAAGAGTCTCCTTATCATTATAATCCCACAAACAATAGTTGAATCTTGGAATGAATAGCTTGGAGGACGCTTTTCTAAATATCTCCATCGAAGAGGGAAAGAAAGACCAAAATGGTGCAATCAATATAAAACAAGCGCCAGAAAGTGTAAACAAGCGAGCGACTTACAACTTCTGGGCTCAGCTTAATGCTTGCTTCCTGAAGAGATACCTCATAACTATTCGCAGTCCGCAGGGATATTATGCAATTATTCAGCCAATTGCTTTTATAATAACTGCGGTGATTCTTCCTTACTCCATTCAGGATGAGAATCAACGACTTGCGAGTTTTTGCGCGTTTCTTTCTATCGGGTTCACCGCTAATGCCTCGATTTACTGCGGCAGCACCGTTTACGACCGCGAGAAAAAGACGAAGTAAGCAGTCTCCAACTCATGAAAGTATTAGTAACGACTTCTTCAAATAATAGATATGCTCTGCGAGTTATGGGATGTAAGAACTCGGCTTACTGGCTCGGCACTTTTCTCTTTGATTTTTCAATCATTCTGTGCTTTGTTGGGTTTCTCATAGCCTTAGTCTACATTCGGTAAAAGAAAGATAATATGATCTGCTTCTGATGTCTTTTACTCTTAAATAGCAACATTGAGTTCGCGATGATTGACATCGGAGTGTTCATAGCCCTCACCCTTGCGTTTGTTTGCTCAAATGTCACCACCGCCTACTTCTGGGGTTTCGCTTATACTTCCTCATTAGATGCGACCGCATTTTATCCTGTGCTCGCTCTTCTAGGTATATGCCTCGCCTATGATATTATTCTCATAACTTGTTTCAGTCTTTTATTTCATCCCGTTCGTTTCCCAAGCGTTACTCGGTTGGCTGGATTTCAAGGAATCTTCCCAAGCAATGCAAGTCATTGGATTTCTCGTTGGTCCTTGTGTCGCATACCAGCAAGGGCTCTTTGCAATGAATCCGAGAGACGACTCCGAAGTTAATCTTATTTTTCCTCCCAGCTTAATCCCCACGCCATGGGCTTACGTCGGGATCCTAATGACACAAGCCATCGTCTACATGATCCTCACACTCGTTATCGAAAACCACAAAGCCAGCGTCAGGGTAATAAGACATAAAAAGGTGGCCGGTAACGAAGAGGACCTGGAAGATTTTGTTGATTATGAAGACGCTGAGAACGAAGTGAAAAGGATGAATGATCCAGACAACAAAGACGTGATAACAGTTAAAGATCTAGAAAAGGTCTATCTCACTGGGCAACGAGCTGTTAAAGGCATCTCTTTTGGAGTCGAGAAGGGACAAATATTCGGGCTATTGGGTCCTAACGGTGCTGGAAAATCCACGACTTTTAACATTATTACGCAATTGATAGGTCGTTCTGGCGGAGAAGTCAAGCTCAATGGACGCTCGATTGACTCGGAAAATAAGTTTAGTATATACAAAGACTGCGGTGTGTGCCCTCAATTCGATTCGCTGTGGGACCTGCTCACTGTGAGAGAGCATTTAGTCCTATTCGGAAAAATAAAAGGCCTTCGAGGGAAGGATTTACAAGAAAATGTTGATTATTTCATGGATATTCTGCACATCAGGCAACACCAGAAGAAAAGAAGCTCCCAGCTGAGCGGCGGTAATAAGCGTCGACTTTGTGTTGCTTTGGCTTCGATTGGGGCTCCTACAATGCAATTTATGGACGAGCCGTCGACTGGCTTAGACCCTCTAGCGAGAGTTTATCTATGGGAGACGATCAAGCAGACCCTTGCGCTAAGAAATTCATCGATTGTACTTACAACGCACTCGATGCCGGAAGCAGAATCGCTCTGCTCGAAGATCGGTAAAGCAGATCTTGATTCCATTTCTGAATTTTCTCTCAGGTATTATGATCAATGGGAAATTCGTTTGCATAGGAAGTACGTCCTACCTTAAGAATAAGTATGGATCTGGTTATAAAGTAACATTGGCAAGAGGGCCTGATTTCAAGGGTTCAATGGCAGAGATCATGAAGGAAGTGTGTGCTCAAGCAGAGTTCCTTGACGAGGATGACAGTGAGATCTATGAAACGTACCAGGTATGTCTGGGTTGTGGGATCGTTTTGATTATTTGTTAGATTCCAAGCCAATTTTTCGTGTTCAGTAGAGCGTTTGAAATTCTTGAGAAGTTCAAGAAGAAAGGAGATCTGAGCGATTTTTCGATTTACCATACGACGCTCGAGAACGTCTTCTTGGAGTTCTCTCGCTATCAAAGACAAGAAAATGAGCGTCCGAAACCGAAGCGCCGTCCGAGAAGGAAAAGCAGCTTGCAAGAAAAACTTGAATGGGAAAAATCGAGCAATGGGATGATGAAAACGGTTGGATGACTTGTTTTTGCATTTGTTTTATTTAACATTTTGGTTGTTAGAGCCAAGATACATTCCCATCGATAATGGAAAGCCCGAAAGAGTTGAATGACGATTCTCCTGTTGTACCGAGGAATAATAAAATAACACTTTCAAAATTTGACGTTTGATTCATTCAGTAATAGTTCGATAGAGTGAGTGTCTTCCGCTCATATTGAGTGAAAATTCCTTCGATTTCTAAGTAAGTATTTATTTTAACTAGCATCCTTTATACTGTGTTTCCAACACAAAAGAGTCTACAAAACTGTTGATAGATTATGTATATATTGTTATTGATGATAGAGTTGAAATCCATTATAAAGAACTCAAAAATCCAAATAATAATTATTGTTATTATTTATTTGTTGAGGTTTCTGCTTTTTCCTTCAAATCACTGTTTACGCCCGTTGTTTTGAAATGGAGATTGGATTTGGAGATGCGATGAAGGTATTCGTGATTGTTTTATAAGGCCTTGAAAAGGAAGTAAACTATGCATCTTCTGAATAACAGAGCTCTTATGGTTATGGAGCAGTATAGATGAATTATAAGAATCTTTTTTTTTCAGACAAGTATCATGTATTCGATATACATGACATCAAAAATTTATAGAATAAAACTGACTACTTTTCCTTCTGGAATTTAACCGCCTCATCGTAGACCATGCTCTGAAGCAACTCTTTGGTAGGTTCGAAATCGTCCCACGACCAATCGAACTGCTTATCGCTAATCGGCTCCTCATCTGCGTTATGCAAGCCCGCGAAATACGGATGCTCTAAGCTCTCTTTTACAGTGATTCTCTCTTCTGGATTAAACACAAGCATCTTTGATAGCAAATCGAGAGCCAAAGGGTTCGCATTCGGATAGAGTGCCGATAGCTTTATTTTTGATCGCTTTGGGAGTGATTTGATGTAAGCAATCGCACTTTGATTGCCAATGTAGGCCATATCTTCGTCGCTTGGGCTACCTAAGACAGCAATCGTTCGCTGGACCTGATCTAAGTAGTCATTTCCTATTAAATAGAGATACTTAATGAGTATTATCGAACAATCGACGTACCTGGAAATAGCGCGGTTCTTCCTAGTAACTCCGCGAAAATACATCCAATAGCCCAAACATCTATTGCTTTTCCATACTCCGATGCATTGAGAATGACTTCGGGGGCTCGATACCATCTTGTCACAACATATCTAATTATCAATATTTATTTAATTTAAGTTCCATTATAGTTAGTCTTACTCAGTTTTAAACTCGTTTTCGTCCGTCATGCCTCTCGCCAGCCCGAAGTCACATATTCTCAGGTCACAATTCTTATTCACTAATAAGTTGCTGGGCTTAAGGTCTCGATGAATGATGTTTGCTGAATGCACGTACAGCATCCCTCTCAGTATCTGATACATGAAATATTGAATATGATCATCCGTCAAATCCTTGGAAGATGTGTAAAGCTATCTCCAGTAAAGGAAATCGTTTACCTGCTTCGAGTAGATAACTCGATGAAGATCGGTCTCCATTAGGTCCATGACAATGTAAATGTCCTTGTACCCAGTTCGTGTCTCCGGGAGCGGGACGTCAGCCAGCGAAATAACGTTTTCATGTTTGAGAAATTTAAGAAGTTTGATTTCTCTTAAGATTCTTTTGGCATCGATCAAGTCTTCAAAGGCATTTGGGATCTAAAGACAAGCACACTCAAAAACCTGAATTAACTTATTTATACCTTCTTTATTGCGACAAGATTTCCAGTTCTTGTATCTTTCGCAGAAATAACAACCCCATAGGCGCCTTGACCGATAACTTTGATAAACTCGTATTTTTCATCAATCACAAACGTTGTTCCTATTCGTTTTGAATAGAGTAAGCAAAAAAACAGAACGATTACCACCAGCTGAGATGGCTCGCTTTCCTTTGGGAACCATCACTTTTGCTGCTGCCTTCTTCTCGATCTCCATGTCGTTGACTTTGGTTTCTTGGTATTTCTTTGTTAGATTGTCTTGTATCATCTTTGGTACGAAAAAGAGAGAGTCAGATCGGTAAAAGTCCTATCCAAGTTTAATATTATAATAATTTTCTGTGCTCTCAAGCCTATTTAAATCGGAGAAGCGCCTTAGGGTATTTCGAACGTATTCTGATTTGTTTAACCGACTCAAGCAATCCGAATTTCTGATGATTTAACAGAATCAAATTCTTTTCTGATAATGAAGGTAACTAACTGAAGGAGTTGCAACGAAGGAAAAGGAAGGTCCGAAAAGTAAGTCAGAGTTTGATTCTTTTTCACAACGAGCGAAATCAGAACTCCAGCTTATGAATGTTAGCTTTCTAAAATGGGCAGCGGCTGCTGCTTTTGGGCCTTCTTCTCTCTAAGTTGATTATAATTGTTGCTATATTTCTCTTTTTTTTCTTCTTCCAAAGTCATCTGAAAGGAGACATCGGTCTCTTCTTAACCATGAAAACTTATTTCGTAATGGGAAAGGAAGCCTGATAGGCTGAAGTTAGAGACCAAAGAGTTTCTTTTATCTAAACAAATTGAAAACAGATGTAATTCAATAAAGAATGGCAATGAATTGATATCTTTGCTACTCATAAACAGCGTTCTTACATAGCTAAATAAAGTCTCGTTCTTATAAAACGCAGAAAATATAACTAGTTGAGGCTTCAACAGTGTTCCAGCAGAATCAGCGTCATCGACTACTCTTCATTACATGAAGCTACCGGCTCAGATGCCTCTAAACTTGTCTATTCGATTAGTGCCTTAGTCGATGAGAACACCTCTTTCTAATGGATTCGAAAAATTAACTTATGAATATTTCATTATAAAACCAACCTCTGTCACGTTGCTTTTAGATTTTTCTTTTGCTAAAGAACTCAATTGGATTGCGCTCACGTATTTCCTCCAATCGTTTTCCTTTGTTCCTTTCTATAGCATATTCAGTTTAAATATTTCCGGAAAACGTTTACCATCGACATCCATCCTTTTGGTTGATGAGTTTCCACGTACATTAAATGAGCGTCTTTAATTATATCAGTCTAATTTAAATCCCGTTAGCCTTGAAAAATCTTAAATTGGTGCAGCGATTACCTTCTTTTTTGAACTCTTTTGATGATTTAGATACACACTCTTGAATTTCTCTTGCTTCAGCTGCTCTTGTTCCTTATGGTTCTTCATGAACATTTCAATCTCTTCAGGCGAAAGAACTTTAAAAAAATTAGTGAGTTATTGCATCCATTGTTTTAAACAATACCTTGCAATATCTTGTCTCGTGTGATGTAATACACAATCGATTCCTCAAACGCAACTATCTTTTCCTCTCTCGGGATTTGGAAAAACATTTCTTTGAACCCAAAGGTCTCTCCTACCTCCACCGGCATTCTTATTACAATATCCTGCTCGACTTTTCTCTCTCGCCACTGATATAAATCGGTCGGCCATCGATTGACCTTTTCAATGTGCAACGAGACTTCTTTTTGCAGATTCCCGTCGTACAAAATAAACAATTCATTCGCAATGTCGTCTTTGCGGTAAATAACTTCATTCTTATAAAATTTCTTAGAACGGAGGTTTGTGGCCAATGTCTGCACTTTATAATTTTTCAGTTGTTTGAATAGAGGGATTTTGATAAGGAAAGAAATGGTCCCGTACTGAGTCATTATTTCACCCGTAGAACCAGCCACAAGGCGATGAAAGTCATAGGAAGCCAACATCACGATAATTGCTTCCCTCGAGGCGACCTCCAATGTGGCTGCACGAAGAGATTGTGAGTCTAGGGCCTGTCGGCCAAGCAATTCGCCGCTTTTTGCAGTTCCTATCCTTTCGCCATTGCGATAGATTGCGACTTCTCCTTCGATAATAATCCAGACGCAGTTTGCCGCATCATCTTGTTTGCAGAGTCGGTCTCCTTGCTTGAGGATTAAAGTTTGAAGACACCCGCACAGTTCAACCACGCTTTCGTGGCTAAAACCGCTGAATAAATCAATGCCTGAGAGATGATTGATCAGTATTTCTTTCTCATAGCTGGTCCTTTGGCTAGGCAGTTTCTGGAAAATGGCACTTACTTTATGCTTTTCGTAGTTGCGAGAATCCTTTAGCGATTTTAAAAACTGTGGCTTGTACTTAAGCCAGCTTGGAATGTGCTCCGAAGACTCAGGAAGTCTAATTGACTGTTTGTTGGAGGAAATATCCCAAAAGCTCGTCACGTCTCTCATTGCCGATTCGCTGTTTTTGGTAGACTGGACCTGAAGATTTAGGCCCTCATTAGTGGAGTTCAGTTTGTTAGCTGAACTATCAGCAAACTTTTTTAGAAAACTACTGCTTTGCTTTATCGATCTCGAAGTTAGTGATTGATCCAGTCGTGGGAGGAGCAGTGCCCCAGGACTCACCCTCTTTATGCTCCTTTCACTATTATTGGGCTGGATGATCATATTTTCATTGTGCTTGGTATTATCATTTCGGGTTGTGTTCGGTGCAAATCTTCTTCGCAAAGGAGGTTTTTCGTTATTAGCCGAGCCTCTGTCATCCTTACTGAGGTTCTCTCTCAACGTGATCGGTAGAACGCTATCATGACGATAGGCATAAAGGTCAGCTTTCTCAAGAATATCAATTATTCTAGATTTTCTCGTAGAAATTGTCCTCTGTTGGGAGACGTTTGCGGCTTTTTCATCATTCATTGAGGTCTGGGTTTCTACAACAGTATCAATAGTACCATTTCTGCTCGATCTGGGCTCTCGAGAAACTGTACCTTCAGATTGATCTTGTATCCGGAGTCTGTTATGTTTCCAGTACATTGGGTTAAGATCCAATTGAATTATCGACCTGTTGGAGGTATCTTTTGAGGCATCCAAATCTTCAGTCAAGATCCTTCGAAAGCTTTCCGAATGCTTTTTATTCTCAGTTGAAATTGAAGAGTTGACCGGCTTGGCTTGCTCAATGATTTCATTTTGGTATTTATGATGAAGAAATGACTCGAAATCCGTGAGTTTTTTCTTTGAACGTTGTAATTTTTTCAGTTTGTAAATGATTGACTGTGCTTCCTAGAGCGTAATTTCAGAAAATACTATTGCCAATTGATGATTACCTCAACAGTGTCATTTTTATTGAGTTTTGAGAGAGTTGTGCTGTCCGAATTCATGGTATGAACAATGATTTAGACTCGATTGAATACCAATAATTTTATTAAGTGTTCTTTCAAAATTAAATCAACACAGCATCACTCTAAAGCCAATAGTTGCTGAGAGCGTTATGGTTCCAAAAGAACTTATTTGAGCTTTCACATCTTTTGCTCAAACTTTTCAATAGAAAAATTGACAAATCTCTCTTCAAGAAAATTAACAAACATTGCTGAGTCAAATACCGTTACAAAACCCTTTATTCTGAAAAATCGCTCTTGGCTATCTCTATTAAGAGAGAGCGAGAAAATTTCTAGATCATCTTTCTTTTGAGAATCAGATCCAAATGCATCTCTCTTTTATAAGTGAAATTCAGATTTTGTTTTTGTTTGTTTTGAATATAAATATTGTGGAAAAGGCTAAGTTTTTTTTTGCAAGACACCTGAGGAGACAGCAATTTCTGGTTTCGCTGGTGTTTTCCATAGACCATATTATGGAAATGTAACTTTGATATATCGATAAATAGAGACAGGAAGCAATTTAGATTTGCAAGAAGAGAAGAAATATATTTAATGTGTTAAAATTAATAGTTCTCCTAAAGAAACTTAATGAGCTCAAAAGCCATCAGCATAGCCCATCTTGCTATGCCTATCTTTTCGAGCTAAATCGTTAAAAATCCAGCATCCAAAGCTCATTTAGTTCGTTTCAATTTTAACAACGACTTGATCTTTCACAATGGTATTCACTTGCTCAGGGATCATCTTATCAGCATTGACTTGAGGTAAGTCCTGGTTAAAATTTGGAACTTGGATCTTCTGGTCATTCAACTGGCTTAAAATCTCGCTTTTAATAAAGCTGGAAGCCACTGGGTCAACTGTTTTCTTTTTCTAATTAAAACCAATGAGTAACGAGACAAGACGAAAGGATTATACCATATTATATTTGACAGCATAGCACTTTTGGCAGAGGCCAAGCGCGTATAACTTATCATGAGAGCAATTCCAAGGCTTCTTCGTTCTTCCGAATTTCAGATAGCAGCTTCCGCAAAGCCCTTTCGCATAATGTTCTCTATTTGTATGGCCGCAAATCATGTGTTTTCTAATTAAAAAAACTATTAAGTACAAGCATTAACTTGATTTATTTACGGTTTCGAGTTCGTTTTAAGAAGAGGAAGCACATTATTCCGTTCTGATATCGATTCCGCTCGCTTTTCACTCTGAGCGTCGTCACTGGAAATTTTCGGTTCAGCGGGTTGGACGTATTTCTTCTGCATAAGACTGAAGAGTTTTTGTGATTTCCTACGCTTGCTCATAGAGCTGAAGCTGTTGAACGACTTATCGGATACAGGTGTCAATGTAGACTTGTCTGCGATTTCTTCTTCCATTGTAATAGAGCCTTCTTCTTTCTTTGTTGTTATTTGATCCTTCATTTCAGCAGGTTTTTCAGGAGTTTTGATCTTCTGAGGCTCCACTGAGGTAGTCAGGATCAAGTACTTGAGATATTCTTGAAGGTTTTGAATTGCGATCAAATTCGAGAGGTGTGTCTGCATTTGGATCGCGGCTGATGAGGGGATTGCTAGCGGTGTGGTGTTTTGCATAAGGGTATCTGAAGACTAAAGCGTGGTTTCTGAAATGTTATGCTGATTATTATTAAATATCCCTTGCCTTGGAGTTTATTAAGTCAGTATGTATTTAGATAAACGGACACGATGTGATCGTTTGCTGATTTAAACGAATATTTCAAGGGAGTGATGATGATATCGGCGGAGTTATCTTACGTGTTTATTAATTTCATTTGTAATTGAAGCGTTATTCAACTGATTCGTTTTTTCAAATTGTACAAAACTGTAAAAATTTTCAGTAAAATGCACAAGCTTTTTCATTGAATACACGTCAGAACCTATATAAATTTGAAATAGCAATGAAGATGTCACATAAATAGCATGATTTCAGCGAGGGATCAATGAGAAACCTTCTGGTTTGGTGTGAAGAGAGCAAGAGAAATTAGGAGTCGAGCTACCTGACTTTAACAACTTGAAACAAACCATAATCAAACCGTTTTTTACATTATAGCCGGTGTGCTGATCTAAAACTACGCAATTAAATTAGTCACTATCGCCAATCCGTGAAATGGGTATTTTGATTGATGTCAATCTTGATCCGTTGGTGATATCTGTTTTGAAATGACAAGTAAAAAGTCTCTTCAAACGCGTTTTTCTGCTCCAAACTTTCACATTCAC